>OJKM01000245.1_pt1 | contig 10487 bp, 16 predicted proteins | sample 1596631 | NCBI WGS metagenome assembly OJKM01 (sample SAMEA3904683, study PRJEB24821) | metagenome | biome: Builtin; feature: hospital; material: surface | place: USA | collected 2013-06-06 | reverse complement strand
CCCTGCCAATTGTGCGTGCAGCAGCCCCATCTCGAACTCCCGCCTCGTTTTTTTCACGCCCACGATCGCCAATCAGGTCCGCGAGGCGACGACGAGAGACTCCTAGCCTCCGTCTTCCGCATCTTGCACCATATTCCTCGCCGTCTTCCCCAAGAAGGCTTCGTTCTTCCTCTGTACGGCGTAGGAAGCCTGTATTCCTGCTGTATCTTGCTGTATCTCTCGGTGCTTGTCTTGCTTTTTTGATGTTTGAAGTCGGAAAAAGAAGCAAAAAGAAAGTTTTCTGGTGTTGAGCTTAGTCATCATAAATAGTCACGTGTCACTATCTCAACCTCACCCGAGAGAAACGCAGCTCCAAGCAGCAAGAAGGACTTGGAACAGACGCATTTCCGCGACACCGTCGACCAGGCCTTGCTCTCGCCCCAATTGAAAGCGTCAGTCATGTTTCTTGCCAGGAGAGCTACCGCTCCGGCGAGGCGCGCCCTGGCTCAGCGCCAACCCCGCCGTTTCGACTCGCATTCCGCACACCACGAACCCGTCAACGAACACCTCGGAGTACGTCTTGCCCCCTTCCTCCATCGCCGGCCGGCATGATAACTATCTCGGCCCAAGGCGTAAGAGTACTCTAGGACATGTGGATCATGCTATATGTTGCTCCGGCAGCTTTGTGGCGGATGATTGTTTCAATTGGCCGGTTTTCTATGAACGTATACCGAGATACTTGCCACTACTGACACTTCATGCCTGATACCATAGCGCGGATTTTACATCGCGGTCGCCTCTATCCCCGTCGGTCTGGCACTCTACAAATACTCCACGTCTGATGCCAGCTCAAAGCCATGGTTGACCCGTGTCATCGAGACCTTCACTGCCAGTGAGGCTGTCCTGGAACGAAACAACGCTCTCCACACCCGGGCAATTGAAGAAGCAGCCGCAGACCGCCATCTGTTCCACAGTCAGAATCCTCCACTGACTATTGATATGTCTTTCCCCGAGTACGTTGCCTTGCATATCTTTACGGCTCTGCACGCCCATCTTCCGTCAAACATACATGCTGCGTTATAACGTCATTTACCCCGATTGAATTTCTCGGGCGATTATCTGCACGTCACTAACTGATCGCTTAACTCTGATGTCTCTAGGTTGTTCAATACTGGCTCTCCTATAAACATGTCCCCTGGCAGGTCGTCTGGGGACCTCTCCGCTGTTGTGGCTCACTACGAAAAGCGTCAAGCGGATATGGAAAAGGCGAGAGTAGGACGCATGAAGGACGGAAAGGTCCAGTCCCTGTACGAAGATGGAAGATATTTTTAGAATATATTATGTATTGTTTTCCCTCCTGATTTTAGATCCCAGGTATTTTCACCACCCTGAATGTGGTGACTATGACTCACTGTACATATGATAAAAACGTCAGTTTCTTATCTTTTATTTTTGAGTACTCGATGCGCCCGGTTGTATTCAAAATTTCATACCCGAGATTTTGGTTGTCCCATTGGTCATCTAGCAAAGACACGTACTTTGTATGTATGTACAGCAATACCCTGCACTTCCACATGCCAAAGGTGAGAAAAAGGAAACATAAAAGATATCATCGCGAATACTCTTTGAGGCCAGACACTCTTTTTTTTGAAAGCCCAAGGTGTGTCCTATATTTTTCCTTTTTCTTCGCCTTATTCTGTAGGCTATTCAAGCCAACCCATTACCCAGGGAGGATCTCCAAGACTGTCCTCATTACTCCAGCGTCGGAGATCGTTAACTTAGTTAACGCCTTAAATTCATCACTGCCTCCGACGTCCCTAAGAGTGCTTAGGAACTCATTAACCCCTCCGCCAACCCCGAAATACACTTTCTTCGCTGATATTAACGCTCGGACGGGAAGATGACCTTGAGCAATGCTTGGTCCTTCGCCCGAAAGCGCTTTACGCATCAACGACACAAGTGTTTCTGTAAATGGGAGTAGCGAAGGCGGAGAGTATATAGTTTCACTCGCCAGGATAAGTGTCCTGCGCCTCATTGTAGTCTGTTGGTGATCACTCATCGCCTCGTCTTCCATATTTTCCTGCCTGCCCAGACACAAGCCGACAAACTCAGGAGACCAACCCCCAGATATAAATGAAAGTGTGATATTATGATCCGATAAGTCCCGAACAAAGCTTTCTAGAAGGCTTTGATCGATTTCTAGCGAAGGATCAACAGCAGGATCAGTCTGGATATTATTATTTTCTTCTGGCGAACTTCGGCGAGTTATATACCAGGTTAGTAGCAGGTTCGGGAAAGTAGCTAACTTCAGGACTGTAGCATTATAATCAGCAAGTACAAAGCGCACTTTGCGACGTCTCGCCTCTCCATGTTTTAAGAAGCATCGAAATAACGATAGAGAAGGGATGGCAGTGCCAGCTCCAAGCTATTGATATTAGCCTTAAGAACATTTGTAATAGGGTCTTGCACGGGGGATCTTGCAAAGTAAGCTTCACTTCCTCACCTCTATGATGGTAATCTCACCCCCGCTATCTAAGTATGCAAACCCTTCTTGGCTGTGAGATGCGAGAGCTGCCAAGTCCAAAGCACATTCCCATGTTTTGAATCCTCCTTCATATACAGTAGGTTTAATGTCGTCTTTCTGTAAACCAACCAGTAAATCTTCGCCCTCGTTCAGCATATCTCGTTCAGCCATTAGTTGAACGCGGATATCCATTAGTTCTCGGCGAGCAACTAGAAACGGATCTTCTGATTCTGAACCTATCAGCTGCGTATTAAATTCCAGTTGAGACGGGAGAGAAGCGAGCTATAAAGAATTAGTAAGAAATTAAGCAAAACGGTGATATAATTGTATAGAGTGGTAAAAGATGCTTAAGTGGGACAAGGTATCATGACAGTACTTTACACTGTCTATTGTCCCTTTCCAATCTCCTATTACCATGTTATATTTTAATAATTGAACATCGGGATTTGATACTAACCATATCCTCAAGGCTAAGCATCTCTGCTTTGTCAAATATCAAATCATTTTTATTTCCTTGCACACTTGGTGCCTTTTGGTCCGTATCAGAGACACCTTCCAAGTCTTCTATATCGTCACCTCCAAAACCAAAGGCAAAGGTCGATGCCATCTTGCAGCTAATTTTTGCACTAGGCCTCCATCAGCTTCAAAAAGGTTCCAGTCCATGAGCAATGCTGCTATGCACAGCTTCTTCTCAATTCCTTGGTGATAGATTATTCCGTAATTCATTTCAAAACTTGAGCTAGATCAGATTTAGATAAGTATTTCGCCGCTTTAAGAAGATTATGCTGACTCATTCAAAAATCTTTGGCTATAAAGTGATGCCGCTATAAGATTTGACCATTCAAGCAACTGTAGCAGATGGTGGTTCATTAAGCATATCACTGACTTAAGGTCTTGAGTGCGAGGAGACAGTTCAGGTAGTTGGCTAACCGAACGACCCTCTATAGAAGTTCGAATCTTCAAAAGGCCAAGATTCCGATAATTATGTAACGCGCTAATTGTAATTACTAATAAACTTCCCGAAACTTTAATGTTATCACAACCTTCGGAGTGGTTTCCTTTATTTTTGGCAGGTTTGTCCAGCCAAACATATGACTTGAGTCCATCATTTGGGCCATACTGATATCGTACGAGTGCGACCAGCTTGTATCATAACCTTTCATAATTCCCGCGTGCTCAGTCAAGCTGCTTTTGTTGTGTGATCCTTGCCAAAACCATAAAAACAAATATCCAAGGAAAATCTGAATACCAATGATGTGTCAGCTAGGGATAACCTGGGTCAACAACCCATGAGACGAACTGGGAGACCCAAGAACCAAAATACTGGCTATAACCTTGATACTAATATTTCTGTGCCAGTTTTCCTGGATGTAACAACGGAAGTCTGGTATCAGTTATATCAAATACGACAGCTGGGCCAGCAACTTCGATATCACTAATCCTTAGGAAACTCTAGGATAACCTGGACTACGCATCGACCAACACCCACGGAGAGCACATATGATCATTGTCCCAAGAGGTGACATCCATTTGCTCTAAAATTCGATCAAGAGTTCTTTTGATCGCAAGCTCGGCGGTAGTATTACCCGGCCACTCTCTGCAATCTACGTCTTTTTCTTGGTTGGTACAATGTTGTCCGCAACGTGAAGACACCGTTAGGAAGAGCATTATATGGCGTTTGGAATTTGGACACAATGCTGGGATATCTGCAGTCATGGCTGGCAGGCGAAGCTAATGAAAGCAAGTTTTGTGAAGTCAACATGAACGGTGAGATAAACGGGACGAGGCTTACAGAAATATGTGATATTGCTATCAATCGTGACTATGACCGGTCTTCATAGCTGGGTAGTCGTTGCAGGTACGTCCGATGAGTTTGATAGCAACCAAGTATATAAGTTTTTAAAGGATTTGGGGCAGAGATAAAACTTCGATAACGCAGTTAGCGATTTTTAAGAATCATGGGTTTAAGAGCTAACAACAAAGCACAGCTTTAAAGTACAGCAGCGTCAAGTACTCGGCACTCTAGGCTGTGGCCTTTGCTATTATCTCCAGAATCGTCTGTTCGAAAGGGTGTCGGCACCAGAAGAGCCATGAAATTGCTCCCATAAACCTGCCAGGGCTTTACTGAATGCAAAATATGTTCAGATAAAAAGTTATCATGTAATATGCATGGAACTCAGACAGTGCAGCCCGGGATTTGGATTGAAAGTTGCAAAGAGTGATCTTGCAGTATCAGCCATTCGACTACACTCGGGTCAAACAACACTAATTTCCGCGGAGGGCATGAAGCACAAAGAAGGTAAAGATACGCTGAAGAATAATAATTCTTCTGACAGCACAATAATACTGCCTCTAAGCCACAAAGAACGGCTGCGTCGAACGGGATTTGCAGCCTTGCATGTGTGCAGGGAGGTTCTCCGTATTGATACGGGGTTATGGCCCTAAACGGCGGACTTGACAGGGTATGAAAGATTTCTCGGGACAAGCAACAGACCAAACCGATTGGTAAGAGAAACCACACGAGGTCTTGGTGGTGATATCCTTTGCTGATATCCCTACATCCCACATCGGTACCGTGGTCATCGCTTGGACATCAACCTGACTTGAGCAGTCATCTCCGTGTCTACAGTACTTGATCACGATGACAGGTATCATCCTCTCAAATCGCTGACAACGTCATGCCAGTAAGCACTCCATCCATGGTTGGTATGTACATTGACAAAGTATGAAACCTGCTAGGCTCCTACTGCAGGAAAAACATCCCTACGAATCGCGGCGCTAAAACATGCCCACAGCGAATATTTTCACTTTTCGTGCCTCTCAGTGATCTTATCCCGCAAGTCATGCCATCAGACAGAGGTATCACATCTCCAGTATCACATCCAGCAAATAGTCAGAAGCCGGTTCGAGAATGTTTCGTCTTCAGGGGCGCTGAGCTTGGCAGCTGATCTCATCCCCATCTCGATCTGCGGCTCCAACGAAGGACTGCCAAACAGATAACTACTAAGACCAAGGCCGTTTATCCGTCCCTCCTCCACGGCCGAAACTGCAAGTCTGCCACGTCTGAGCTTGTACAAGGCTATGCTTGCAATCTTGCACGGGTTCTCCTTATATTGGTTTTTTTTTTTTTTTTTTTTTTTTTCTTGCTCGACCGACAAAACAAGCATGTTATGGGGTTACATCCCGTTTCTGCCCTGCTTGCCTCTCCCCATGTGGGGAACAGATTCAACAGACCTTGTCCCAGCTGAACGGGTGTCATCTCGCATCCATCATGCAAAGTTACATGTCTATCTCACTTTGATGGCTTGTAGTTATATTTATACCATGCAAAGTAGCGGTTACCCCACGATCTGGTGCGGTAGCTATGGCACTGGAATGCATTCCCTGGCTATAATCGGCCTTGCCTTCCGAGATATACGATTCTCCAGGATACATGGGCATCAATTACCTGGGTTTTTGATCTCATATTCGTCCTTCATGAAAGCTGATCAGCATGTGTCAATGGGCACGGAGACGCTCTTGGCCGGAAACATGCGGCGCGACGCCCCCTTGCGACAGAGGCCTTGCCTGATGCCTGTGAATGGAGAGGCTTGATCAAACGGTCATACAAGCATCCCCCCAGCAGCAGAAAAGCGGAGGAGAACCAAGCATCTAGAAAACGTCAGCATTGGATGTATCGAGCGAGAGAGATATCAACTTATATAAACCCCAAGAGTGTTTCCTCTGGAACATAACACTGAACCCTCTCTTATTGAAAGGGCACAAGATCTTCTTAGCCCAGTTTCTTTTTGAGGTTCTCTTGATATCCCCAGAATGCACGGTCTTCTCCTCGCCGCTGCCGGGCTTCTTAGCCTACCGCTCCATGTTGTCGCGCATCCTCAGCCAAGCACAAGCCTCGCTGGCCGAGGCGTAGACTTGGATGCCTACCGCATGGCTGACAGGTCCAGCTACATGAGTTCAGATGACATGAAGCTCAAACAACCCGCCATTGCCTCTCTCAGCGGTGGTAACTATGTTGACACCGCTACAGAGGTTGTTAAGCGTATGATGCCTGGCATGACCTTCCGTATGGCTGATGATCACTATGTTGGCGAGTCCGGAATCAGTCATTTATACTTCCGCCAGACGATGCACGGCATGGATATCGATAACGCTGACTTCAACGTCAATGTAAGTTTAACCAAGCACTGCATGTATTTACTTCAAACCAATGCGGCTCATCAGCCAAAAATAGATTGGCAAAGACGGAAAAGTCCTTTCCTTTGGACACTCCTTCTACACCGGCCCTGCTCCTGATAGGGCACCGGTTGAGAAGCGAGACTTCTCTGGTCCTATGCGGGCCTTCCATGGTGCTTGCAAGGCCCTTAACCTTCCTATAAACGCCGATAAAGCGACAATCCAGACTATGAATGAGCATGAAGTGATGTTCGTGGGGACTTCGGGAGCCATGTCCGATCCACAGGGCAAGCTATGCTATATGGCGAAAGAGGATGGAACCCTGGCCCTTACCTGGAGGGTGGAGACTGACATGGGCGATAACTGGCTTCTATCCTACGTTGATGCTAAAGAAACAGACAAAGTCCACAATGTTGTCGACTATGTCTCCCATGCAACTTACCAAGTCTAGTATGCTTCTCCTCTGTCTTTTCAACCGCTAGTGGTCTGGATTGTGACGTCCCAACCCTCCAATGCAAAAACATAGAAGCTAACCTGTATACACTCTAATAGCCGATGGCCTATCCCTGATCCCACCGAAGGCAAGCGGGAGATCGTTGAGAACCCCTGGAACCTCAAAACCTCGCCGTTCACATGGATTAGCGATGGGAAGACCAACTACACCACAACTAGGGGCAACAACGCTATTGCACAAGCCAACTTCGATGGTGGAGAGGATTACCTCAACAACTACCGGCCGAATAGCAAGAATCTCAAATTTGAGTACCCTTATGCGCCTAATATGAGCCCACCAAAGTCATATATCGATGCATCAGTTACACAGCTATTCTACTCTGCCAATATAGTACACGATCTGTACTATATGCTCGGATTTACGGAGAAAGCTGGCAACTTCCAAGTTAACAACCATGGCCAGGGTGGTAAAGGCAATGATTTTGTCATTCTCAATGCTCAGGATGGCTCTGGCACTAACAATGCCAATTTTGCTACCCCTCCCGATGGCAAGCCTGGGCGTATGAGAGTGTATATCTGGACCAAGGCCAAGCCAGCTCGCGACTCCTCTTTCGAAGCCGGCACCGTTATTCACGAGTATACTCATGGCCGTACGTACAAAGACTCTCCCAGCTTCCTTCGCATCAACCCCCCATTTATTGAATCAAACTAATTCCTATCTTATTTAGTTTCCAACCGTCTCTGCGGAGGCCCTGCCAATTCTGGCTGCCTCAATGGCATGGAGTCTGGCGGCATGGGCGAAGGATGGGGTGATTTCTTCGCAACGGCCATCCGCCTCAAGCCAAACGACAACCGTAATGCAAACTATGTCCACGGCGAATGGGTCAATAACAGCCCCAAGGGTAACAGACTGTACCCTTATTCCACTAACCTTCAGACCAACCCATTGGTCTACACATCCTGTAATAAGTACAATGAAGTGCATGCCATCGGAACCGTATGGTGCTCTATTCTCTACGAGGTGTTATGGAACTTGATCGATAAGCACGGCAAGAATGACGGACCCACGCCCGTGTTTGAGAACGGCGTCCCCAATGATGGCAAATACCTTGCCATGAAGCTCGTGCTCGATGGAATGGCAATGTACGTTGATCCCCTTCCTGCATTCTCTGCGCTGGTCTATGGGGCCAAAACTAACTTATGTCCAATGATAGTCAACCATGCAAACCAACTTTCGTACAGGCTCGCGACGCCATTATCGATGCCGATATGAACCTCACCAAGGGCTCTAACAAGTGTGAGCTCTGGAAGGCCTTTGCTAAGCGTGGATTGGGCGTTGGTGCCAAATACGATCCCAAGAACCGAACTGGTAGCAAGGCCGTTCCCAAGGAGTGCCAGTAGTGTAAGAAATGCTTCGAGGCCTCCCAGAGGTCATGGCTTAATGCTTGTACATAGTTAGCTTTACCATTGAATATACAACCTTCCTTTCTATTCTCCAAGTTCTATATATTTGGGCCGGGTAACCGCTATAAGATGTCAGGGGCGAAGCGCCGAGATCCGCAATACTGGAAATCGACCTGTCCAGAAACTGCTTACAACCCAGCGTCTCACAAGGCCCAGGCCGCCATGGATAAGAATATGTTAGCTCAGTCCTTTAATTGAGAAATGAGCTACGATGTGAGGCTGGCCATAGCCGGAGTCATGGAGCCGGAAACCCCGAAATCAATGGGTTCTCCAGAATACGCTGCATACCATTACCTCATGTACTACAATCATGCATCTTCATCGAGAACAAGCACCTAGCTACACTGCCGTACTTCGGGACTACGAGGAACAGCGCAGGATCCGACAATCCAACGCAACATCGGCGAGAGAGAGTGTGTATGCAAAAAGTAGGAAGAAAAACGAGGACGAAACAGCCCTCGAGCATCACGTTATGTTCTATTGCTTTCTTCTGTTCTTTCTTCTATTTCACCAGAAGGGTGGATGGGGGGGTATGGATAAGAAAAGAGCATCATGCTTTGGAAGAATGTGAATGAAGGAAGTGCGCGCATGCATGGTATATAATATCCTCCTCTAAACGGTGGAGATGAACCGTATCCCAGCCGGTGTGTATGTATAATGGATAGCCGTATATAGCGTAGGTCTCGTAAACAACCAAGAAAAACGGAGCAATAATAAGGAGCAAAAGAGGAGCAAAAAGGTATGCCAGAAAGTGTCGTGAAGGGAGAGAGAGAGAGTTAGTTGACTTTTGACCGATTAAGCGCCGTTGGTGCCGTTTCCATTGTTAATTTTGGGAGCAACGAGGGCCTTCTCGAGGGCCTGGAGGACATCGGCCTTGAGGTCCTCGCCGTCTTCGATTCCGCAGCTGAGACGGATCAGGTCGTCGTAGACACCGGCGATCTCACGCTGTTCCTTGGGGATGCCAGCGTGGGTCATGGAGCCGGGGACTTCGACGAGAGACTCGACGCCGCCGAGAGACTCGGCTAGGACGAAGAGCTGGGTGGACTGGCAGAAGCGTTCGGCGGCTTCACGGCCACCCTTGATGCGGAAGCTGAGCATGCCACCGCCCATGCCGTTGCGGTGCTGCTTGATGGCAATCTTGCGGTGTGGGTGGGAGTCGATGCCGGGGTAGTTCACGGCCTGGACGTGAGGGGAGGCCTCGAGGGCACGGGCAATCAGGGTTGCGTTTGCGGTGGCCTCTCTGGCACGGAGATGGAGGGTCTTGAGACCGCGGTGGGCCAGCCAGCAGTCAAAGGCCGAGGGGACGGCACCAATGGCGTTTTGGAGGAAGGTCAGTCTGGTCTTGATCTCGTCGGAGTTGAACGCGGCAACACCCATAAGGACGTCCTAGAGTATACGCAATCAGCATGATGTTTCTTTTCCTCTCTGTAATGGTTTTATTACTCCTTTCCGGAGTGTGTGTGTGTGTTTGAGGGGCATACCGAGTGGCCGTTGATGTACTTGGTGACGGAGTGGATGACGATGTCCGCTCCATGGTCAAGAGGGTTCTGTATGTAGGGGCTCAAGAAGGTATTGTCCACCACAACCTGGATGCCGTGCTGGTGAGCAATGGTTGCAACGGCGCGGATATCAACGAGGCCCAGGGTCGGGTTGGACGGGGACTCGATCCAGATGAGGCGGGTCTCGTTGGGGCGGATCAGCTTGGCCACGTCGGTCTCGATGGTGGGCGTGAAGGTGACCTCGACGCCGTGGGCGGCCGCGACCTTGGTGAAGTATCTGTGGGTGCCGCCGTAGACGTCCGAGATGGAGACGACGTGGGAGCCGCCGGCGAGCGACTGGAGGATGTTGGCGGTGGTGGCAGAGCCGGAGGAGAAGGCGAGCGCATAGCGGG
>OJKM01000244.1_pt1 | contig 10488 bp, 9 predicted proteins | sample 1596631 | NCBI WGS metagenome assembly OJKM01 (sample SAMEA3904683, study PRJEB24821) | metagenome | biome: Builtin; feature: hospital; material: surface | place: USA | collected 2013-06-06 | reverse complement strand
GTAGTATGGCGTCTCAATTTTCAATTGATGATGATCAAGCTTGGAAGTATCTGGGAGCATTCATTAGTCGATCACTAAGCATTGGCCAGACAGGTAGAGATCTTTCCCTTCAAAATGCAGTGTTCTATAACTAATTCGGCCCTTGAATTATAGACCAAGTGGTTGATGAGATTTTGCATGCCCTGTTATTCCGAAAGGATAGGCCAGGCACAGAAAATTTCATTAACTTGCTGAAATTCTTGCGGCAGCATGACCAAAAAAGGATTTTAGAATCAATTCTACGGTGCCTAGAAAGAGCGTATTTGGTAAATTTGTTAGAGAAGGAAGACAAAATTGCAGATGAATCTATATCCAACGTCTCAATTTTACTATCACTGATAACGAGGGATGTTGTTATTATGAAGGAGACCCTGAAAAACTGGCTTATATCAGGAATTGGAGGGAGTATAAACAGTGTCTATATGCGCCGCTCGCTTCTGGCCACGTTTGCTTCTGACCCAGGTAAGATGTCCACTGTTTAAAAATCTTCATACTCTCGCTAACTAGAGTCAGAATCGCTTTCACAAATATTCACTAAGTCAATTGATATTTTCGGAGATAAGCTCTCCATAAAGCACTCGCCTATACCAGCGCAAGAAGGTAATATTTTCTCAACAAGTTTGTGACATGTTGAAGCTGTCTAATTCGACTCATCTGGGTTTATCTAGCGAATGCACAAGTTATTCTCCTCGCAGCCGGTTATTTGCACAGGCTTGAAACCACTGATTTATCGAGCCTCGTTCAGGCCAGCTCCTATCTCTCTGCTATTTCAAATCGCCTAGGAGCAGCATCAACTCGGTCTCGTTTCTTAGGGATGATTGTTGGCACGTCTTTATCTAAACTGACCGACAAGCCAGAAAGCCGCATGAAATTTGACTTGGCCGAAATGGACAGTGATGAGGCATCATGGTTTTTGAAATTGGCAGATACCAAAGATCGGGTTAGAACCATAACTGACCTAAAACCACCTCACACATTGTCCTCGACGGAAACGGTTAAAGAGAGAGCTTTAAACGTCAAACACGAGAAAATGCAGGGATCCAGTGCGAAGCCTACCGCTTCCAAAATATTGCCTCTAGAGGATCCTGACGAGTCTAATGACGACGGCCTTATCCCGTATCAGAAACCAGATGCAGATACCTCCGATTCTGATGAGGACCCAACCCTTATCCAGCGATCCAAGCCCACCCCTCCTGTGTACGGTTCTCCAATACTTTTTATCCTTTCTTCGCTATTATCATTGCTAATAAATCTTCGTCTACAACAGATATATCAGGGAGCTTTTAACCTATCTTCGTGATATTGACAATTATGACCGTTACATTCTAGGAATATCGACCGCACCTAGCCTCATACGACGAAAATCTGGCTTTGGCTCAGAACTAGATGAACACATTAGAGACCTCGCTCTTACCCTTACTAGTCTACATGACAAATATAATGTTCCAAAATTCCAAGAATATCGCCTGCAAAGCTTGACGACACTTGTTGTGGCACGCCCACTGGTTCTAGGTCCATGGATAGCGAATGCGTTTTTCCATCTTGATCTATCTCAATCTCAAAGATCCTCGCTACTGGTTGCCTTAGGCCTGGGAGCGAGAGAACTTGCAGGGTATAGAGAGGAGGATAGCAAGGCCATGAGCCTTCCCCAAGTTTCTGCCGATGCATCTTTTCCGTCCCAACGGCTTCCAAACCGACTAGAGATCCAATATGACCCAGCCTCTAAGCATACCCCAAATGAAGCTATATCCAGGAATATTACACGAACCTCTCTGGAGCCTTTAGCTCTTAATGCTGCAGACACACTAAGCGGTCCTAATGCCTTGAAAGTTCGCACATTTTCTTCAAGAATGGAAGTGGAAAAGAAGAAGCATGAACAAGAGCAACTAAGGAGAGCAAAGTCGATACCAAAAGACCTACATAAAATACTATTTGAAGCATTTTTCCGCCCATTAACCAGTGGATTTAGCTTAATGATGTATTCTACTTCGTAAGTATACCTCAACCCAAGTGCTTCTTTGATATTATGAGTTCAGATTACTAAGTGTTAAATTCGCCAATTCAGATCATATAATGGGAACAACCCTTTTTTCTCCCCTCACCTTCTTTCTTTGTTCATACAAACTACTATCCTTGTTATATCAACAATTGGACCGAGTTCGGTTAACCAACTGACGATAACTTCCGACGTTCTAATGTTACTGATGTCCCTCCATAACTCCGCAGCCGCTACGGAACCAACTGTCCTTTCCGCTATACTTTCACTTTTTCTTGCTGTACTGGATATTAATATTGCTTCCGGAAGCTCCGGAGAAGAACGACTTGTCAATGAATTCGCAGAGCAAGTAATGGAGATGCGAGAATGGGTTGGAGGAATATTTGAACGAACCCCAAAGGGAGATGATCAAGTCAGGATGCTGGCTGCTGGAATTATGGTGAAGTTGGGAGAAGTCATGAACCGATATCAAGGCAGGCTCTTTGGAATAAATGCCAAGTTTTCATTCTAATTTGTATTATCAGATGATCTAATCTATAATGCCAAGGGCTAGTTGCAAACAAATACCATCCAAGCAGTAACATTACTCTATGTGATAGCCCACTAAATCGTGGTAAGAATGCCCGCTAAATTGTAGGGAAACACTTAACTAATGCATCAGCTAAACTCCTTCAGACCTAAGTTTATCAGGAGACATGTAATTCTAATACCGTCACCGTTGGCTGCACCGGTTCTGTAGAGGACGCGGTTAGCTATAGTTATTGAATTGTAACCAGAGTAAAATCGTTGACATACACAGCCACACTCGGTATATTCTTTTACCTCCCCGGCAATATACGCCATCCCTACTGTCGCCTGCAGCAGTAAGACTGCTTCATGAGCAGTAGAGGCGACAGTATGGCTCAATTCGTTCTCGATGATATGGAACAACGACCCTGCACGGGGGCTATGAATATACTTCGACATTTACGGAGACAGAGATTCAATCTCCGTGGAGCCACAGCAGTATAGTCAGGGGCTTCATAGAACACAATTGAAATGCCTCACTTATATCCTAAATGCTCCATTATTAGTGAAGTCCGAGAAAGCCGCTGTTTCTCCATCCATAAACCCATAAAGTAGATCTTCTGGTCCATATGGGTTCATTCCATAGCTTTGATCAAAATTTTCGGGCTGGTTTGGTTGTTGGCCTTGGGTGGGAGATTTAGATGGGAACATCCGCAAAATGGCGTCGAGATCCAAGGACGATGGAGAATGTATATCAATAACCGGCTCTATTTAATTGTTAGCACACATCCCGCCAGATAGCTTAGGATTTCAAATTGATAGAATTACCGGACACAAGTTTTAGGCCATTGTCAGCCATGATTTTTCGGATTATGCTCGCAGTTTTAGACACTCCAGAATTCGGTAGCGACAGTTCATCGAGGCTGTGAAGACTTGCAGAGAGAATGGAAGAATTTTCACTTGGCTGGCTGCCGTCAGTTGCTGCAGCATTGCGAACATGAATGGTACAAGCAACATAAACTGCATAACTCAACAAATAAGCAGCTCCTCGAAGAGTATATGCTGACTTATATGCCAGTACTATACTAGTTATGTTTTTGGCGGCAGAAGTGCAGCGCTTCCATGAGCTGGCCGGTGCAACAGCAGAACGAAGATGACCATCAGCAATAAACGGCCGATGAAGCAGAATCACCAAAGAGTAATATAAAGCATTAAGGATCATGACATTAGGGGCTGGACGAGCTTGGGCAGTCAATGGGTTGTCAGACCAAGGCTCGAAATTAAGGTCAGACGGGAGGTTGTCCTTCCAGGATATCAATGCGTCGTCGATTGACTGTAGACTAGCTCTTGCATTAGCAGCAGTAGCTCCCACTACGTAGAACCGATTGATGATTTTGGTCATAATTTTGGACAAGAGGCATAACTGCTGGAAAGTTGTAACGGAATGGATTGGAGTAGGAGTGCCAGGCATAGCTGGTAACGAGTCAGATGGCAGCCTAGGGTCAACATAAGGTGTCCATAATTCCTTCTCTTCCATGGTGTCCATAAAGTTGCGTGACACATGGGTATCCCTTATGTGAATGGCCATCGGTCGTCCCAGATACAAACTCTGTAGCTTATCACAAATAAATGCACCCCAAAATACGCGGCGTCGTATCTCAATATCCTCCGCGTTTGCAGTCGTGGCTTTATAATCAAGATGAAGGCCAAGATCATAGACCATTCGAAGGGCATATCCAGTGTAGAGCCAACCTTTAGAGGTTTGGCCTAAAGCATTGTAAGTTGATCCAAGAAGAAGCAGTCCGACCAGAGTCGCAATGCTTGAAGAGTTCAAAAGTGATTGGTCCGCGAGGATTTGATCACAACGAGCAAAAAACCGACCACCTGCCGTTTCAGGGTCTACGGGATTGTCCCGGACCTCAATTCTTTGTGAGTACTTGCAGGAACATGCAAAGATGGCATTCATTAAAAATTCCGAACAATACGGCCCATTCTGTATCAGATCTCTCATGACTGCGGGTCTATAAGTTAATAAGAAACTGTGATGCTGTCGGTTCCAATGGAGGTCCAGTAGATGAATAGCGAGCTCCACTGGAACGCCGTAAATCTCCTGCCAGCACCTAATGTCATGCTCTCGTTGACGTTGCAGTATTGCATTTGCTATAAGCTGGTTCCGAACATGTTCAGTGACAGGTGACTCCTTCGAAATTACTGGCTTCGTCGGTCCTTGCAGAGCGGATGAGGGACCGAATGTATCCACCTTTCCCCCTTCATCGACAGAGAGAAAAGGGAGAACATCCAAATCCTCATCTGAAGATATACCATCATCATCAGAATGGTGAGATTTCGTTTCCCGATTAGATTTCTTTGGGCCTAAAGGTGAAGGCGTAAACGGCGGCGGTGAGCTGCGTTTGAGCTTCACTGAGCCATCTTCAACTAGAATAGACTCCAGTAAAGCATCTCGCTCCTCCGGAGAGGCTTTTTTCAGGCGTAATATCATCTCTTCAAACTGTCTTTTCTCATTTTGGAGAGCGTTGACAATAGCTGTAGATGGCCTATTCTCGGTCAGTAAGTGACATAACTCCTAGGCAAACAACAGGATTGGCATTGCCTGTCTGCAGTACATCTTGAAACTACGCACCGTCTTTTTGGAACCTCTAAGATATATACGCATTCCCTCTTCTGGCTGATGCATGAGCTGCAGCTTGGCCGCTGGGTATCACATTTGATCTTCCTAGCCCTGCAAAATTGACATGCTCGAGCCAATATCTTTGGCGGGCCATGATCATGAGATTTGGTCATTTCTGCAAGATTGAGGCCGGAGTACAAAGCTCCAAATTCTATCGTTATTGGGGCGATTTAAGTTGATTATCGTCCTTTGAAGCTGTGTACCATGGCGACTAAAAGGCCAGATTGATATTGGCGCAAATCGCTTTTTTGCCGAAAGTGGCAATTCACTCAAATAATAAATATCTGCCACTGTATCATGGCCTTAGCCGTATAATCATTTCGTCCTGAAAACTCTGGTATAAAATTTTTTTTCTTTTAACGCTGTTGGAGTTGTAATTCCAAGGTCTTTCTTCAGTTACAAAAAAAAGGGTTCCAGGGCGGGCATTATACCACGTGACTATTACGGAGAGGGACTAGCGCGCTGTTTGAGTAGCCGAACTGGGGTTGGCCCGAAAGGGGCAAAAGGATAAATTGGACGACATGGCGTTTCGACAGGACGTTCAGCTTCACCAACGCATTCGCTTGATATAGGATGAACCCTTCATATATTGCAGATGCTGCTGGTATAAGAAGGCTTAGTCCCCTCTTGAACGGCTGACTGTCACCTGGCACACTAGTTCATGATTAGGGCTGGACTCGTGACTATCGCCTATGGTAAGGCAAAGGATTTAGAGCTGACGGATAGATGAGAGCCCAGCGAACACTGATCTACGTGCTAACTACGAGCTAACTATGGTGAAAGCTCCATGTAAGAGTTTTCGGCAGTTTCGATGCGGAACCGTGATGCGGAGGACAAGTCTCCGTCAGTGTTATGACCGGCATTTCTGCCGCTTAAGAGAGACCGGAATTGCTCAGCTTGTGTCGTGTAGCAGCGACTTCAGTCCTTACTCCTCATGATAAACCGTAACATTCGAAGAGCTATTGGTCCTGTCCGTCCGTTGATTTTACCAGTTATTCAAAAGAAATAAAGAAAGAAAGCAAGAAAAGAAATTTAAAATATTTGGGAGAAGACCTTAATCAGTCAGAGCTAACAGATACCCGGAAATTCAAGTATGGCAATCCCACAGGAATGCGACATTCTAGTGGTTGGTAGTGGAAACGCAGGTTTCTCAGCTGCTATTTCAGCCGCCGAAAATGGTGCCAGGGGTGTCGTTCTAATCGAAAAGGCTCCTTAGGAATGGGCTGGAGGGAATACCTATTTCACTGCAGGTGCATTTAGAACAGTTCACAGCGGTCTGGATGACGTTCTCCCAATTGTGAACAATGTCACGAGTGAGCAAGCAGGTATCATAGATATGGAGCCATATACCACCGAAGAATTCACAGAAGATATGTCAAGAATGACCGATGGACAGACGAACCAGACCCTTTGCAAAGCCCTTGTCCAGGACTCAAATACCACCATCAAGTGGCTTGCGAGTCTTGGGGTTAGGTCTCAGTTATCATTTAACCGACAATCCTACAAAGTTGATGGTCGCAATAGATTTTGGGGAGGCATGTCACTGAAAACCGAAGATGGTGGGAAGGGCCTTATCCAGGACTACCAGGTAGCTGCGCGGCGTGTGGGTATTTTTGTGTTTTACTCAACGCCCCTGATGAGATTAGTTTCCGACCCTGCCACCGGTACACTTTCCGGGGCCGTCGTTGAGAATAACGGCAGTGAGACGATTATAAAAACCCAAGCCGTGATATTAGCGGCTGGAGGCTTTGAATCAAATCCTCAGATGTGGGCACATTACCTTGGTGGTGGATGGGACAAAGCCTTTCTCCGCGGTACTCCATACAATGTTAGCGATTGCCTTGAGATAGCAATCCGCGATATGTCAGCGAAAAAGGCAGGAGACTGGAGTGGATGCCATTCCGTTGCATGGGATGCCAATGCTCCTAAATCTTCAGGTGATCGTGACATCTCAAACCAAATTACCAAATCAGGCTACCCCCCTTGGGCTGATGATCAATGCAGAGGGGAAAAGGTTTGTGGATGAGGGTATAGATATGAGAAATTTCACATATGCAAAGTTTGGCAGAGCTATCCTTGCGCAGCCAGGACATATTGCATTTCAGGTTTGGGACCACCAGGCTATTTCATGGTTACGAGAAGAGGAATACCGTCCAGAGGTTGTCGAGCACATCACTGCCCCTTCAATATCCGAACTTGCTGAGAAATGCTCTCGTGTTGGACTAATGGATAAAGAAACCTTTATCAACACGTTAAGTGACTATAACGCCGCAGTTTACCAGCATCGCAAGGAGAATACGGGCGCTGAATGGAACCCGGCAATCAAAGATGGACTGTCCACGCAATCGTATGCCGGTGGCCTGTCCCTCCCCAAGTCCAACTGGGCTCTCCCTCTCGACCAAGGACCGTTTCTTGCAGTAAAGGTTACCTGCGGCATTACGTTTACATTTGGAGGGCTAGCCGTGACCCCGGAAACGGCTACAGCCATTTCTTCGGCCAACAATGAACAGATCCCTGGCCTCTACTGTGTGGGAGAGATGCTTGGTGGTCTCTTCCATAGCAACTATCCGGGAGGTAGCGGCCTAACTTCTGGTGCTGTCTTTGGCCGCAGAGCTGGATCAGTAGCAGCCAGGAGAGCTTAGGCTATAAGTTTATGGTACAGTTCTACTAGCGTATAAGTTGAACCAAAAAACGTACCTTTTACGTTGGCCACAAGAATCGGTTAACCTCATCCTGATGTAATATATGGACGGTGTAATAATTGATCAACCTAGCGTTAATATTCCTTCGCAGAGTACTTGGGCCTTGTGTACTCCAGATAATATTCTCCAGAGTATACGTTACCTACCCTTTTAGATTATTTGCATGGCTGCATCACCCGCGTCTTCTGTACGCTGTAACTATATCGCCATTGTAGGTTCACACGCCTCCCTGAATGTCCCGTATTTCCTCTATTTTCAAGGCAATTGAACTCCAATACCGCCACCTGACGGTATGATCTCCTTGTGTTTTGTTGTACCCCTTCTGCTACTACGTACTACTCCAGATGCTTTCTTTTTACACCACTTGATGATGCCGAAGGTCCTTCAACGGTGGACATCAACTTGTATAAGCGCCGCCAAACGTGTTTCTTCTCCAGTTCTGTACATACTTTGCGGTGGAGAAGGATTACTGGCTTGGGTTTCTAATGGTTGCACAGCATCATTCATCCATCGGGTATTGGGCGCACTAGGCATGCTAAGTATAATTTATACGACGTATAATCTGGTCTGTCTGGTAGAAGTGGCGTCAATTTAGGGTAGATATAGTTCCCCGCGAGGCTATGGGGGCAATCGCTCTACACACGCCACTGATGTGTATATGAAACGTAGCCACCAGTAGGATAAGCATGATTCCGTCCAGTTGTGGTATTCAAAAAGGGACCCATGCAACACGGACCCTTTGGGGTAGCTAGACTGTAAAGGTACAAAGGCTGAAGCAAAAGGCAAGAGGACGAATTTCGGCAGTCATGGGGCAAATCCAAGCAGGGGCTTTTGAGAGTCAGCATCCTACCCCGTAATCCACATACCTAAATGCTGTGGACGTACATTCTCTGTATGTACGATCCATGGTTTTGTGAGGTGGACAACATAGTCAAGTAGAGGCCATACTCAATGCCGTGTTAATGCAGGCCAATCAAGTAAAATAACGCAATATTTAGGTAAAGCGTAAGGGGGAAAGGGCATTTCGCAATTGGGTACCATCGTCTGCTGTCTGATAGTTATTTTTATGTCTTTTTTGTTTCGATTTCGTTTATCTGCATATTCCAAAAGGAACTTGGTACTTTTCGCGACCGAAATTAACCAGGTCATACAGAGAGAGGCATGGCATCCTGAGACGTATCATATGCATTCGATCAAAGCAGACACAAGAGAAAGACAAAAAAAGTTGGAAGATGGTATGGATGAGCATCCCGGTACAGTCTTGCACTGATAGACAGGAACTCGGATGAGGCGCAGCAGTGTCCCATGGTATATGTTAGCTGCTGCACAGGAAAAGAAAAAAAAAAGCAAACACTCAACGCTAAGGGACGGCATACATATTTGCACATAATCTGTATGCGTTTAAACATTCCCAGCCGGATTAATCGCGAAGGGAAGCCACAATTTGCATTGCCGGCTTCGAGTGACACTACATCCCGATTCCCTACTGTTCATTTTTATAGATCGTTCAGGAATCGGCCACAACGGCCTCTTAGCCAGATCGATGGCCAGAGCTGGTAGCGCTGAGCAGGGACATTTCCCATCTTCTCTTAATACTGCAGTGTTACCACAGATCGAGATGCTCCTTTGGAGTGCAGCTGGGAGGCCCAAGTTTCACAGGATGTGACGGACTGAGCGGGCTGCGTGAAGTATTTGTGGAGGAAGAGGAGATTGCTCCGTCGCAGGAAGGATATAATAGCATTTAAAAAAAAAAAAAAAACACGCATTTGGATAGTAGAGGTTTGTAGCAAATGCTTTAACATCGACATCAGTCCATACAGGCAGAGAATTATTTCTGGAGTTCCCTGGTGATAGTGAGCTGCGCATAGGTGGCTGAGTTGTCCCTTTAATGCACGTACTCTCCCCGCCTTTGGTATCGAGTAAGCTACTTGATTAACGGGTATTAACAGCAAGTTTGTTTGTTGTCCATGATTATTTGTTTTGATCTTCGCGATGATGAAGTGATTTTCAGGCCCAGGCACTTGGCTGCGCATGGGAGAGAGCGAAAGATTCTACCAGATCGAGAGAAGCGCGTCTCTTCATGTCCGCCAGCAGAACTGCTCGGGCTCTCGAAGGAATCAAAAAAGAAAGCTGGACTAGAGAGAAAAAGTAACGTTCATGGAAGGCAAGTGGAATGCTTTCAGGAACGTTGCTGTTGGTCGAAGTCTTGATATGAGATGATCTTGTCTCGACTGATCATCGATCGTTCTCTCCACCATGACTCGGTTCGGAGCGACAACCTGGTGAGCATGGCTCCGTACTATGTATGGGGTAGATGGAAGCTTGCGTATACATTGTTTCGCAGCCTTGGAAAATGCAGAACCAACGACGTTGGCTACTCTCGGGAAAAACCAGCGAGTTCGTCGACCCTGGAGGAAGAAACGGAAAAAGGAGAAGGATGAGACCCAAGGGAAGACGCGCAAACATCCCCCTCTGCCCCATAGCGGAACGTCCGCAGTATCAGGGCTGTCTCTTATACACATCTGACGCTGCCGACGACTCCTTACGTGTAGATC
>OJKM01000243.1_pt1 | contig 10498 bp, 11 predicted proteins | sample 1596631 | NCBI WGS metagenome assembly OJKM01 (sample SAMEA3904683, study PRJEB24821) | metagenome | biome: Builtin; feature: hospital; material: surface | place: USA | collected 2013-06-06 | reverse complement strand
GTATTGTTTTGGGCGGATATATTCATCTCGACCTTATTGACGATGTTACGTATTTATATCTGCTTCGGCTATCTTATGAAGAATCATGAAGGTATGAGAAACGAACAATATAATCCATTAGCGTTGTGACATATCGGACATGTGACCATCGTCTTATTTGAAAGCCTTACATAGACAGTATGTATTTATCGGAAAGCCGGATGCTATATTGGTGTACGGGGTAACTAATATCTGCAAATTGTACCCTTTCATTGGCTATTAATTATATCATGGGTATTATGGTTAACTCATCTAAAATATCAACCGGTGCAAGCCGACCAAGTACATAGCCGCATCTTTTGGCAGGATATTCCAAAAGTTCTAGGACCTTTGGATCTCCGAGTGCTTCCAGATATGCACAGAGTGCATAGCATTCAATCTGGGCTCGTGAATATAGCCAGGTGTCAGGCCGCTCGGATAACTTCCCGAGCCAATATGCAAGTATAATCATGCAGCTAGGATCTTTAGCAAGTAGTGAGTTCGTATAGTCCGGTAGCAGTCTCCCCATAAAACCCAGGATCTTGGAGAAATTTTCCCGGTTATGTTCAAGCTTAAGAATCGGTGTAAGCATTCTCAGAGGCCAGAGACAGGGGTTATCATCTTCGGTAGTTGTATCCGTTATTCCGCATATTTCAGCAAGCTCTGGGTGCAGGCCAACCCTTCCTGGCCTATGATCACCAAACAATTCCTCATCTGAAGACTCCATAAAAACCTCATACCAGATGCTATGTTCAAGGTAACGGCTGAGGTGCATGAGGAGAAAGCGTAAGCCACCTTGGATGAGAAGCCAGTTAAGATCTGCAGGGTTGTTGGTAAATACCCACGATTTGGTATAATCGGGGTCAGCGCCGAGGAAGGTAATGCTGCTCATGAACATGCATGTGGACATTAGACCATCCATATTGTGGAGACCGATGCTAGTTCGAATTTCCTCCTGGTATTGTCTAAGGGTTTGCTGCCAATGATATGCATGCAGAACTTTGTATGAAGAGTCACCCTTGGCCTGGTCAGCTATAGCGGTGGCACCAATACCAAGAATAGCATGCATGAGATACGGCGTCTTCCCACGTGTCGAGTTAACGAACAAGCTTAGATCAAACACACAAGGGAGAAGTAGATACACCAACCTTGAACGCCAGAGGTAGCATTTTTGTTGCCACGACTTTCTCTCCAGCATCAGTGAGTGGAGTGTTGTCATGTTTGGTATTTAGAAAATGATGAAGGGCAATTATTGATTTTGAATCAGCGGTTAGGGGCCGAATCTTGGTTTTTGACCCTAGTTGGAGAGCGTAGGTGACCCGCGCGGCAAGATCTGCCTTCGACATGGAGTGAAATACCGAGTCTATAGAGCCACACTCATCTCTGATGCTAGACACATGACTACCTGATCCTGCATTGAGAGGTACCAACGCTTGCTGGTCCAGGTAATCACAAGATACACCATAAGCTTCGCACCTAAGGCAATGCGGCCGCGTTTCATCGCACTAGATATAGTTGTTTTTGTCAGTAATCCCTGGTATGTACATGCATTTGCATGGCCGCCCAGGAATGGGGGCTCGGAGATCGATATCTACTTTAACCCTGCGTTTCTTGCAGTTGCCGCACCCAGCTCTAGATTTTCGATGGGACTTTCGAAAACTGCATGGCTTCCCGGTCGATTGATCACTGCCGGAAGAAGAGGTATTTCGCCGTTGAGTTCGCTTTGGAACTGTACAGTTTTTTATCCGGAAGACCACCTGGTTGCCGATCTTCCGTGACGGGGTCACTAATATCCCCTTCCGTTGGTCCAGATTGCTATCCAGGTCATCATGACATTCTGATGGGGCGGATAGATGCTGAATATTGTTATTTAGCATTGTGTTTTGGAGCAGACGTTCACCTCACAGCGAACGTTGGTCAAACTGTTGATGTTGATACGACGAATATCTAGATTGGGCAATGCTTGGGAGCAAGATGATCAGTCTAGTCGAGATCCCCAGACAGGGCTCGATATATAAATTTCAGCGATCCCTATCATGGAAGGCTGTGCACCTATTTGGCTCATCTTTCCAAGTCATTCACAGGGCAGTGGGTCAGCGAGGCAGTGTTTTTCTGCGTTTCTTCTGGCTCCTTTTTTGCTTTTGACGTTTTGAGTGTTTCTCAGATCAATGAGGCTGAATACGAATCAGCGCTAGACCCAATACAGTAATATTTCGTGTTCTGGATTTGGATGACATAAGCGGGTCGTTGGAGCCCTTGCAGCCGACGATATAAAACCGACAAGACGGGGATGGCGAGATGCGCGAAGGGGGCTGTGGTCTTGAAGGGTGAAGGTGATAGGCACGGGTGATCATGTCCCTGTCAGGAATAGGCTGGGCCCATGTAACAAAATGCATGCTTGTTTGCGGTATCATATCTAGAACTCCATACTATACAAAAGGTTGGGAAACAGTGGTGGTGGTACATTGGAGATTATGGGGTCTGGACCCGTGATGGTGGCAGAGGAGGGAGTACTTCAGATGTCTCTTCAACTTCCTCAGCGTCGAGGTCTTCATCATCCTCTGAATAGCCCATGGCTCTACTCCAAACTCCGTCCCAAATCCCTTTTTTGGCAGCAAGAGTGCCTACCATTAACAGCGGTAGATGCCACACGCTCGCCCAAAACAAGCCTCGCGCAGTCCCCTTGGTTCCTTCAAGTTTCCAGAACCGATACGCTTCCCTGGTGAGCCAGGAGTTGATGAGCATACCGCCAATCAAAAAGCCCTTATCAACTACTCCAGCCCACCACAGACCAGCACATAGAGGGAACATTAAGAGGGAGTAGCGCAAAGCTACACGGCCATTTCGTGCTGGATTGGTCCATGCAAGCATCTTATATCCGGCATTTTTGTATTCGTCCCGAATTAGATGGGACAAGGCATTGAAGTGCGGGAACTGCCACGCAAAAAGAAGGCCAGCAAGGAGCCAGCCCCCCACGCTCTCTGGCCCAAACAAGAGATCCTTCCAGGTATCGTGGCCAGTTATCGCCGTTTGACCAGCCGCAGCCGCCCAGCCCATTAGAGGGGGAATCCCACCTACCACAGCCCCGATCCAGGTGTTAATGACAGAGATCCGCTTCAATGGGGTATATATAAAGCCATATAGGATGATGTTGGCGGCTGACAGACCGGCCACGGTTGGATTCGTGCCAAAATAGAGGGCAGTAAGACCAACGGCTGCAGTTCCAATGGCGAAGAACACGGCAGCACGGGTAGACATGAGTTTTCGAACCAAAGGCCGGTTGCGCGTTCGAGACATGAGAGCATCGTATTTAGGCTCAAGAAGCATGTTTATTGTGTTGGCACTAGCGCTTGATAAGAATGTTCCCACAGTCAGGTAACAAAACGTCAACGTAGAAGTAGAGAGAGTCGGTAGAGGAGTGACGGATGGGTCAAGATGTAATATCGAAGGAACCGGGTAGAGACCGTATGCTGTAGTAGCTGTAAGAACAATTAAAAAGGATAGCCGTGGCTTCGTAAGGGCGAGAAAGGCTGCTAGTTTTCCCTTCAGAGAAGATTTAGGCAATGACGAAGAAATGCTCGAGAGCTGTGAAGATGCATCAGGGCGTAGCTCTTGCTCCGAGGAATTGGTTCCGCCTTGGGCTTTTAGCCGCTGCCTCCGTCTATGAGGAAGCTCTTGCACTGCCCCCGCAGTGCTCTGCGGTATTGAAATCGGTTCATTAGTTGAACTATATGTGGTAGGGGCTTTCGAACTGAAGAGAACTCCAGTCTGATGCGTAGAGACGGTCCGTGACCATGGCAAGAAGGATTTAGGTCTAAGCTCGCTGGACGTCAATGGGTCGTGGGACGAGAAGTATGACTTCCGTAGGTACCGCGGACATAATTGAGTATCGTTCTGCAAGTATCTCACAGCTGCTGTAAAGGTCCGTAACTGGACGTGTTGTGGTGGAGGGCCGTTTCTCGAAGTCAAGATGCATCCCATGCAGCGACCTCCCGGCTCCAACTTGGCCCATGGCCGCAGGGAAAACGCCCTCAGGCTCATCACCAGGCTGGAGATTGTTCAACGGATGGCAAACCCGGCATCCCTCAGCCCATTCTTCGTTCTTGAACGCTTTTCTCGGCCTTGCCTTCGTTTTAGTTTTTGATATCAAAAAGTCCAACGACCCAAAATGGTTTAGTTCATAATGACTAATCTTTATCACATGACTAGGGCTTGGCATGAGCCTCCTTTTTTGCCGCGTTACCCAATTGGGATTTTACCATTGCAAAGCACAAAGTTGTCAACAACATCAACACCGACGGCGAACGGCATCTACAACTATTGAACAGACAAGGCGCTTGGATTAGGGAATAGACAAGATGGAGTCGCTACCACAGATTATTCAGTCAAGCATAATAAACCCCTTACAACCCCTACTTCGACAAATCACTACATCTTTACCTGTTCCCGTGAACGACGCGCTCATCTCACTACTCGGTGCCAACTGCTTCACATCCCTCGTCCTCGGCCTTGACATAACAAAAGACCCAGAATGTCTGCCGCTTGCAATTTCCAAAGCTCTTGGAATTGCCATCGTACTGTTCAGCGCGATCGTCAAAGTTCCGCAGATTCTCAAGCTGATCTCCTCACGCTCAGCAGCCGGAGTCTCCTTCACATCTTACGCGCTTGAGACGACCAGCTTTCTTATCACTCTTGCTTACAATGCGCGTCAGGGATTTCCTTTCAGTACATATGGTGAGGTTGCATTGATTGCTGTGCAGGACATTGTGGTCAGCGTTTTAGTTTTGGTATTTTCTGGCCAAACAGCTTCTGCAGGAGCGTTTCTCGCTGCGGTCGTTGGTATCGTCTACGCCTTGCTGTTTAGTGGCGAAACCATTGTTGACCAGGCTACTATGGGCTATCTCCAAGCTGGAGCCGGACTACTCGGTATTGCCAGCAAGCTCCCCCAAATCTATACGATCTGGAACCAGGGAGGCATTGGACAGCTTAGCTCTTTTGCGGTAAGGCGCACCTTTGCCAAAATATCCAATTTTGATGCTTTTAACTGTCATATGCTACCCGAGACACGATATCTAACTTGCCTTTAATCTAGGTTTTTAATTATCTTTTTGGTTCCCTCTCTCGCATCTTCACTACCCTCCAGGAAGTGGATGATAAACTCATACTCTATGGCTTTGTGGCTGGATTTACCCTTAACGTCATACTTGCTGGCCAAGTAATCTACTACTGGAACGCTCCATCTGCCGTTACCGAGAAGACCTCAACCCGAGTTTCACACGAGCAAGAGTCTGCAGGAGTATCGAGCGGAGTGTCCCAGAGTCCCCCGGTCAAAGGCCCATCAACGAGACGAAGAGGCTGATTAGTTATACCCATGGATGTCTTATCTATCATTTGTAATATTGAGTTGGTTTTATCTAATGACGAAAATAATAGTTAATGTTTATTCTTCTATGCTGCGGCTTGTTTTTTTGGAAGTAAAGTTGAGCAATTTGGTGTCTCATCTGGGTTGTGTTCTAGTTTACTGGCTGCTATCTTTTTCTTTTTGAAAAGGTTATGCTTAAGTGTCATACCCCCGTTATTCTTAGTATTTTCGAAAAGCTGATTTTATAAGGATATTGTCTCAACGTGGTCGTGGCTCTGCGCCAGTCATCATATATCGGAAGAAATCTTCCAGAGGCATGGTAGGAGTATCCCTAGATGGAAGGCTGGCACCGGCCTTCACCTCCTCCCCAGTACCCTCCATCACTTCATCCTCATCCTCAGATTCGTCAAGGTCTCGTCCAGCGGCCCCCTCGACATTCTCGTTTAATTTCCTGGTTAGGCCTGTAACCACGTTGTTTAACCCGGCTTCCTTCTCTTCGATAGTATAATCACCACCCCAATTTCTCCTTCTAGCTTCCATGTTAGCCTCAATAGGTGCCCATTCCCACAGAGCTTGTAAGTCTTCCCCCGATAACTGTTGTGTATTAGCACCCTTTTCAGACGTTGAAGTATTGCCAGCTGTAAGTTGTTGTTGGTCACCACTTGGTTGCCCAAGAACTTCTTTTCCCACCGATCGCCCGTGAGCTAGCCAGTCTTCTACCCGGGGTTCCAGTTTTGTTCGCATAAGCTGATTAAGCATAGAGGATTCTGTCCTGCCGGGGAACGCGGGTGTTGGATACACAACCAGGGACGAGAATAGATCGCGATGTTCATGAAGCAGCTGGGATATGGTAAGAAGGTTGTTCGATATTATTGTAGCTTGTGATTGAAGTGATGACCTGGTAGATATGTTGATTAGTTTTAAGTCTCTTGTTGTATGTTTCCGGGCTCCTTGGGAACAGTCAATGCTACTCACCAAGCTGGGAGTGGCTGGCTCTGTGAGATATTGTTGACTAAAGATCCCAGTGACTGGGTCAGGTTAACGAGCCGTTGCCGAGTCTGTTCAATGATTTTTAGCTGCTCTTGAGTTATGGACGCCATTGTAACCCTGCGTGAGTTGTGTGTTGGCTTATTTAACAGATGCGATTGCTGTTTGGTCGGCTTGATGGAGTTGTTGCAAGCGCGAAGCCAATTTAAGCTCAACTAACTAGTTACCCTGGTCTTATCGATAAGGAGCCGTCAATTACCACAGAGCCATATTCAGATCCTACGTAGATATAGTTTATTTCGCTGCCATTGAAAAAATATAAGGCTACTATTCATCAAGGAAATTTTCATTACGCTTAAAAACTCCAGTATAGTATAGACTCCATATGTCCCAAAATGACCAATACTGTTTTCCAAATAGCGGAACAAAGAACTGGAAAGAAATAGGAGAGAATCGGGGAGTTGGGGCTCAGCGGAACACGCTTCAACATGAGACATAAATACAAGGGTATCATAAAATGGGTGGAGGAGCCAAAGTCGAAGTAGGGGTGAGGTGACTCGAGGTAGAATGAGGTAGATATAAAAGAGTCTAAAAAAGGAAATAGGGATCAGCAATCTCAAGGCGCTTCTATCTATTGTTTGTTAGGGATTTCCTTGGAGGTGGTGCTGCAGATAGTATTGGGACTTTTCGGTCGCCATCGGTGGCATGTTGGGTCGTTTGAGTGAGGGAGGTCATCATATGAGCCTCAGATGGATACTTGACATCCTGTTGATCCGGACCATAGTATGAGTGGTTATAAGACTGTGCCATACTAGGATCGTATGGGTACTGAGGATGGGGAGTTTGCTCGCCTCCCCAATACTTGTGCAAGCCATTGTGTGATGGAGTCATGATGGAGGTATCATTCCATCTTTCATGCAGACTACTCGACTGACTCTCCCGCCGGGATCTTCGGCGACGGTTGCGGATAAAGAAGAAGCAACCTACGGATAGAGCCGCCCCGAATAATAAGAATCCAATGATGGGTAAAACAATGATGAGAATCAAATTTTTCCTCGAGTGGCCCGTATTCTTGCCCGGGAGTTGTGGATCTTGGTCGGCGGGTAAGGCCAACTTGTTGAAGATCCTATTGGGCTCAATAAAAAACTTGTCTCCTGCAGGGACTCTGGCGCGGCATCCTTCGCGGAAAGCCTCGAGGACTAAAAGACCGATTTGTCAATATAATTACAAGCTCGATTGCAGATTAATGGACTTACAGTTGGCAAGGAACTTTTCATTCTCAGTCAGGGAGTAGCATATGGTACAATCGGTGATATCCTTATCAGAGAATGTCGATATCCCACAAAAGTCATAGAGGTTCCTTCCGATAGGATCCTTTAGTTTGTATTGGATGGACTCAGATAGACCTTGACAGGTAACCTGGCATGGAGTTGATAATGACTGTAACACCGCAGGGAAGCCGTAGATACAAGCGGAAAAGGCATATCGCATGTTATCTAGAAATCACTTGCACGTTAGCTACCCACAAGTCTAATTCATTTCGCATGGTTATATTGGAACGGAACTTCATACATAGGCCCCATTTAACATCAGATTCGTCGTGAGGCACATCATAAAATGTACTTTGCAGTTCGCATGACACGCAGTCACGGAAACGACGTCCCTTGGCTGTGGACTCGAATTCATCATCATGACACACAATCTCAGAGTGAGTGGTGTTCGCTATCATGCCACCACAGACATCAGCGCATGGTGAAAATGGTGTGAAGCGGACTGCTGAAACCTCTTGCAGTAGAAGGGTAAACAGCGCAAGTATGGAGAGCAACATGGCAGAGTGTAGCCCGCTATCGCGGAAAACTCCAGTTGACAAAGGATTCAAGTCCGGTAAGAGTTTGTATGCATCAAACGGATTGGCAAAACCTCTCTATCCGTATAAAACCATCCGGGTGATATCCCTTTTCTGTCACGTTGACATAAAGAAAGCGTCTATCGACTTATCGATGTGTCCTATATACCTTTTTGGGGGTCACCGGTAGGTAGAGCAGACTTCCTAAGCTGTATATTGGCCCTGAAATCAGTCGCATCAGCACGCAACGTCCCGGGTGTCTCAAACGGAAGGGCGGGGCAGCACAAACCACAAAGTGCTTCTGGTGGTATGTGCTCCGCAAAGCGTCTCACGATGAGTCCCTTGAGATAAGTAAACGAGCAGGGCTAACGGTGCGTAACGGGAGCACTCTGGGATGGAAAGGCTGGCAAGAGACGGGGAAAACGAAGGAAGTCGAACAAAGCGTTCGAGTCCCAGCTTATGAACGATTCGACATTTGATGAAGAAAGGACAAGGGAAAAAGCAACCATACTTCAAGAGTATGCAGGCAGAATGGTTTCCGCAAGAACATGCATGAAGAGGTCAAAGAAAGGGACAAGCCAAATTGCCATCACAAGGGAGAAGAGTATCTGCAGGGTAAGCAGCTTGATCCCTTGCAGGAGAGGCCCTTCCCCCCCGCCAGCCAACATGGTTGAGTCTGGTCGATGCCGGCCAATCTGTCAGCTTTCGAGTTGGCCCGGCCGCCCTGGAGCGGTGATACAGAGTGTGATAGGATGTGATGTATCCCTGTCCGTCGAGCGCCATTGGACAGAGCTTGAGATGCAAATGCATGATGCGGGATCCACTGGACACTCATCCGCCCATGGCCCATTATTAGCCACCATCTGACGGGAGGTCTTGTCCTCGCTCCGCCATACCCCGACTTTTGTTTCTAAAACAGATCGGAGGCATCACGGAGCGCACTCTCTCTGCCCTAGGCTTTTCGCGATGTCTCTGCGGCCTGCGGCCATCTCTGTTCTCTGTTCGGGTGCCACTTAACAACCCCTAACTTTTCACCGTGTCTATTCTTCTAGACGACATCATTGACCCTCGCGAGGGCTTGACAGGGAAGAAGAGTAGCGAGGCTCAGTCCAGCGATGATTGGCCTCTTCGCTGGGCGCTAACTCAAGTGCTTCTTCGAACAAGGGGTCCCTGAGGCGGCCCATCCTTCTGCGATACCTCATTCGTTCGGTACAATGTTGTGCGATTCTCGTAAAGGTCGGCCAGCTGTGGTCGATGGTGAGCCCATCAAGCGGCCGCCATCGACCTTCCAAGCCCAGTATCATGGCTTCTCTCGCTTCTGCTGCTGTACAGAGTATAAAAACACCGTTTTTCGTCCCCAGTCCTGGGCTCTTCATTCTGTTGTTGATAGAAAGTTCAACTTTATGACGTCGCTCTAGTTAAGCCCCTGGATTACGTAATTGGCTAGGCTTAGCGGCCCCCTAAATAATAATGATAAATATTGCGCCCCGTACATGAGGACAGGCAGGATGGGCGAAAATCCCATGGAGAGAACACGGATTACTCTGGCAGAACCATCACATCACCTCAATAGGTGGGAGCTGTGATTGGGAGCCATGCTCTTGGGATGTCCATCTTCTCCTGTGGCGGCCAGGCGTCTCCCAGTTTTTATACTTCATGCTAAATAGCACGGCGCGTAGATGCAGTTCCATCCTTGTTCGCCTCCTCTTTGACTTTTGGACTGAGAAGCCGGCGAGCCGTGCGATTACAGAAGAGATTATACCCTAGGAGATGCGGCCCTGGGCAGAAGGACACTGCCTATGTATAGTTGAGTAATCAAACTTGCCCCTAGAGGTTCCGTTGGGATCCGTGACGGGTTACTTTACTGCGAGAGTACTGAATAACACGGTTCAATATTCTGCTGATGAAGGTGGAATACACTTCTATTGGAAAATATATCCTGTTTACCATGTGTTTTAAAGAATATTCTTAGGGTATATTATGAAGGGAACAATAAAACAGTAAATAGTGGACAAGGCGTTCAAAGACGCAGCCCATAGACCAACAAAAAAGCAGTTACATCATTAATATATAAGGAGGAAGTACTCGGGTATACGTATAATCATGAAAGAGCTGGCTTTATGCACAAGGGCAAGCTTGTTACTGGAGCTTGGGGCTCACAGGCAGCCCCATGCGACGCGGCTGTGGGCTATGAATCGGAAGTTGAGCTGGATGTGTGATAAAAGCTGGATGAGGAGCAACTTCAGCGGCATCTGAGCGGCTCTGTGGTGTAGTAGATGTCTCTT
>OJKM01000242.1_pt1 | contig 10512 bp, 9 predicted proteins | sample 1596631 | NCBI WGS metagenome assembly OJKM01 (sample SAMEA3904683, study PRJEB24821) | metagenome | biome: Builtin; feature: hospital; material: surface | place: USA | collected 2013-06-06 | reverse complement strand
CTTGACGAACGCGTCCATCCCTCCGGATAACAATAAAGGGGAAGAGAGAGACAATGTTGATGCACGCTTAAATGTACCACACTTTGAACCCGATGCGGTCATTGTTTGGCATAGGTAGCAGTTGGGGAGTATCAGACTCACGGGGTCCTTGTCGGACCTGACCTTGCTTGACTCCTGGTCCAGACTGTGGTCCAGAGCTGGCTGGCACATCCTCGTGCGAACGGGCGCGAGCTGAAGCAAGATGTGCGTAGTAGACGGCCGGAACTAGTAAAAAGGTGGGAAAGACAATGTTAGCAAGAGAGTCTGTGTTATTTGGTTCCATAGAGCCAACTTACATAAGGAGACAGAGGTTGTAGAACGCATATACTGGTAGCAGTGGTCGTAAATCATATTCTGGAGTTGATTCGGGTTGTGTCCAATGCCATCAACAAGAACGTGGTAGTGTACTGGGCGCGAGGTGCCCTGCAAAGCAATGTGGGAGTAAATGAGGAAATCCCAGTTGTATGGATCAGTAACATCCCGTTCAACCAAAGTGCCCGGGAGAGGGTTTCCGTTCTTGTCGGCAGCCATGCGGTCATTAGGCTCAGGGAACGCACGAACATGGTGACGTTTAGAGGCCACAACAATGGTCATCTTTCCGGGCCACTCGCTACCCATAATCTCGCTGAAGATGTCCTTGATATGTGGTATCTCTTGCTGCAAACAGGCCTGGAACTGCCCGCTCGAAAGACCATCACGGAAGTAGTAAACCTTCTGCGGAACGCTGCCTTTGCCAACCGTCATAACCCACTCACGAATTAATGGAGACAGGATGGATTTGATATTAGCCTGACTGATAAGCTCTACACGCTCTCCGTTGGTTTCGCATCCAGCAGTGTATCTGCCACCAAATGTATCCATGGAAACGGTCATCGCAGCCATAGATGGCGAGAAACTGCCCGGGGAAGAGTGGGAGACATCTGCCCCAATAATCATAGTGAATGGAGGAAGCCCACTGCACTGCTTTGAGACTGCTCTCGCGGTCGTTCCACCCAATTTGGCATTGATTTTCATCAGTACGTTTGAAATGTACTGACCATTGCACTTAACCACCTGCTGGCCCTGTAAAACCTGCGATGGGACACCAAAGCGGCAATCACACGACTTTTTGATTCGCAGGTAATGGAAGCTTTGTTTATCTGCCACGACAAATATCATTAGTTCAGGGCGAAGGTTGAATTTGTTACCCGTAGCGTGGAATAATTCAAAGACTGCCTTAGCAGGGTCCGCAACAACTTCCATGATCAGGGGGCGGCGGCTCTCAATATCTCCGCCGTGGCCTTGATAAGCCCGAACAAGAGCATCACAAAATGCTTCAACCTGAGCCATATTAATTGGGTTGCGGCCCTTGAAGACACCAACACCCCAAGACTTTAGAGGTTTTGTATTCTTTGTGTAGAATTTCTTCCCTCTCAGATCCCAGCGCCCATTTGTTCCTGGGTCAACTTTCTGGTTTCCACCAAACATGATTTCAGGGTTAGGCATAAGACGTGCTCTGGTCTTCATCATATTATCGCCGATTTTCATGCCGTAAGCATTAAGCATTGGGTCAGATGGGTGCTGCAGATTCTTCTTTGATTCTTCAATTGCCTTGCGACGTTCTGCAGGCCGCGTAACTGCAAACTTAATCATTGATGATGTTTGCAAGTCATTGAGTTTAAAGGGGTACTTTTGCGACTTGTAGATCACCAGAACTTCCATCGGGTATACCACGTCCTTTTTAGTCATCTGGACCAACGGAAGCTCCCAGTATGTCAAAGTGACGTTGTATCGGTTCTTAAAATAGTCATAGACAGAGATGGAGTTGATTTTCCCGGTTGCTTGGTCCTTTATCTCAAGTTTATACTCCTTTGCATTGGCCAAGAGGAATTCTCTAATGGTCCATTCTTTGTCGGGGCATGGGCATCCTGGATAGTTAGCTCTGACAACGAGTTTTCTCATTCTATCCAAGAGCTGGAACTTTCTGGAGCCCTTTCGGCCTCCAAAATCATCTTTCTCGGGTTTGCAGTTGTAGATAAGCTGCTGAGGATCGCGAAGTTCAAGGACCTGGACAGCGGATACGAGCAATTGGTTACGTGACCAAAAGCAGGCGTTTGAAACGTCCACATTGACAGCGAGAGATCCAGGCTATCAAGATATGGTAAGTAAATACTAGTCTAATCGTAATATCATACGCTTTTTTCTCACCTGAACAACCCGTATGGCTTGAAAGATTCCTTTGTAGGCATGAACGCCACAACCAACAGACATCTGGGGGCTATTGTCAGAAAAGAACGAAGACTTAATAGCTATGAATCTCTGGCTAGGGGTTTCGCGTAGCAGATGATTGAAAAAGGCTATCAAGTCATGTTAGATAGTTCGGCTTACAACTTCTACTGATAAAAACTTACTAAGACATTGAGTTGTCTCTTTGTCTTGACTAATGTCTCCGCGAATTGCCGATGCCAAAGTCTGCAATGAAATCGTCTTGGTGTATCTAACAACCAAGCGGAAAGCATTCGAGTTCTTGGATGGGGGGCGTCCCTGCTCTGCGTCAAGATCGACAACAAAGTTGGCATCTTTGTCGAGCTTGGTCATAGACCTAGAAATGAGATTTTAGTGTGAGTGTCCAGGCTAAGCAGGAGGATGGTTTGAAGCACTTACCAGGCAAGCTTGCTTCCATCAAAAATGAAGTCACGAGAAAGTTTGCTCTTGCGAGTCTTTGAGTCCCAGACCTTTTGCATAACAATACGCTTCTCGGCGCCGTTTCCAATCATTACCTATGAACATGTAAGTATCAAGTGTGACAAACTGGGTAATCGAATATAGGGTTCAACTCACGTCATATTGGTAAACGTTCTTCTTTGGATACTCAAGGATGGGGTAAAAGTTCGCGGACAAGGCTATTTCCTTGCCGGTGGTATTGAACCCAGGGCGCTGGGCCAGAGGCACGGGTTCAAAATACTGCTCAGCAGGTGTATCGTTAATATTGCAGTTTCGGAGGTAAATATCCGGCACCTTTGGCATGGGAGTAAAAGGCATGATGGGTAGAATTGTCAAGAAAAGCTGAAGGATTTGAGGGAGGATGATAGAATAAATTGCTGGTGATGGAATAGCTAAAGAGCTGCAGTGGAACGATGCTTGAGAGATTAAGGAAGAAGAATTGAAAAGGATGAAGAAGGGAAAATGGGCCTTTTATGCAACCTGGGAGAAGGGGCGGTGAATATGGAAAGACAATGAATATATCCCGTCACTCGTTCGCTATGGAAGCGCGCGGGTGAATGCATCAAGCAGTGACAACAAGTTTGGGCGAACATAGTGACCCGACGTGGCAATTTCCCGATGCCATGAATGCAAGTAGTGAGTGCACGGAATATTCAATAAAAATATTCAATGTCTCGCCGTATTCACCGATATATCTAGTGATGTAGCATGAGTGAAGAGATGGGTGGTGAAGACATGTTTAGCAGCAGAAATATCCGAGGGTCAAATTTTGAAACGGACATACAACCACTCAGAAAATATCAAAGTGCAAGACGGCGAGGTATGCATGGTATGTTATCATCATCAAGACATGTTAGGAAACAGATACTTACCACATCATCCATAGCATACGGAGTTACGTTGTCTCGTGCTGGGTCGCCATGCGGGATCATGGGAGCTGGAAAGTTGGGATGCACGGGGTTTTGACCTTGGTTACCCCTAGTAGATGATGTCCCTCGGGGACTCATCATCCCAGGCGACATGGGAACGGATGAACGCCCACGGGGAGATCCAGGTGGCGGTTGTCCCGGAGCCATACTTGCTGATTTGAACTGATATCAAATGTCACAGGTCAGCTACTGTTTCTCGACGACAGGCAGTGTCAAATCATTGAGATGAAGGAGTATTCTAACAGAGAGGACTGTGGTGTATCTGCAAGTACCAAATGAGAAAGAATCTGTGACAGTAACGCGTCAGCGTTTTGGCGCGTCGAAAACAGAGAAGCAGATATTCCACGAGAAGGGAAGAGATGGTGAAGGGAAAAAGCAGAAGAAGAAGAGACAACGAAGGATGTGCTGCAATAGAGCTGTTATGATGGTTGTGGTTGTGGTTGTGGCTGAGAACGAAGTTGTTGACGTTGAGGTTGTTGGTTGGAAGAAGGCGAGGAGGGGCAGGCTAGGTATTTATGTGTGGAAGGGGCTAACCAACCTAGCTAGGCAGAGCAACACAGGAGGAGGTGAGGCCAGGCTAAGCTGCCAGCAGACTGTCCTCGGAGTCAGATTGTGAGCAGCTAGCGTTGTTTTGCAGCAATATGCCGCCTGAACTGATACCAATGTGAGGACAGGCGAATGGGAGAACTGAGAGATATATGAAGGAGGGACCTGGTTACAGATATATGCAGAAGTTTCTGGGATGTTGTATGCAAATATCTGTTGCTGCCGGAAGTTTGCCCGGGAAGTTCCTATATTATGGAACTAGGGGAGAAGAGAAAGCTAAGTTGAAATCGGTCTTGCTTCAGGTCCGATGGTTCTTTTGAGGCTCGTTCTCAAAATTGGGTCACCATTTATTGAAGAAGATTTGATCTAAGCTTTCATTGCAAGGTAAGAGTTATCTTGCCTTTACGGTAATATTCTTTTCTAATTTATGAAGGAATTGAATATAAAGATATTCGCAGGAATGCACCAGTGTGAAGGTAACTCATGGGAAACAACTGTGACACGGAGGATGACGGACTGGATACCTCTGCATGGAAAACATTTACTACATAATAGTAAAAACAGGAAATCAAGACTTGTGGCAGTTGGGGATATCAAATAATTGACCATACATTGTATTCCAACTACAACGGGGTATTCTTCGGTATCTTTGTGAGCACACTTATCGCCACACCTATCGTTTCATACCAGAAACGAAGTACCATTGTTTCCAGTGCTGCATAAAAAGCATTCAGTCCCCAGGCTGTCAATCACAACAGCAGTGTCCAGTAACCACGAGTTCATGGCGAAAACCGTATGTAATTGTGGTGCGCCTGGGCATGCGGGAATATTGCACCAGTTCAAGGAGATAAGCATAGCATAGCATCACGCAAGTGGATGCTATGTTTCGAGAGTTCCAGCACCCGGAGTGTCTAGCCATGGCTGAGTTGAAGATCCCAAACTGCATCGACGCGAACCTGTGTCGTGTTTTGGGTAGCCACAGGATAGCTGCTGAAAGAGCCGTTAGCCGACAGTTCTCAAGGGGACAAAGAGCGGCACTTATATCGCGACCAATGGAAGATTCAAGCACCTTCTTCACCTGGAAACCCGGCATCACGGCCATGCATCTCGCTGCTGCAAAGCTGTTGATTCTCCTTCCTTTGCTTGACGTTGGAGAAAACCGCGTTTGTCTGCAGGCGAAGAAGAAAAGTGGGGCCGCGAGCTCAGCTCAGCATCTGGGCGAAAACGGGCATCAGATCGACATTCACTGTTTCCCTTTCCTCGCGTCTGGCCTCTCCCCGTTCCTTTCCCGTAAGTCTTCTCACTCACAGTAAATCAATCCAGTCATCCGAGAGTACAAGTATCTCCCTCCTTGATTAGCTCACTAGCAAGCCCGCTGACTGATCGACCCTAACCAATGGTAGCTATCAGGGCACCTTGGAAGGGTATCTATCATGCTTATCCATGCGGACAGCTAATGTTGTGAGAGCGACCCAGACTCTCACAGTAGCCTCCTTCGAAATAATCCGGCTCCCGGCTTGCCTACCGTGCTTTCCCAAAAGGCGTTGTCGTCCGCTTCCGAAATAACTGTGAAGCAGGGTAGAAATTCATCCCACATGATATCCACCTCTACTCAATTAGCAGCCCAAGAAATTTCCCAATGGGTTCGCTGCGACTCCTTGGATTGAGCACTTCCATTATGCATCCCGTTGAAATAAACACGCGAGGAGTGGGACTTCTCCGCGGCTGAGTTCTCGTGCTTCGTTAAACTCTCGGGCGCGGTTACGTCACGTGTTCATGTGATTAGTAAACTAGGTCCCGTCTACAGTTAATTAACGGGAGATCTCTATTTTTGGTGCTACGCCTGGATTCGTTAGTTAACCAAAACTAGAGCAAGAGACACCGTTGAAGTCGCTTTCCAGACTCATCCATCTTCAAATTCCTATCTTCCCACTCTGCTATGTCAATTTACTTATAGTATCTATCTACATAATGGAAAGGATACAGTCTTCTAATAAACATAAGCAATAACTCTCTTTCTCCTAGTCTTGTTCATACCTTGACCTTATCTAATACAGGTTGAATTCTCTCCAGTTTCTCAGAGCCTTTTGATATTGAGACTGCTCTTGCTGCAACTTTGCGCGCCTCGCGAAATTGTGCTATCCAGCAACAGCTTCGAGCTCGTCATAGCTGAGGTGGGGAAAGAATCCGGCGGAAACAGTGCGAATTGGGCAGCTTGCGCCTAACGCGTGCCTCTCAACAACCTGCATTGCCATATTGTCGATAAACCGGTTAAGTGCAATCTGATAATAGGATTCCAACCTCGCGCGGACGTATAGGTTTATGCTCAGTTTAGTTGAAATGCTGACAGGTCCACGAATTTGTCCCTCTCTACACTTGGATGTGCTTCGGAACGGCGTGTGCATCAGGGGTCTGGTGACTTGGCTAAAAATTTACTAAGAATACAGAATCGTAGGTAGTCAAAGGGCAAGGGCGGAGATGAAGTGGGGGGGATCGTCTAAGAAAGGAAACGAGAGAATGCATCCCTGGGAAGGATAAACGCTTACTTGATTTTAGTGTAAGGATGATGTAAAAACACTGACGGATGATTATAATACTCCCACTGGATCAAGCAATCGCCGATAGAGTCATAAATCGAACCTTCTATAGAATCTGAACAGAAAAGTTGTTTTCCTTCTGACTGCTCAGTTTTAAGACATAGCCATCACAATAATAATAGCCTGGTTGAGTTGGGTTAAAAAAGATGCCGAGCAAGTTATACTGCCTAGCTTGCATTCAGTTGGGTCACAAAAGAATGCATCGCAGTGGAGAATAGCCTCGATTTCTGTAAACCATGAATCGAGAAGGTAAGCATGGCTCCCATCACCATCAGATCCGTAATGTATGCCTAAAGGCACTATACTATTGTCGAAAAAATATAGACAAGACTTCCAAAGTCACCTGGGCAGAGAATGGCTTGTCTGGGGCTGTCCATTTTATAGACATGTAGAAGGTCAAAGTCTCATCCTGTTCCGGAGTTGACAAAGAGGAGCTGGCTGATGAAGGCGAAGACGACGAGAACAAGCCAGCCAGCGTAGGCCGCGGTAATACTTGCGAAAGACCACGAGTGTCCCGATGAATATGCGTTTAAAAGCCTTGTGTAACGCCTGTGTTAGCACCATGCTTGTGCACAATAAGGGGACCATTCGTGCGTAACCATCTGATAAGCCTGCTCGGATCCTCACTCGAAGGACCACTTTTAACATGTTGGTTATCCCTAGCATCTAGGGAGGGCCCAACGATTTATTTGCGTGGCAGTTCACATCCCCTAGTATACAGTGTAGGGGAACATCGGCAATGGTATGGGGAATAGCAAGGAGGCAGATCTCATCAAGAACGGGGCGGTCTATCCGCAAACGGCTTCTAGCCATGGGTCTTCCACCATTGAGTTCAAACTAGTTGACTGTCGTTGGCATCTCGAGATTCCCATCGATATTAATAGAAAGTGTATTCCCTGTGTCACCGAGAACATAACCAATAGTTCCAGTGGCATGCTTCGTTTCTAACCCCATATGATAAAGCCAAGGATGCCAAAGTTCTCGGCGTCCGGGTTGACTGGTTTAGGCTCAGAAAAATGCTTACCTCCAGGTCTGGTTCCCAGCGTATCGTTTTCTGGCAAGGCAGTGTAAATATCATGCTTAGATTCCTGGAGAGATATTATCGGCAAGTCTGCTAAGACTGGAGGGAGTTGCGGACAATGGTCACGCCAATAGAGAATGATTTGTCCATTACCATCCTCGTCCCCATCGTCAAAGTCAACTATGTCCGTTAGGCTAGAGTCAGGTAGATAAGTTAGTATTAAAGCAAGGCTTATCAGGAATATATATGCAGCGGCTGACCCTTTGCAATCACTGTTCCTCAGAATGATGGAAATATGGGACAGGACACTGTCACGCAGTACCTTGGCCGCGACCCCATCTGTAAGAGAGTCTGCCTTGACAAACTGACGAACGAAATTCGGTCGCTGGGTTAATTCCAAGGAAGCTGATCTCTGCATTTCTTGAAGTATAAGGCGCAGTTAGGCATCTATAAGCTCGATTCTGCATCTGATGGCCTGTATTACGCGTCGCCGACGACGAGGAGGCAATGCGTTCAGTTGTGACGCCGTCATACCAGCCGTCGCCGCGCTCAGTTGGGATTCATAGTAGCCATCGCAAAGGTAAAGAAAAAAAAAGTCTTTCAACAAGGTATAATATTGAAGTACGGCTTGATGTTGTAGTACGGCTTGATGGGGATCTCAGGGGAACAACGATGATATGATGGTCAACGCGATCTGAAAAAGGAAAAAGCAGGACAGGTGGGCTTTGACGTCAGCTCAATACCGAAGAGATCATGCCAAGCCTGACTCATAGCCTGACTCAGCGACGCTAGACTAACTAGTTAAGTTGTTAGCGGCTCTGGCGCTTAGCGATGACCGGGATCCGACGTCAAGGGCCTTAAAACTCCGGACGTTGAAGCAAATACCTACCTAAAATAATATAAAAACTGGCAAGTTACCTAATACCCTACTAGAATATCAAGCACAAGTGGATGACTAATCCTAGCTGTAACAAGTCACAAATCGATGGCGTAAATGTTGCCCCAGTCGCTTTACTGGTTACCTGTCAGGATATGTAGCTTAGTCAGCTTGCGCCCGTATATTGGCGCTGCAAATTCTGCATGTAACTCTATTGGATCCCTTATTACACACGGATATTCGTTCGATTACAACGTTTAACCAATCATACCGCCTTCTGCTGCTGTTCATTTGACATTACCTTACTTCTTCTCACTTCTCATACCTCACTTCTTCTCTTCCCGTTTTTCTGATTGACCCACGTTATGAGCAATTCCAGTGTGTCCTCTCCGCTATCTGACTCTAAACCCCAAACAATGAGCAAGGAAGAAAGGCGCCAGGTGGCCCAAGAGCATCTTACAAAATTAGAGGGTATGACTCAGGAGGAGTTGGTAGAGTTGTTGAAGAAAACTGGACATTGGGGGTAGGTCATATATCTATATATATTCTGTTTATCATCTAACTAACTGGATAATAGACGGGAGCCCGAGCATACCATACGACACTGACGATAATATTAAATATGAAAAGGGGAGAAGATCACCTAACCTGACCTGCTGTGCTTCTATCTCTGGTTATTGAGTGTTGATACCCTTTTTTTCTACTCTTCCTACACAATTTTCCAGATGCATCTCTTTAGCCTTAAAGAGTCTGGTTGGGGTAAGGCAGCTATCCTATTAATTGTTTAGTCCTATTAATCGTGCATTGTCCTATTAATCGTGTAATACCCTATTAAATCTTGTGTTGTCACCTCGAAACTTGTGTTTCTGCTGTCAAATTTGTTTCACCTCACTCCTGGCATCGCCTCCTGCGCCCGCACCCCGTACTTGGCCTCTACATTTTCTACAATACTCTATCGTAAGTTTTGCTTCTCTGATACATCGTCTGTTTCTTTCTTGATACTGAATTAGTAGTATAGCCGAATCCATGGAAGCGGAAGTCGCGTATAGAACGGCGTGGAGATCGGCTCGTTACACGTCGTTTAATACGCTCCGCCATGCCTTGAAGGTGCTCACAAGTCTCGGCGAAAGAGTTCGTTCAGTGTCAAAGGTTGTTGGATAAGGACGTTCTCTCTGAAGCTCTGGAAGAGGGAAACCTTTCGGATTTAGAATTAATCTGTCAAGATGGCGTGGTTTTATGCACTTCTTTCTGTATTCATGTTGCATCCCTTACCGCCGAGCCCACTTCATTCCAGTTTCTAGAACTGGAAGGCACACATCGAGCAGCACTAGGAATGAACGGCATTATTCTTGACTCTTCTGCCGGAAAGGCCCTTCGATCTTTAGATGGGAAAGCCATACCTGGTTACAAGGGTCTGTGGAAACTTGAGAGATCTGGCATCGAAGGCATAACACTACCTTTCAAGGCAAGCCCACTTTACCTTCAAATATCGTTCTATGCTAACGGATACTAGAGTCCCAAAAGCCCAAGTTTCGTTCCGTTTGAACCTCTGCGAAGCCGTCTCTACGCTATAAAAATATTGTGTCATTCAACTTTCCAAACAGGATAGTTTCCTGTGCATGTTCCGGTAAGTTGCTGTGTTTGTATCATTACTCATTCCATTACTAAGGAAGCATTGTCTATAGTAGTGAGATCAACGGAAAATCACAGTTTAATGAGCGAATCGTGTGGAAGCCCTCTGGCTGATTGATTGGGAAGGGCTACGAAGAAGGGTGGCAATGAGGTCCACTGAGATGATCC
>OJKM01000241.1_pt1 | contig 10527 bp, 4 predicted proteins | sample 1596631 | NCBI WGS metagenome assembly OJKM01 (sample SAMEA3904683, study PRJEB24821) | metagenome | biome: Builtin; feature: hospital; material: surface | place: USA | collected 2013-06-06 | reverse complement strand
AGAGATTAGTATGGCAAGTGAACTCACTACTCCATTTGACCATTTTTCGCGATGAGCTCCAGGATCTCCTCGTCTGTGTAATGAAAAATGTTAGTCTCTGATTCCACTCAGCTATCGCGTCCCTTCCGCTGTCTGTCCAAACCCAGCAACAAGAGCAAGACAACGCATATAAACACACCTAGAGACATGGCGTTGGTATAGTATCTGTTCCCGAGGCAGACAAGCTCCCTTTGCTGACCTTCGTGCGCTCTAACGTGTGTCTGGAACCCTTTCCAGCTGCTGCATGAGATAGCGAGGAACATGGCTTGCAAGTTGTAACTCTAAAAGCCGCCCAAGAACACGCAGAGCCGCCTCACGTGATAAAATAGTGGTCCCATACCTTGTTGGGTTCTCAGATCTAAAAATACTTCTTGCTGCGACTCTCCTGTAAATCTTCCGTCCAAACCCCCTTTATTCGTGCCCCTCACGGAGTACTGCCAGTCCATCTTTTCCTTATGCTCAATATGGCCACTTGCAAACTCGTTTATGTAAGTATATATGTTTGTTCTCGTGGCGATGTTTGAGGGAAACGTGCTGGCCAATGAAACTCGAAGAAATGTATTTGTAGGATTCAAACTGTTGACGATTCTTGAATTCTTTAGGTGCTAAGGGGCGTTTTCAATCAGGGATATCCCCGAGGATATATACTTACAGAGTACCGGACCATTGAGTCTGTCACGTTCAACAACAAAGTGAACACTAGTTATACGCAAGTTCCTAGAAGCATTGAAAATGTCGAGTGACAAAATGGTGGACGACTCAAACTGGCTTCAGCCTGTACTTGGATCTTACCAGGCTGAAGCAGTCGCGCAATCCTTAGCCCGCGCACAGGAATTTGATCTGATACCGGTGGAAGAGAAAGAAAGGAGGCCTTCCTCATGGACTATCCGTGCAATCATCCGACCAGAAGAGCCATTGTATGCAGTTGTCGTGCATCATACCATTACCTCAATGTGCAAAGGGGAGATTGCTTGTTGGACATATATTTCACAAGGAATGGAACGAGTCGGGCAGAAGGAGGTAGTATTTACCGTCTCGCGGAACACAGAAAGCGAACGAAAGAAAGATTTTCCCAACGATCCACTTCGTTGGATTGAAATCGTTTACTCCATGGCAAAGGGAGGTTGCTGTGTAGAAGAGTTTGAGCATACGGATTTCCAGGTTGCCGATTTTCTTGGTCGTTCCGATGTGAGCTGGATCGTGTACTGTCCTGCCTGCCCTATTCCGAACGTGGATGACTTCTTACTACCACAAGATTACCTTCAGGCTATACCCCTTCTCGTTGCAGAAGCAGAAGTTGCTGAAAAATACGGCTTGATGAGAACACTTGGTCATCTAGGTGCCTCAGAGAGGTGGTTCCCTTGGCCACCCTGGTTTGATCGTTATCGCAAACCATGCATTACAACGGCCCAAATGCAGGGTTCGATCAAGGAAGAGATGGAGTTCCAGCCCATCAAAGGGCTCAGCTGTATTAAGAAAGGCTCTAATATCATCCTCCGTGTGCCAAAGAAGTCAGAACCTTTACTTGTGGAAGCATTACTTAGGCATAGCCCTGATCAAGCATTTCCCCTAAACACGGTACATCACATCAACTCAGATTCTGGCTTGCTATGGGATAATCGAGATCCACAACCACGGGGATACTCTGCTGGGAATTCAAACGAATGCATGAATTTGAATTACTTCGCTTTTTGCCCTGGTCATGATGCAGACGAGCTAGTTTTAGTCGAAGATGGATACATGTGTAAGTCCAGTCACCCATCAGCATGTCTTTTAGAGTAAGCGACTAATTTTCGCTCAAGTTATGCTTGCAGATGAGACCTGGCTTAAGATCCGCAGCTGCATTAAAAACATGAGACCATGTCATATCTCCCTCCCTGAACTTCAATTCTTGCTTCGACTAGAAAAGCCTTCTGTCCCCGGGTATCAAAACTGAACTCCCAACAAACTGATAGTGGGACAGAGCCGTTCGGCGTTGCTTGCATTTACTCAAACCATCTATCTCAAGCATTTCTAGGGAAACCGATAGTATGTCATACTTATATAGATACCACACATCATCTTTGGGTTCTCTGCAAATGTTTATTGCACCTTGACATCAATTACTCCACATCTACACCGGTTTACTTATACACCGCTGAAGATTAGGAGTACATTGTTGGGCCATCAAATTCAAAGAAATATCTTAGATATCAATAATATGGGCCAGAATAATCAGTCTATTTCAGTTGCTATTAAATGACTCGCACGACTCCCAGGTAAACTCCAGGAGCAACAGTAAAGCAAACCTTATGTATAGATGTAGTTTGATTCTTTCAACCGGACCCAACTGATGATGTAAAACCAAGGGCGGTTAGAGTAGAAGCCGTAGAAACTCAAAGCAAGGAAAAGAGACAAAAACTGAACATTTCCAACGGGCCATCCAAGGCTGGGTATGTATTTTGTCATAAACTGCTGTACTTGGGGTGTAGAAACAAAGACGTACAATAGTCATTAAATGGCAGTGTGGTATAGACAGGGGCATGTTTTTTGGTATATTCAGATCGAGAAAAGCCACCATAAATTAAATATCAGGGGGGTGTCACGCAGGATAAAGCCATCCTCGGTAGGGATAATAATATATAGGTTAGGAAACGAAATAAAAGCTCAAGACGCAAGGACAAAAAAGTAAAAAAAAAAATGATCCAGTAAAAAATTCAAGAGGAAGAAGTTGGATAATAAACGGGAGAAAATGTAGCCCATCTCATATAATGTTCTGCTCAGAAAGAGCGAAATGGATGCTATCTGATGCCATTATAATCATTTGTCCAGCCCTGGCCAGGCTGTGGCCAAGCACCTCCTGTGGTACTAGGGTTAAGCTGATCGCCTACCAGCTGGTGTTGCGGCGACTGGCCAGGCGGTTGGTTCAAAAATCCAGTATTGACAGGTTCCTCTTCATCCCCAAATCCAAACTCTCCTCCAGAACTTGCATCAAAGCTGCTTCGCCCGCCAATATCACTATTATCGTCAACAGGGGCGGCAATTTGATCCCACTGTAGGCCTTGTAGTGCGGGATACTGTGCCAATAGAGCGGCAGGCAAAGTGAAAGAGCCTCCAGAACCATCCATGCCTGGAACCGTGAGCGGCTGGTTACCCGGCTGTAAATGGCCCGTAGAAGCATTTCCTTGTTGCTGTTGTTGTTGCTGTTGATTGAGGCTTTCTCGCTCAAGGGCCTCTTCATCAAGAAGAGGTTTAATGCATACTCTACCGGCTTCGGACCGGAAATGGCGACCTAGAGCGTCAGCGCGGGCAAATCGCCGACCACATCCCCACTGGCGACCACTTGACATGTCACCTCGGCATACGAATCTTCTCTCGCCAGAATGCAGGCTTTCATGCCGTCTCCTATCATGTTGGCGGGCAAATGCTCTGCCACAGACAGTACAAACAAAGGGCCTTTCGTCGGTATGAGTTCGGAGGTGAGAACGCAAGTTATAAGCTCGTGTGAATTTCTTAGGGCATAGTGTGCATTGGAAAGTTGCAGGGTGTTTTTGAACTCGCTTTGAGTCTTGTGTGTTGGATCCTGGCCGTTGGGGGTTTGCAAGGTCCAAGATATAGCTACGACTATCAAGCGAAGAGGTTGACTGTCGTCTATTCTTGCTTACTGGAGAGGCTTCCCTAGAAGAAGGTGTGCTGAAAGTACCCCCAGGCGCTCTAGATGGTGACAAAGAGCCTGCGTTTATGGCCGCTCCTCCTTGAGATACCCCAAGTGAAGGAGCCATTGGCCGTGACATGTATGGATCAGATTTACTACGTCCTCGAGCGCCTATACATTGTCAGTATTACTAACCATGTCATGGTGGGGATGAAAAAACATACGGTTCATAGGAGGACTTAACGTGTCCCCGTCTGCACCCAGCTTCGGGCCTTCCACGGTAGACGTCCTGGAAGGCGGCGCAAATTCAACGTTAATTGAAGGGGGCGTCATCTGAGCTGCTTGCCCCATATCACTAAGTCTAGATTGCTGCGCTTGGAAACTAGGTACTGGCGGAGCTGACGTTCCGACGTATGTATCTTGAGTGGCCCCTTGCATCTGGGGCATATTTTGGGATAGAAGTAGTGAGTTATCTGGGTCCAGTTCCGTGTTCTGAAGCTGCGGGGAGAGTCTAGGGGAAATGTAAGGGCTATGCGCAGGACTAAATGCATTATTGTGGTCACGTTCCGATATTGTGAAGGCTTCCATTCCGAAAGCGTTATCATAAAGGCTTGGGTCTGTCTGAGGAGGTAGACGAGGAGAGGGCTGTGCAGAAGGATGAGCAGAGGTATCAAATGTATCATGCTGTGCTAGGAAAGGCGAATGAGAGACGGATGAAACATCAGAATGCTCTGATGGTGCACGACGATGGCCTTGGAATGAGCTGTTCCCGAGTATTCCTTGCCAGTTAGACTGCACATCAGTATTGATATATGCAGCACTTGCTGGGTCTAAAGAGGTATGCCGCGAATGCTGCGGCGTGTAGAAAGTACCGGGGCTCGAAGCAGCGGCCGGAGAACCAGGACGGTTGTTAGGGGATGAAGCAGTCTCTGGAGGAACTAGATGAGGAGAATTGGGCATTTGCGGCGAGGATAGAGGTTGAGCAAAGTCTGCCGGGTTGATGGTAGGCTGTTGCTGGATAGTGCCCATCATGGTAGTTGATGTGTTGAACCCAGAGGTCTGATCCTGGTGTGTAAAGGTGTTGAAGTCGTCAAAATTGAACCCCGGATCGGATGTATCAAACTCTGGAAACGGTTGTGAGTCTCTGTTATCGTTTATGCCGGAGGTGGCCTGGTCTAGCTGGTCGAGGAAATTGGTATCGAACGCCTGGGAGAAGTCTCCTTGTTGATTGAACTGACTTTCTGGCGCAGTCACATTGGTGGTGAATCCGAGTCCTTCTTGAGATGTAGCAGTCAGGTAGGGAGTTGTGAAGAGGAATTGCTGGTTATTTGTTGATGTTGTTGTTGGGTAACTGTTGTTACTATTAGCATTTGTTGAAAGCGATTGGCTGGTGTGAAGCTGATTGTTGGTAGGATCCTGGGTGTAATGGGAGTTGATATTGCTTTGGGCAGCAGTGGACGATGACCTCGCCCTTCCGTTCTGTGAAGGCTCCTCCATCATGGCACGGAGGATGCTTGTAATCCTTTTTATTCCTTTTGTTTTATCTTTTGTTTTGTGTTCTGCTTCCAACAAGACGTTTTCTACCAGAAATAGACTGGCTTCGTGCAGGAGTCAAGCTTCTCCGAGCGCTCAGCCAGTGAAACACTTCCTACACGCCGAGGCTGATCGCGGTAGATAAAATGTGATGCTTGCCAGCAGAATGAAGCGTTTCGTAATAACAGATGAGTTGACTGGTCCTCAGGCGTTTTGTGATGGCGGGCGTGGCGGAGTCGGATCTATATGGCGGGAAGTGGCAGTGTGAGGTACGGTGGAGCTTCTCTCTGGCGGTCTCTTTATACCATGGAAACGTTCGAGAAAGTCGCGACACAAACTTGCGGCTGTTTCAGAGCGAGTCAAGCCAGCTTATACCAGGCAGCTCATATGGCTTCCGAGATGGTGCGCTCGATGCGCAAGACTTCGTATGACGGTCGTCCGTTTGTCGGTGCCTGCGAAATAAGGAGGGCTCGCTGATGCCGAATGACCCCACTAGCTCTGTGCAATCGTGTTGAACAGGAACCGCACAAAAGGCCACCCGACGGCGAGCATCCAGCAGACGAAACGTAGCCTGGAGGCCCAAAGCAGGGTGTCGATATGCCGTATCTGGGGCGAGCGGGCGGGAGGAAACGGCGAGAAGGCGAAGATGTAGCTGTGAACGAGGGATGAGCGAGACGTGGAGGTTGGACTTCTGCGTTTTCGCGGGTCTTGGCACTATCCTTCCCGCTAAAAGGGGGTCTAAGGGAAACAACACAGCGTTGTGTAGTCTTCTTTCTCGCTTCTTTCTTTCACTCGTGGGCCCTCAGGTTCCAAGGGGAGGTATCCGAGTGGTGAGGGCACGGAGCTCGAAGACTGTCAGGGCCAGGAAGTGAATTGTGGCTGACGGTTTCAGCGACCCTAGGCCTGTGTGCTGTTCCCCCCTGGCGGCTCAAGCAAGGCACCGTCAGCGAGTGTTTGGCCCCAAGTTGCCATCTAGGCAGTAAGCTTGCGGGTTAAGCTGCCCATCACAGCTGAAGTGCGCATGAGGCCAGGATGCCGGAGATCAATATATCTGCAGGCCGAATGATCGACTATGCGTTGGTAGATATTGTGCCTTGCACAGGTTGGTTTGCCTGTGATACTCATTGACCAGCACAGACTAACGTAGCTGAAGGTACTCAGTACTCATATCCCTGGCCCACTGCACATTTACTTGACGGCTTTGCGCCCCGAGCGATCAACCCCCAAGCTAGATGTCGACCTGGATTCAGGCTGTATGTGGGACGAAGGCGGGACAAGGCTGAGAGACACACCAATCTCTTTGTACATGGTACCTGATTGGCGGCATCTCTCCAGTCAGACAGGGACACCATTAACATGCCAGATTATCACGTCCAATCCGATCCGCCGAACAGGTCCTTTATCTTCTTGAAAGACCGGTGAGAATAAGGCCGAGAGCTGAGAATGTAGTTCCTTTTCTGACGCAGGCATGCCCTAATACTGTGGACAAAATAAAAATCTCCCTTGCATGCATCGGTGCCCTTTCACTCCCCGGTAGGTAGTTAAAAAGGACAGGAAGGCTGTTCGAAGGTCTGAAGGCCAGTTCGAGAGTATCCGGTACCTCGCTTACTCCGTACCAAAAATCGCCTCAGATCCTCGACGTTGAGAGATCTCCCCATTCATCCGCGCACTCGGAGATCCATACACACCCGTTAGAGACGCTTTCTAGAAGCCATGTAAGGCAGAATTATTTATAGAAGCGAATAATTCTGCCTTATCGACTGATGTCTGACGTAAATATCTTGATTCTGGGGCCCGTTATGGGGTCCTAGTGTCATCGATATATTGGAGGATGGGCGGTGCATGGACTGCGCCACAAAGGCACAAGATCGACTTCCCAGCGCGGAAGATCTTCAAGAAGCTGCCAAAGAGTTGCTATTTATATATTTTGTAGCAAAGTTGTTGTAGTATACATAGTCCAAGAATCAAGACATCGATTTTAGTCTGAATCGCAATTAACGAACGTAATGTAATGCAGATTTGAAGATTCCAACCCCATCCAAATGTAGTATTATTATTATTATACACGGCCCAAGATTACAGGGGAAAGAGTCAGGCAAGATAGAACTGGTATCAATCGCTGCAGGGGAAACGAATATAATGCAGGTTGCAGGTGGTTGTCTTCCACATCAAAGCACCAAATAAGAGCACGCCGGCTGGGAAATAGGAGAGAATGGAGAATAACGTGTTTTCGTTTCTTCGCTTTTCTCCCTCATTTCATCAATTAGATTTGTTTCTCATTCATCAGTACAGTCAGTATACACACCTCCCTCCCACCAATTCCGACTCGTCCAATCCAAAAGACAACAAAAAAGTAGTGTAGTAGAAGAAAATGCAAACAGTTGACCTCACTGGACCGCATCCATTTATGTCAATCAACTCCCCCAAGATTAAAAAGAAGGGTAATATAAACAGCGAAACAAAGGTTTACGGGGATATCTGACGGAGAAAAAGGGACATTGGGGACGAAAAGGAGGGGAAAATGGAGAAGAGAAATGAGCAAAGATGTATGCTACCCAAATTTTACAGCAAAAGGAAGAAGGGGTAATGGGAATAAACTCCGTAATGCCCATGCAGGATGTGACTGAGGTATGAAATATAGGATGTCGTGTGGATATATCGTATAGCCTTGATACAATGCAAGGGTGAAAAAAAGGAAGCGTAGAGGACCAGAAATGATGGTCTATGAGGCGCAGTAGTAATTGGCAGAGAGTTGGTAGTATTGTCGGGTGTAGTGATTATATAATTACGTATGCAATTCACACGTCTTTGGTCATTATTTCATTTCGTATGCCGCGTATCCAGAGAATGGAGAATTCCAAGGAGGAAGGTTGTAGAGTGGGATTTTTCGATCATGCATCATCATACGCTAGACTTGCGTCTGCCAAAAGTAATTCCTTCATCGCTGGTATCGTCATCTTCGTCCTCGTCGTCACCGTGGTATCGTTGGTCATCATCATTAGATTCCATTTCTACTGGCTCTGGTCGCTTATTGTCGTCCGTAGCCGTCCTCGTGGAGTCATCCGTAACGGTATCGCCTGTTCGAAGCATCGGCGGGACAACTGGACATGTGCAAGTACCATGTTCCTTCTCACTCTTCTTCTCATACTGCAGGTCAACAGGGTATGCCGAGAGGCCGTCTGCAGATAGAGAGGAGGCACCTGATACGACGGATGGTATGCTTGGGTGTGATGCACAGTGGGACATCTCGCTATTATAATCATCCATGGACGAGGAGGACATGGTGATTGCTGACGGAGGAGATGTGATTGGTCTGGCTATTGGCTGATACTTGAACGGGTCATCCTCGTAACTCTCGGGTTCCAAGGTGTTAAGATAATGCACAGGCGATGTGTGTATGTGGAAGTCATCCTTGTCGGCATTCACAATGGTTGCGTTGTCTTGACCTAGATGATAATGGGATGTTGAGTCGGGGTTACGGAAGAGAAAATCGCGATGCAAAGGGGCAGGTGGTGGTCCGGCGAGATTTGCGTCTTGTCGAAGCTGATGGGACTTACTCCGTCTGTGAATGGTATACCTTCGCGGCGAGGCATGAGGAGTTGGAGTGGTATTTGATTCATGAGCGAGATCTGGAGGGTTGACTAGACCAGTAGCTGAGGCGGAAGAGATAGCTACACTGGGCGTAGAGTGGCATGCTGCGTCGAAGGAGCCACGTTCTGGGGATTCGCAGCTATCATTTCGCCTGTCTCGCAGATGAAAACTCTTGACGAGTCTGTTCCTGGCTCCTCCAAATATGGTCATTCCACCAGGAGAGGGAGTGAAAGAGTCGTTTCCACTTGCCGTGGCGGACGGATCGTTAAGGAATGACATCTCCAAATTAGCAGGGCGAATTGTCTTTGTCGATCCAGCACTAGAAAGTTTCGAGACGGTGCGACAAGGTAGATCTGGACGAGGTTCCTGGACAGGAGAGCAGTTCACCGACGTCGGAGCTGTCCGTGATGTAGCTACACGACCAAAGTAATCTGGATGTTTAATATCAGCTTGCAAGTCAGGGCTGACCACTAGGCTCTGTGAAAGTGGATGTTCGCCCTCCCTGCCGGCTCTTGGAGTTCTGGTAATCTCCTCATCACCGCGTAAACTAGTCCTTCTAAGCTCTCGGATAATATCCTTACCAATGGTCAAGCTACTACCAGACGAGACAGAGGGTGCAGTATCAACTGATGTAGTAGAGCTGGGGGCTCGCCTGCGACCAAATATACTGCCACTCCATTTAACGACATTGGAGCGTACCCGTTCAATAAACGGCATTTTGGTAACAGCACGAATGACATCGTCGTTGGAAACCTCGATCTTCTTGCCTTTGCTCTGGTACCCAGGATCAGTGTCTTCGATCCAAGCCTTGGGGTCCTGAATATCCCGGGTGATCCATGGATGATGTTTGATTTCCTTCAGGGTAATCCGTTTTGATGGGTTTTTGATCAACAGGCGGCGCAAAAGGTCACGCAAATCTTCGTCGACGGCCTCATAGGCAAGTTCACCTTCAGAACGTGTGCTGCTACTCACACTGGAAGATCTTTGGGTGTGGGAATGAGAATAAGTGTAAGAATGACTGTGAGGGTGATCAGAGACGGGCTCATCAGCCACAACAGCCTTGAGCCTCTTAGTTGGGATGAAGACGTCATGTCTAACGATGTTCTGGAACAAACTAAACTCGTCATCTGCAACGAAGGGCAACCTGCCATATATCATTCCGTAGAGCGTGACTCCAAGGGCCCAAACATCAATAGCGCCGGTAATCTTGGGGTCCTTTCCAACGGTAGGTTCGCACTCAACGCCTGTGTAGCAGAGCTCTGGTGCATAGAAAGCAGGAGTCCCGACGGTTTTTGATAATTCTCGAGCGTCGTCCAATTCTGTGGCATCAGTTTCGGTAACTTGTTCCTCATCCTCATCTCTGATGGGGCGGCCAAGGTACGAGACACCAAAGTCGGATATCTTTACTCGATGATTACCCGTAACAAGTAGGTTGGCAGGTTTGATATCACGGTGGATGATACCTTGATAATGTAGATACTCAAGACCCAAGACGGCATCTCTGAAAGCAGTACGAGCTTCACTAAGTGTTAGGCAGGGCACATAGCCCGTATCATCATCATCAGATAGCCAGTCAGACTCAGTCTGGAAAGCTAGGTGGCTGGACGCATTGCTGTACCGGCGTGCAAACATGGGATCTGATGCGTATCCGCCATACAAACCGTTATCACTGCCGAAGCCCTGTCTCTTATACACATCTCCGAGCCCACGAGACCAGAGAGGATCTCGTA
>OJKM01000240.1_pt1 | contig 10541 bp, 10 predicted proteins | sample 1596631 | NCBI WGS metagenome assembly OJKM01 (sample SAMEA3904683, study PRJEB24821) | metagenome | biome: Builtin; feature: hospital; material: surface | place: USA | collected 2013-06-06 | reverse complement strand
TCTACACGTAAGGAGTCGTCGGCAGCGTCAGATGTGTATAAGAGACAGCTCTTAAACATCTCTGCCTGGCACTGGGACCGAACTTGTCTCTCCTCAAACCACGTTTTTATACCTGGATCTTCATCGGTGTCGATCTGCTCTCGCTCACGCTCCAAGGTATCGGCGGTGGTCTTGCGGCTACCGCAAAGCAGAACAAGGCTCAGCAGGATGCCGGTACTAACGTTATGATTGCCGGAATTGTCTGGCAGGTCTTTACGCTAACTGTCTTTGGTTTCCTTGTCGCACATTTCTTCTGGAGACTCAGGAGTGAGAGAAGGCACGGTGCCAATCCAACGGCCAAACAGCTCTGGGGTAGCAGGAAGTTTAAGTTATTCCTTGGAAGCACAACCGTTGCCTTCCTATTTATATTCATCCGATGTGTTTATAGGTATGTTTCTTTTCTAATGTCAGTCTGGTTTAAGTACCTCTGTAGATGACGGCTAACTCTGATTTTACTAGAATTGCCGAAATGGTTGGTGGCTGGAGAAACGAGATCATGCAGGACGAAGTCTCCTTCGTTGTCCTTGAGTCCTTGTAAGTTGCACCCCCTTTATAAATACCACGTACTGGTTGTTACATGTCTAACCCGGTAAATAGCCTATGTCTAATCGCTGCTCTGCTCATGACCGTCTTTCATGCAGGGGACTGCTTTCCCCAGATGAGAAGCGATTTTGTGGCTACTAAATTTGCTGACTCGCTCCCCTTGTCTTCCGCCGACACATCCTATACTGCGGTTCACAAACAGCCGCTTATGCCTGGCGAAGATCATTGATCATGCATTCACCCTTCCTATCGTTGCCTCCTTACCTTTTGTTATATGGATGAATTTTGGATTTGATTATGATTTACATACGGAGTCATGAGTTTGAAACCGGGCAGAAAACATTAGATGAAACTGATGCAGGCGTTGTCTCGTCAGGGATAAGGGTTTCATAATTTTGTTATTAGGATTGTCTAAAATACATATCTCGTCATTTTCTCGTTCACTTTTGTCTTTAAAAACATTAGAATAATCTCATTGCGAGAACGCTCATTAAAACATAAACCATTATAAACCAGTAACTCCATGCTGTTGTTCATCCGAAAGGGGGAAAAAACGTCTAAACTGGAAAATGGAGGAGAAGAGAAGAGTCGGTTTCTAAGCGTCTCCCTCAAGTCTTCTCAGACGGTCAATGCCAAGATGGCTTTTACCATCTTGTCCATAGAAGAGACCGAAGGCATACAGTGCCTTGTGGCTCTCACCAGGCGGCGCGACGATAGTTCGAGTGATAAGATCCGTCTTTGTTCGGGGAGCGCGGAAGACCTTGTCAACGAGCAAGGGGCTTTGATAAAGGAAGCTGACGGTGTCGGCGTAGGTGTACAGAGGGTGGGGGAGGTAGCGTTTGCGCCTGGGCCAGATAGCTAAGAAGGAAAAGGCATAGAAGATGGCAAACCCGATGAGGGTATAATAAGCTGGGAAGTAAGAGGAGATGCGGACCTGCTCAAGCTCGGAGTAGAAGCGCGCCATGAAGACACCGCCAGCGAGGATGGGCAGAGCGATTGAGGCGACGCTTACAAAGGAGATATAGGCTACCTTGTAATGACCGGCAACGAGAGCGTGGAAGGTGGCTTCAAGGGGCAGACAGGCATTGTAAGAAAGCAAGAGAGATTTCTCTGCAAAGGCGCCGCGCGGAGAGGAAAGGTCAGCATAGGCTTGGGCGGCACGGAAGTAGACGTCAATGGGCTGCCAGGCAAGGAAGAGGAAATTTGCGAGCATGGCCGGGATGAAACTGAAGAGAAAATTGGAGGCAGAGAAGCCGGACACAGACGGGAGAGTTGGTAAAAGAGGCAGGAAACCTCGCTCCAACGGGCGGTTGACGAAGCTGACGGTGATGAAAGCGATAAGCAGAACGAGAGAAATGACAATCCAGACGACAATGAAAGTATCTTTAAGGAACCAGGGTACCCATCTATAGCGGAAGAAGGGTGAGTGTAGACTTCTTTCGAAGGAGTCCTTGCTGTGAAGGTCCTGTCGCTCGAGGTCAATGGAATCGATGTTGTGGTTACTGCTGGTGCTGTTGCTTCTTCTGTGGCTATGGCCCTTTTCAAGCAGGCGGTCGACCGAAGATACTCTCTTCAATGGTGCGGCCTCCTGACCCAAGGCGTAGAAGCTATCCTCGGGAGCTGCAGAAGATTTCCAATAACCTAATCGCAATTTTCTGGGAGGAAGATGGCCCGCGACATTAGGAGTGACCTCTGACTGGTCAAAGTCGTGCAGCACATTTGATCGTTGGATAAGTGGGATGACGTCTGCCAGGCTTACGGGGTCCCACTGGAGACCACTGGTGCCAAAACCAAAGCGGGCCAGCAGGGCGAGCAAAGCCAGGGCAAGAATGCAGTAGAGGGAGAAGAGCATCCAGCCAACTCCCTGAACGCTGACCCAGCGGAAACCACCATCTTGGAGAGTGCCATAGAAGCGAGGTTGAAATAGGCAGCTGAGGAGAGGTACAGTAAACCAATTGACGAACCAGAAGATGAGCAGACAAACACCTACGAGGGGTTCGCCATAGGTAAATTGCGAGAGATCTGGCAGAACGAAGTTTCTAGGCAGCATGGACAGCCGCTGGAAGGTGGTGTCTCTCGCCGTCTGAGCACGGGCTATACCGGAGAGAGGAGCAATGCGGTAGACAGCCGCTTGCAGGACAAAGTTCCACAGAACGAACAACATGCCGATTATCTGGGGCAGAAACTCAAACAAAAAGTATTCCGAGCCGCCAAAGTAGACGTATCCGGCCATTCCATCGTTTCTCGAAGACCAGATATTGATGAAAGCGAGGACTGTGGCCATACCGAGAGTGAGTAGGATAACAGGACCGAGAAGTACCGGTCGAAGAACGTAAGGAACAAAAGTGAGCGGCGCGTTGATCGGGGGGTCGACAGCAAGGAGGATTCCGGTCTTTGGCGAGTTTTCCATTTTATGATTATCATTATCATTATTGTTAGTATGGTCATTAATTTCCTTCTTGATATTTGTATGTGTGTTCCGTGTATTGTCATCTTTATTGATATTTTTGGTTGCCGTGGTGTTGTTGGTGTAGTAACCGAGTCCCTCGTCAGGAACAAGTCGCTCAACAGGATAGTCAGCCGAGGTAGCTAGCGATCCATGGCGTCCATGGCCCGTAAGTTCCTCGTCTCTGGTCAACTGGTCAATGGCAAAGCGAATGTAAGGTGAGTCATCCGTCCCTGGAGTCGGCGTGCCGCTCTCTGCTCGAGCTGCAGAGCTCATGTTGACGACTCTAGGCGGTCTGGGCATATCTTGTGCCTGCGTATCTGTCTGTGTCTGTGTCTGTGCCTGTGGTTGTGACTCTGCCTGTGCCTGTCGGCGGTCTGGAGAAGGATGTCGAGAGGAAGCTGTTTGGTAGGGGACCACAGTGGCTCTACTGGCGCTGGAGTGAGAGGTCAGGTCTGAGAAGGAGTAATAGTCGTCCGAAGCAGCAATTGACTGCTGGGAGGGTGTGTGAACCAGCTTCGGCTGGCTACCTGGGCGGTCAATCAGTATATGAGCTTGCTTATAGAGGAGTAATGGCCGACTTACTGCCAACGACCTTCAACCGAGGCGTCTCAAGTGGGTGCTGCTGCTGGTGACGCTGCATAGTGGGCTTGATTATGGGTTATTGGGGGGGTCTAGACGGTGAAGAGGAAGAGGAGGCAAGAGAGTGACTGGGCCCGCCGACTTCTTATCCTCGCCATCGCTGTCCTTATGAGCTTGCTGCACTAGCACTGGCGGGTGGTTGGGAGTTGTGTCCCCGTCTGGCTGGCTGGTGCGGTGATGTGGGAGGCTGGGAGTGGCCGCCGCCGCAGGGCCCCAGCCTCTTCTTTTGGGCCTCTCCAGCACAACGTCGACATCGTATCATCACTCCTCCTTTGCTGTACTGTTTCATCTCGGACTCTCTCTGTGTGTCATCGTGTCACCGTGACTGTCACTCCAACTTGTCCCTCTGTTTCTCTTCTCTGTCTTCTCCTCCTCGTCGTCGGTGTTGTTTTTTTTACTTTTTTGACTCGGGCCGAACTTGCTTAGTAATAGATAGATGATGACAAATTGATTTCTTACTTGCACAGGCAGCGAATCATATATTTGATGGCGTGCGAGTTAAATTTGGCAAATTCTTATTGGTGGTCTATTTTAGTTATCTGTTAATATTTATGCTTTGTAGCTACGAAGCTTAATTGCTGACTAATAACGACCTCCATTGCGACGGGCGTGTAAGCAGATGTAGATACTCCGTACCTGAGGGCCTTTCATGGGAATGGAGCCCGGGGGACAGCATTGAGGTGATATACTGACTGCGGTAGCCTAAAACAAGGCTGACTTTACGGAGTGTATTATGATTTATTTGTTCTGTGGAAGCAAACTGAAAAGACCAAGTACTCCGTACCCCATACTCCGAGCGATCTTACCGTACACCTAGATCTGTGGTGTAGATCTGTAGTAGAAAAAAGCCGATTTGATAAGGCAGAGGCACAATATAGTTTAGGATATTTGTTCCCCACGTTTTTTGTGGTTTTCATGGCAGTTGTCTAAAACTATCGGGTCCCAATTAGGAGTTGCGTACCCCGTAGAGTACTCCGTATTTGCTTGGAATTTGTTAATAAGTATGTGAGAAAAGTTTCCAAAGCAATATTTCTATCAGGGGCTGCCGCGCGCTAATTAACTGTACTGTAACTGGGGGTGGCAAGAAGGACGGGAGTTTTCCGTTCCTCCTTGTAGTTTACCCCCTTTCATCCCTGCATAACATAATGCAAGGTGAAACTAGAAGAGCTACAACGCCCCTAGCTGAACCCGAGCCTCTACGCAACTGTATAATGATTAGTCGACCTGACGAGGTAATTAGTTAACATGATTAGCTCGCTACTATAGTACTTCTCTGACGAATCGGATGATCCAGACCTTGGAGATACTGCTGTTGCTTGCCATTGGTCCTTGGGAATGCCATACAGATGACAAAGAGTGTGTATAAACCACACACCAAACAACCCAATTATCAAAACAGATCATCAAGAATGATGCTTGAGACCACCTGCAGCCAGAAGGGGCTGCATAAGAAATGCGTGTCGTGCCAGATCTTCGGCTGGAAGCCTCTCTTCAGGTAACCATGTGAGCGCCGATCGTAGGAAATGTAAGAACACAATACGGCCATCCCCGTCCAGGCTCCGCTCGCGTATCTCAAAAGATTGCTCCGGGATAGGAATAGATCCTTTCCAGTTTGCTACGGACGACATTTGTTAGCTTTACAAGGTAGTCCGCAATTGCTGGGTTATGATCATACCGTTTTCATCCCAGTACTGAAGTCACTTGTCGCTCCGTCTTATGAACTCGAGAGGCGGAGGCCCGAGAAGTGACACCATTTCAGCTAGATGCTGTTCATCATTCAGTAGGCCGTCTGTTCTTCCGAAAAAAAGATTTCCCGTTTCGAGGAGATCTCAGGTCTTGAACAACGAAATTAGTCGCACCTCATATACGCAGAATGGGTAGAGATAATCCCCTTACTGTGAGGCCGGCTGCCCAAATATCCACTTTAGAATCCCATTCCATATCCAGAATAACCTCTGGAGCCCTGTAAATCCCTGGCATAACATCGTCCTTGTGCTTGTCACCGATGCGCGCTTCACCGAATCACAGAGGACAGGTAATCCCGTATTTATCGGCATGGGTCGCGACACATAGATCGTGCGGTCATCAAGAACCTTTCTAGCGATGGGCTGGTTGACCTCACCATCTTCAAATTCAGAAAGGGCCGTAAGATCAGTGATCCCTTGGAGAATGTTATTTGCAGATATGTCTAGAAAGGTCAGTTCTTGGGTCCCAAGCTTGCATTGTATGTACCAGATAAGGAAAACATGCCTGTGTGGACAACCCTGGCTTTGTGGAGATAGTCTAGCCCCAAGAGTATCAACTGCATGCTCCTTTGAACCAGGGCTTCAGGCATCTGCTTGCGGGGAAACATGTCAAGGAATTCCGTGTAGCTCATCCCAAGTGGTTGGTAAAGTAAGCACTGGTGTTGGTTCCCAGTTGGACCCATGATGTTGAAAGAATCAAGTATTATGCGAACAAACGGTATCCCGGGGTGTTCGATGTTGCTCGCCTTGAGATGATTGCAAATGGCAATCTCATTATTTTGACGTTTCTGTGAAGTGCATACTTTGAGAGATAGATATCGATGACTCCTAGCAGGACAGTTGGTCATCTTGAAATCACAGCATGCCTGCATATAATATATGCTGGGGAAGATGATGAGATCCGAGGAGCCTTCTTTTTCCCTAGTTTCATTTTCAGGCTTGTTTACGATCACCACATCAACTATGCAGGGAGCATATTCATCTCAGTAGAACATCCTAGGCTCGACTAAGAGCCGATTTAATTCCCATGTTCAGCTCTATTACTTGGTTTACTTTTGAATGATAAGCGTCCATTAGTTATTCTCCCTTCTGCCTGATTCGTTTCTATCTATCATGGAAACAGCAATAATAACACTAGATTACACTATACGCATGGGCTTAACTGGACATCAAGTGGCCACAATCCCTGATCCTACACAGGAATGGACCCAGGAGGTATTTCCCAAAACACATATATCACACAGTGCGATGATAAAGATGACGGTTGTGCTACTAAGAGGCACTGGAGAACCTTTTGACTCGTGCGGAAGCGAGGTCTCACTCCCAACTTTGACAGCAATATAGCGATTCAACTGAGTGTCTAGGGCTAGACATACTATTGAATAGCCCCAAATCCAAGGTTATCCACGATGCGCTATCGCGGAGGTATCGCAAAGGCATCACTGTAGTGGGTTTCTTGGATGGCTGTAGTGGGTAAGATTTGAGATTTTACACTGCATCAGCTCACAGGCAGAGAGTCTTTGTCAGCTTTGATTTGTCCCTGGCTTCCACTTCCAAGACCCGCTAGCAACCATGGATCGTGGATCAGCTCCTCGGTCGTCGGACGCTGCTCGGGGAGCCAGCGGAGGATCCTCCGCAGAAAGCGTAGAAAGCCTGGCACATCTTCACCCTCAATATCTGCAGCTAGCCCCTCAAGAGATATCTCTGGGAGAGGAACCACATTTTTCCAGTTCCCTGTTCCGAATATGATTTCGTCAGTACTTATAGGGAGAGAGAATGAGACTGTTGCTGTGGAAGTCGACAAACCATTTTCATCCCAAAACGCCTGACATAGTTTGCTCTGGCTCCAGAACTCGACAGGTGGTGGGCCCAGGATAGCGGCGAACTGCGCAATGAGATACCTATCATCAGGTTCTCCGGTCTCTGGGTGCTGACGGTTGAACATGGGCTGCGGAGCAACAAGATCCCAGGCCTTCAGACAGATTATTGAGCTAGAGAGGAAGAGATCACTGAGTTGATGTGACTTACCACCATCACAACGCTCCAGATATCAACCTTTACATTCCACTTCATGTGCATAACGACCTCGGGGGCCCTGTAGATATCGGGCATGATATCGTCAGTATGTCCCTCTTCGTTCATCACCCTGGCCTCTCCAAACTCACAGATCAAGGGCAGCCCTCCGTTCGGAAGAGGCAGCCTACGCATGCTGTAAATAGAGCGATCCCTTAGAACTTTTCGCGGAGAAGGATTCTTGCATTCATCTTCCTCCATCTCTTTGAACGTCGAAACATCATCAACGGGAAGGAGTAGATTCTTAGGTTGGAGATCTGAGAAGGTCAGGATTTAGCACTTTGAGCAGCAAAAATGTGATGATGGGCTGCCACGGCTAACCAGTGTGTATGATTCCGGCCTCGGTATGTAGAAAGTCCAGTGTGATAAGGAACTGGCGGAGACATCGCTTCATTGAGTCCATTGGAATGGATCGTCGAGGAAAGCATCGCAAAAGCTGATCCATACTCATTCCAAGCGCCTGGTGAACAACGCAAAGGTGCTTCCCGTGTGATCCTTGTATATTGAAGGACGTCAGCAGTTTACGAACATACCGGCAGCCCGGATGACTTTCCACATTAGATGCAGCATTGATCCGATCATAGATGGCTGTCTCGTCACGTTTGATATATCTGTTGACATATATCTTTAGGGCAACATAGGTGAAGCCATCGTCCGTGTTCCTAAGATGTGCATGTTAGACGTCTGTTTCTTCTATTTGTCTGTCGGTAGGCAACTGCAAGCTATTTTCCTTACCGGAGGTCGCGAGCAAGCCATACTGTGGAAGTTGTTCCATAGCCAAGCTTGCAGACGACCTGATATCTGCCATTGAGCACTTCTCCGATACGTACGGGATAATACATTTCTGCAATGTAGTCCGGCAGCAATTCCTCTTCAATAGCTACTGCAGGATCAAGTTCGGTGAATCCGGACACCGGGAAGTGGCGAGCATTCAAAGGAGCTGCGGCCAGGGTAGCCATCGCACGTCGATAAACAACCACAGTCTTGCGACTTCGTCGTGCTGATGTTGCTGCTGGTGCTGGTGGTCGATACCGCTGTCGAGGGCAAGCTAGGAGGCCCAAGGAAGCCGCTCGGGGGCCACGAGAGACGGGGACCAGCGTTCCAAGCGAGCATCCAGCACGCACCAGCCTCATGATGGTTGGTGGTTGTGGACGTGTGATTGTCGTCTCGACCTCGCGCTGGTGATGTTCATCCAGGACGGCGCTACTAGAGTTTAGCCCGTTGCGTGCACAAAAGGCACCAGCCAATCATGACTAACTAACTAACTTAACAAGTTACTTTTATTTATGCGACGAATAATAATATCAATAGCTGACTACTGTTAGCCGCCGTACGCCGCCTGTCCGCTTGTCAGATGTTGGGAAGGATTAACTATATACATACGACCAATGGTCGCAGTTTTCCAACCGCTGGCGCCCAATGTATCTACAACTTCCAGCTCCAGTCTCAGTCTGTCTTATAAGAGTGCTTCTGTTATATAATTGCCTACTATCAGTCTTCCAAAGCCCTTCAGGAGTCGTTCTTTTCTCCCCGGGCAACTGATTATATAAGTTGAATATTACATAATCTAAATGACATAATCAATTACGGAATAACCTATATCCGCTTATCAGATCGCCCGTCCTTCCTAATTCTATCCCTGGAGGTCCAGCTAAATCTGCGGCGACAAGAAGGGCTTTTTCTACTTCATCTGCAAAAGCTCGACAGCTTCAGTCTCAGCCCTAGACAGCTTCAGACAGCTTCAGACACAGCGGATATCGCGTCAAATACTGAGAGTACAGCTCAGCCATGGCCTACCGGGGCCAGGAAGGCAGATACCCCGACCACGGCGGCCCTCGTTACAGCAGACAGTCGCCTCCAGACTCGAGACAGAGATACGATTCCCCTGGCGGTACGGAGCTGCCTCACTCTCCGCGTTCTGGCCCTTCCCCCTACGGAGTCCTCTCTATTACCTCTGCTTAACTCTTCAGCTTCTCGCTTTTCTTCCCTTTTCTTTGTATTTGTTGTATTGCGGCTCCGAGCCTGTGCTGATAGGACCCAGACATGTATTACCGTGACCGTGACCGTGACGCCCAAGATGCCTGGACGGCTGACAGGAGGCGAGAAGACAGCGCAGACGAATATCGTGGCAGTAGGGATTGGGAACCCTACAGACAGTCATCTCGATCGCCGCCGCCGCACCCGGGGCGCTACCGGGGCTGGGAAGGTGGCTACAGAGACAGAGACAGAGACCGTGAAAGCTACCGATCTCCTCCCAGATATGACTACGATGCGAACTATAGTCGCAGCCGCAGCCGCAGCCGCTCCCACAGCCGATCTCGCAGTCGAGTTCGAAGTCGACCTCGGAGTCGAGCGCGTAGTCGAAGTTACAGTCGCAGCAGAAGTAGGAGCGCCAGTCGGAGCCGAGGTGGACGCCACACACGGCCATTGCGGCACTACGGGACGGAGAGTAGGGAGGTCATGATGGAGGGCGTGCCGGTTGACATGGTCGAAGAAGACGTTCGAACAGCCCTCCCCGTTTTCCTGTCGTCTGGCTGCATGCTGAGATGAAATCGACTTGTCTTTCTATGTAGGTTTCCAGTGAACTTGCCCAGTACTATCATGTCCGGGGCCTCGAGGACGTCCGAGTTATTCGCGACAAACAAACAAGTGAGTACTCCATAACCACTTCACATATACGTATTTTTGGCATACATCTAACAGACTTAGAAATATCACGGCAACTTGCGTTTATCCGCTTCCCTTCTATCGATGACTCGCGTAAATTCCTGGAATTGAACTTCCCTGCGATATACCTGTATGGCAAAGCCGGGGGCGATGGCCAGGGCGCAAGGGTCAGGATTGCCTACAGCCGTGAGCGAGAGGACCGTAACAGGGCTCGAGCTGACGGGGAATGGACCTGTATTAATGTGAGTTCCATTCAGGTACCCTCGGTTTTATTTTATGCCCACGGGCTGACATGCAAAATAGTGCTCAATTGTCAACTATCCTGGTCGACAACGGTGCTTCCGCTGCCAGGTATCCAAACCTGTCTCTTATACACATCTCCGAGC
>OJKM01000239.1_pt1 | contig 10559 bp, 10 predicted proteins | sample 1596631 | NCBI WGS metagenome assembly OJKM01 (sample SAMEA3904683, study PRJEB24821) | metagenome | biome: Builtin; feature: hospital; material: surface | place: USA | collected 2013-06-06 | reverse complement strand
AATAAATTCTGTGTGAGAATCCACATTATCAAGCAGGAGGCGGGAAAGTTGCCATTTCGACAATGCCAAATCAACGGTGGGATGCAGACAAGAAACGACATGAACGCAACAGTGCAGAGCACTACTGCCTGCGTTGACATTTCATAAACCAGAGGTAGATTGTTATTCTCCATGATGAAAATATTCTGTCAGAACCCAGTGCAATGCGCCTATCCAGTTCTATGGACACCATACGGAGTTGTTAGCCATAGTTCTCAGTAGTTACCTCGTTATCCATTGGAATCGTAGGGATAATCGTACCAAGCTCGAGCAGAATCCTGAGAAAGGAAGACACCTTTGATGCTGCGAGAACGTCTGCAGTAAGACACGTGCGTAGATATTGCGTTTCAAGGGGTAGAGAGATGCAGGCAAATAAAATGCGCAAGAGGCCTTGAGCATCAAGAAGGAATTCAGCGACCAGGAATTTGGCAAAGAAGAGAGCAGGTATAAGAATTTATATACCAGCAGAAACTCCAGATACTGGAGAAGAAAAAAAGGAAGGACATATTGAATGGCCATTCGGGAGGCCGTCATGCAGTGCCGCTGAGCCCCCAACTGCCCCGAATAAGGTCAATAAATCAGTCATGTCTCCGTGGGTGTCAATAAACCACTGTTGCTGAACAGCCTTGACGCAGCGTGAATGCATCTTCAGTCTCACTCCTTGCATCTTCCCATCCCCCGAATAAGAAAACAAGGGGCTGAATAAGCAGAGTAAAAGAAAAGCGCACTGAAGACTAGGTGTGGACCCAGCGGAAGACACGCGCGCTAAACCGCATTGGGGTATCAATAGGCCTTCCTCCATCAATAGAATCTCAGGAACTTGACCTGACGAGCACTTCGATCAGCGTATTCTGTGAGTAAACTGCTGGTCCGTTTGTACACTCTTTGTAAACCGGGCTGCTGCAACAGGGCGTTTACAGTGGTTGGGCGTGCAAGACAAGGAAGAAGAAAAGGTTGTGTCTGAAGACAGCCCTTGAGCGCGGGGATGGCTTCCGGAAGCCCAGTCCCCCGCCCCGGGGATGGAGCTATTTGCTACAAACACATCAAGGATTCTTCAGGATGCGGATGAGCCGGACACGAGGATGGTGCCGTCGACAAGCCCTCGACACCTGCAGCTATCATGGCCCGGGTGTATCATTAAGCAACTTCAGCCTCGAGGCGTCTTCAAAGGTCTAGACACGCTGGTCTATAATATACGTAGTAACCAGAATGGATCTGATACTGTTCCTGCACATTGAAGGTCAGTTGGTACCATTTATCAAAGGGATCACATATATATCCCATAACGTTTGCGTGAAGGTACATGTATGTGAGTCGAACTGCATATGTGACTATTGCAGATCATAGAAACAATTCTCCCGCCAGAGCCTCTGTATAATCAATGACCCCATGAAAAGTGTCCCGTCGTTTGATTCTTTGAGGGATGACCCGGGGCCGTGAAGATGGCTGGCTTAGCCGGGGTTGTATTCTGGTCAACCTTGCATCAATAAGGAAAGTTAATTTTATTTGCGTTGACCTCCTCGCCCAGGCCAGTCCCATTTAAAAGGTGTTCCTCATGCTATCTCCCGAGATAAGTATAAAAAGGAGTCCGAAGATATCAACTGGCATGGTAGAATATCAGCGTCCGGGCGGAGGCAGCTGAGAGCGACAGGCCTAATTTCTTATCCCTATAGAGGGAAGTAAATACGAAGTTCAGGATTTAGCAAACAAAATTATGTTTCTAGACCCAGGGGCTCAGGCCTTATCCAATTCTTGAAGCTGGCGTAGTGGTATCATCGTCTTCCATTTCCTCAACCGATGTTATTGCTCTCTTCACCATTTCGGCATAATCAAGTTGTCTTGCTAACTCATCAGATGACATAATATCTCCCTTGGTCAAAGCGCATAAAGTTCTTACGTCATACTGATAAAAATAAACTTGAGAATGCCAAGTTATGCCAAGAGATCTTGATCATCTACTGAAGAAGGAACGACTCCGCAAAAACCGGGATGGACTATATGTCAATACCAACTATCATGAAGGATGTGAGCTTGGAGCGCGAGAAGACCGAATTTCATTGATTTGGGGAGTGTTTGTGTTGAGGCAGATTTTGCAGAACGTATCCAGATTATACCAACTATGAACCATGGTTGCTCTATCCACGGAACGAGATCAGGAACCATCCACCTCCCTGGCGACCTCGGGTGTCAAGACACGGGCCACAGAACAACTTCGGCATAGACAAAATGCATCTGCTAGATCAAATCTGGATGTCTCTGCACCATCAAACTCTCCTCCAGGCAAGCTCCGGCGCAACTCAACGTTCTCGGACACTGTCACTGAGACCCGTCGGTCTATAAAGTCATCAACAGACGATTTATTTTTTCCTCGCGCTAGCAACAGTATGGGACACGCCAGTTCCGGCAATACGGACTCCCACTGGCATTCAAGCCCCCTTGTGTTAGCTCTTCTACCAGGCCTAGGAGGGCTTCTCTTTCACAATGGAGCTGCGGTCTTCACCGATGTCGCCTTGCTATCTATTTCAGCAGTCTTCTTAAACTGGTCCGTTAGGCTACCATGGTGAGGCACCTCCCTCTTAGCAGAATATTTTCAAGCATATTGCGTTTTTAAATTAACACCAGATAGGGAATGGTACTTTGCCGCTCAGGAGAGAGTTCAGCTAGCGACTGACGCCTCTGGCGGCGAATATTTAGATGATTCCGATACGGAGAATTGCGTTCCCCAGGACAAGTCAGTTAATGGGGAAGATTCTCACTCTTTGCCGCCCCGAAAGGCATCGGCAATAGCATGTCAAAACGCGAAATCTGAATTGCATATCCACGAACTTTCAGCACTTGCATCATGTTTCCTATTCCCCGTTTTAGCAGCATACCTTCTGCATTCTATCAGGTTTAAGCTATCACGCCCATCCGAAGGACTAGTTTCGAACTATAGTCTCACACTGTTCCTTCTTGCAGCCGAAATACGCCCCGTCTCGCATTTACTCAAAATGGTGCAAGCCAGAACCCTCTACCTACAACGTGTGGTTGAATGTAGCCAATCAAGGAGCCTGAGCGACAAGGTTCCTGAATCGCATGCAATTATTGAGCTTTCAAAACGACTGGATGAGTTAGAATCCCGTTTCTCGACAGCGAGCCTAGAGCTTAGTTCCGTTGAAGAAAGTCAGAGCAATTTTAGGCCTCCTAGGGAACTTGTTGAGGAGGCGCGAAAGGCTATGAAAAGTGACATATATACCCTTGATAAGTTAGTTCGCAGCCAAGAGAAACGTTATACCGCTATCTCAACCAAGTTGGATGCACATATACGCACCGTAAACAGATATATGGTGGAGCTTAATCCGCTTATCACTTCACGGAAGCAAGGGAGATTGGAGCTCCATAGAGGACCCAATTATTCTTTGAAAAGTATAATACTTACTGTTTTGTCTTTCGCTACTTTACCCTTACGGATCGTTTGGTCCATGGTCAAACTACCCATACACTCCTTTGCGTGGATATACCACGGTCAGAATACAAGTTAGGTGCGTGTAAATAAGAGAAGAAGAGGAGCGGCAGTATAGGGAGTATTATCCCAATAACGGATTGAATTTATTGTGCGTTTGGATTATAGCCTTTGTCTACCTCATAACCCTGGGTAAAGGTTTTCGGCTGCCCAGTAGATTCCTGCTTGCGACTCCATTTTCATATTGCCATTCGCATATCTAATTAAAGCTTTAGCTTGACATCATAAATGTATATAAATCCAAGGTTGCTATTAAGTGCAAAAGGTAACATAATCTTTATACACAATGTATAAACTCCAAGTACCCGGGTTTAACTGGTATCACTATACAAAAAGGGTGTTATAACCCCTTTCTTTCTTTCTTCGAACAATCTCCTGTCTTTATCCTTTTCCGGTAACGGAATAGAAGAAGAAAACATTACAGAAGCAAAAAGAGAGGCATATGCATCATTAAGAGCTTCTCTTCTGGTAACTGATGGATTTTTCCGCGGTACTGATAGAGAGGGATTTGCATCACTATTTCCAGGTAGAGTACTGTTTCGGCCTCGCAACCGGAATGGGAACGAAAGAGACGGTTGCCTACTTAGGAGGGTAGACTGAGCTGCAGGAGCGGGTGTTGATGGCTGTTTTGAACTGGTTGCAGTAGGAGCTGATGGTGGCTTTGCGGGAGAAGACGTAGCAGAAGGTGTAGGCGTCGGTGTAATCGGGGCTATTTCGTTTGCGATACGATTCAGCATGAAGGTGAGAAAAGTGAAGGAGACACTGTGGGAAGGTGATGTTGAGAGGGTCTCTAGTATTGATGACTGCATCTGTTCGCTGGATGGAGGTTCCTGTTGCCTTGATTTGTCTCGTAGAAGCTTCAGTTGCTCATCTAGAGCACACCACAGCTGTTCAGTAATGATACCATCACGAAGAGACCGAAGGAAAGTAATCAGGGTCTCAGCAAGCAGCTCCGTGCGGTATTTCCATGGGAAATTTGGAGGAAAGCGTTCAGAAAATGGACTATTTGTATCAATTGCTTCCCTCACATCGATAAGCAATTTCTCTCTTTCCTTGGTATCGTTCAATGACCATGTCTGTGAATTAAATGGCCACCCAGGCTTCTTATCAGTTTCCCATGGAGCCTCATTACTTTCAGGGTTTGTGTCATTGGAAACCATGCCCCATTCAGCAACGGCTCGTTCAGTATGCTCAGCTATCGCCTCTGTTAATTTGAACAGCTCACGAGGACCGGAGGATCGAGAATTGGTTTTATCCTCTCCGGAAGAAGTGGGCGATACACTTATAGCACGTACACCATCTTCAGGTATGCGAGTAAGCTCTTCTAAAGAGAAGCCAAAGGACGTAGGTAACCAATGGCCCTGTATAGATAAGAAATGATCCCGTCCATCGTTCACACGTAATACAAGGATATCATCCACTTTAGCCTTGCCCTCATTGAGTTCTCGGACAAAGTCGATATCAGATATACATAATGTTAAACGGACATTGGCGGAGTCGCCAGGTTGGAAGGTGTATTCCTTTGGCAATATATCATCCTGGTTAGAATTATTGGCGGGCCAATCAACGCGGATGTTTAACCAGGGAGGAGACGAATAGGGGCCAGCTGTATCAATAGAAGGATTATAATGGAAAGCAAAAGTAGCCGGAACACCGCCTGTATTTGCAAGGGTCAGACTCCGTGAAGTGGGATCACGATATCTCACCTTGCCAAAGTGAACAGTATCTGGCTGAGTGGAAATAGCAACACCACCAGAGCTACTTCGGCGGGCTTCTGACTGCTGGTCCACCACGATAGTTATATCAGGGCGGGCTTCGTTCTCGGCCTTGTCTAGTTCTCGGGCAACTTCCTGATGAATCTTCGTTTTCAACGACGGAATGACCACATCAAGTGTGACATCGAAATCGGCGTGAATAGGTTTGTGATCAGAAGAAACAATATGCTGATGGGACGTATACTCCAGGAGAGAGATAGTATTCCCACCCGTGGTATCATTATTCGTTGCATCTTCTCCTATATCATCCTGTTCAGGGTCGTAGTCTGCGGCATCTTGATCTGGATCATAATCAAAAAGGACATTATCATCTTCGGCAGCTTTATCCAAGCCTAGAGACTTTATTTCCTCGTCTCTCTTCTTCGCTTCTTCCGCCTCTTTAACTTTTTTTATATGTCTCATATGGTCGGACTTGGTTCGAAACAGAATTCGATCACACCAACTTGGACTGCGTTGCTTCTCACTTGAGTCGAATACCCCTATCCGTCCAACATCATACTTATAAGTAGGCAAGAACGTTATTGGCCCTTCTCGCCAGCCCTGATGAAATGATTTTCCACTCTTTTGTTGAGCTTGAAGCTGATCGTGAGGTAAGAGTGACGAAAGTGTGTTCAATAGGGAGGCTGGATCCTCTGCTGGATCGAGGTCATTATCCTCCATTTGTATACCCTCCTCTGATGGCAACGAGGTGATGTCGCTTTCAAACGATTTCCGAGATTCCTCAGGCTGGCTGTTACCGATACTCTGTAAAGGGGTGTTCTGTTTTGCTGGGCGGAATTCGTCTTGAACATGTAAATGGAGAAGGCGGCGAACATCACCCCCAGGGATACCATCTAGACGGTAATTCAGATCTCCAAACCAAAAGCTGAACTCCTCTTCCCCAAATTGATGATTTATTTCCCCGGAGATAAGGTCCTGTTCTTCGATAGGGGCAAAATTTGAACGAGAAATTATCTGGGCCGCATCCCAGTTCCTTCGTTCTAGATTGGCCTTTTCTGCCCCAGCTGCAAGATGGGAATTGACAAATACCAACCGTGTTGTTTCTCCGATGACGATACGTGTTGCAACTGCCCCTTTATTGCCAGTATAGCCTAGAAACCCTGTCCCAACACTGGTGGAACTTACTGATGATATATGAGGTTCCAGAGACGGCGCAGCGTAAACCAGTAAAAGCATACCCACGAGTTGCTGGGAAGCTATGCAAGTATATCCTGGGGGTAACGCCTCTTGGAGTGCTGTGTTCCATTTGGCAGAAGGGCCAGGATCGACATATGTCTTGATAGCCTCTGTAGCAGAGGCCACATCCACAATTTCCTGCAGTCCTAGGATATAGAGATCTGGTCCTTCCCCATAGGCCTTGAACGAAACCGAATGGGCTGCCTCATCGTCTGAGACATCCCCTCTATCACCGAAACTATTAACTCCATTCTCAGTGGCTTTTCCTCCGGCAACCGGGTCCGAAATTAGCCAACTCTTAAGGTCCTGTTCTGGTCCAGACAGAGCTGCAACGTTCCATGATCCGATCCTTATTCTGAGCTTTCTCCGTCGAATATATTCGGACTTCCGAGATCGAACTCCAGCGGACAAAGACAAGTCATTCAACGATACCACGACAGGCTCCTCAAGTTGCGGATCAGGGAATGTACCAGGCAAACCCTCGACATTCGTAGCAGACGTGGTGTTGGGAACAATCTGAGCCTCATCCTCGGGGACCGCCATCTTGCTCTCTCCTTAGAACCCGCGCACCTGTAGCAAACGAAAGCGAAGAACAGTTTCCTCTCATCTCACCGCGAGACAGATGTTCTTATATAGGCATATATATGTCGGTGCCTGTCCAAGGCGGTTAACAGAAGAGGGCTTGTGATCGGCTACTGGTCAGCTGCGCCCAATACCAGTGGAGTAACTGGGGAAGCCAGGCGCAGCAGGGCAGACAGCTCCAGGTCCACGAGAACCGGCGAATCCAGCAATGCAACCAAACTCGAGGCTCTTTACGAGACCATGGGCAGATCAGCCTCCTTGGTGGATTTATATTGTGTATATGGCTGGAGAGACGTCAGTTGTATGCAGATCGAGGCGGAGGATGAGGTGGGATGTTGCCTGCAGGAGGAAAGTTAACGTTATTTATGTACGATCCAGAGGCTTGGCGGACAATGGCCAGAAACGGCAACTTTCGACATCCTCACAAAGAACACCGCAGACAATACAAGCTAGAGGACCATACTTACAAGCTCGCTGTTTAACCAGCAGTATATCTACGACTAGCTCAGCTATCTAAAGCACCCAGAGATAAGCTGGACACTTCAGAACGCCATTACCACACCTCCAGAGCTCAAAGATGCTACAATACACAGCCACGCCTGTAGAGGCAGCTCCTGCACCCGCAGCGGGACCAGCACCACCAACAAGGACAAACGCAGAGATCAACCTTTCGGTTCTCCGACGACACAACCCATCCATATCCTCCATCCTCTCCCTCGCCCAATACGCAGTCATCTACCATTTCAACGCAACAACACAGCTATGGGAGAAGATCGGAGTGGAGGGGACATTATTTGTCTGCCAACTTACCCCAGGCGAACTAGGCGAGGACAGATACAGCGTGTTCCTACTAAACCGGCGAGGAATGAATAACTTCGACGTCAAGCTTTCGACCGGAGACGACATTAAGATCACGGAGGACTACGTTATTTTGAAAGTGGACGAGCAGGACGACAGCGCTCCCCAGACACCCGAGAAAGGTGCAGTGATGACTTCACCTGGTATAAAGGCAATGATATATGGCATTTGGATCTTTTCGGAACCGCCTCCGAGCTCGACTGCAGATGCAAGGACGCTGAATGCACAGGTTATTAAGGAATGCGCGGTATATGCGGGGGAGAGCAGGAAGGCTGCGGAGGAACGACTGGCTGCGGAAAGAAGGCAGGCTGCTGCGCAGGGTAGTTATTATCCTAGTGATACGGGTGATGGGGAAGATTTGCAGGGCGGAATACCCATGGGCAGACAGATTTCGCTCAAGGAGCTGTTTGGACAGCAGAGAGCGCAGGATGATGAGTGGAGTGTCAAGGTGCATAGTCCTGGCGCCGAGAATGAAGGGCCGCAACACACATCGTTCCCTCTACCTCCTCATCAGCCTGCGCCTCCACTTCCCCAGCAACACGGAGGATGGAACCAGACAATGCCGTTTCCTTCGGGCGGGAATAATGTGTTGGGAGAACTATTCCGCAGCGCCAGTATGAACTACCAGAGAGGAAATAACAGCTAGCCTTGTAAAACATTTTTTTTTTTGATACCCGCATGTTGCTTCTTGGTTTTTTAATTCTTGCATTATTAAAGGTGTTAGGGGCATAGCTCTACAGAATTTTTTTTTTTTTTTTTTTTTTTTTTTTTTTTTTTTTTTTGCCTTTCCCACCACAGTCTAACTATCTGTCTATCCCAGACTCCTGAACTATATCTCTAATAAACCGACCAACCTTCTTCGCCATAATCTCATTATGTCCTAGATGAAACTGTTAGCTCCTAGCACTACTCGGTTTCCCGTGGTTGCCACTCACCTATACAGAACCCATGAACAACCCCATCCTCACACACCATCAGAGTTGGAGCTGAACCATCTCGTTGCTCTCTTGTTTTGGACCGAATGATGTCTTCCCTAGTCACCTCCGCTACCCAGTGGTCATTCCGGCCGAAGTAGAAAATCATCTTCGCAAGTCTGTCTCCGGAGGCATGTGTAGGGCTACTAAACCCCCATATCTCATCATTCCACTTATCAGCAGATATTTCCCTCATTTCATCCGCAGCCATATATCTGTGGATTTCCATTAGCTAGGTATTCTCAGAAATAAGTGGTGGAAAACATACAATGCCTGTCTGACGATATGAGCGTTTCTCAGCATTGATACGGTCGTCTCGACGGCCTGCTTGCGAGGATTCCTCATGACCCGGCTTACGACGGCGTAGAGTAGCATCTCAGGGAGTACCAGGACAAGCAACCGTGCAAACAAGCTCACTAGGAGAGGTAGACACGGGATATACAGTAATTTCTATCCCGATCGCAAGTAATTAGCATCGCCATGGGGTTCTAGATGAACCGGTAGACGTACCGTGAGTATCCTTCCGTTAGGAGACTTCGCTATATCCACGACCGTAGGAAACAGCATGATACCGCCAATGATATCAAGACCAAGGCCGTTGGTATCTCCATTCCCATTGGCGTCACGAGTGGTCTGGAGCTTCCTCTGGAGACCGGCCTTCTCCCTTCTGCGCCGCATGATTTCCATAGCCATGTAAGCTCCCACCGAATGGCCCATGACAATAACATTTGCTCGAGGTCGTTCGTCCAATTTGTGTTCTCGCATAGCGGCGTCCTGCCATGCGTGAACGAAGGATTCTAAATCCTGCTCCATAAAGGATATTTGATCATTCAAGCTGTAGAGAGCGGTGTTGGCGGCTGAGTTGCTGGCTGGCACCTCGAAGCCTCCCAGGCTTCTTCCGCGGATGATATATGAGCCATTGCCGTTGGAAGTGGCATTGGCCTGGGATAACTCTGACGAGAGCAGAGAGAAGAAGAGATGGTAGTATGCTATTAGGCCTGGGTTGCCTGAGATGAAATATATCAGTGTAGTGGATGGGGAGAGCGAGCTGGTTCCCCCGCCCGCGCTTCCAGGACTGACGTGTGATAGGAAGGAATTGGGCGTGATGTGAGGGTTGAGGTTGATGTTGATGCCGGGAGACATGCTGCGTGGCTTGAAGAGGCGGGTTATACAGAATATGCTCTTCATCTCATGCCGTCATGCATGACCCGCCAGTCGAACAGCCAGCCGCGGCGTTTAATGCTGGACGTTGCAAACCCGACGGGAAGCTGTGGAGCCGCATCAAACTCAACCTCAACCTCAACCCAACACCTCTATCTACAACCGCACAAAGAGGAAAAAAATATCAGAATAAAGATCTCTATTATAACGTCTGATCTGCCTTTTTCATCCAGCAGCCAATTGAACAAGCTCGCCCGGTTCGAAATCTTGCATAACAAACAGCAAGGCGACTTCCGCCATTGAAACTGCCTGCCTACCAAATTCAAACCCCATAACTATCAAATACCGTTCCATTCCCATCCGTTCCATCCCATAGACAGGTAAACATACTCCATCACACCATCCCAGCCCATTCCCATCCCCATTCCCAAACGATCTGAAGAACAAATTACAACTCAATCGATCGGATAACAAAACAAGCAAGAAAGGAAA
>OJKM01000238.1_pt1 | contig 10564 bp, 15 predicted proteins | sample 1596631 | NCBI WGS metagenome assembly OJKM01 (sample SAMEA3904683, study PRJEB24821) | metagenome | biome: Builtin; feature: hospital; material: surface | place: USA | collected 2013-06-06 | reverse complement strand
TCTACACGTAAGGAGTCGTCGGCAGCGTCAGATGTGTATAAGAGACAGGTTCCTTCTCTGTCCAGCATCCCTGCCAACAGTTCTTCCAGTCACAGACAAGGAAGTTGAAACAATATCCATCTATTTTCAGGCAAGGCTGGAAACAGATGCACAAGTTGCGGTAATCCATTTTGTTTTTGTCGACGTATGAATGGAGGAGACTGAGGTGGCATGTGATTGTGAAGAGAAGGTAGTAGTTGTATGGAGGAAGCTTGGAGAGTTCATCCTTGAGTAGCTGTGGTGCAGTGGTGGCGCCAGGGCACTCAGCAGCAATTTTGGCCTGAGTCGCTTTTGGCAAAATTTCATCAGGGAGACAACGGAGCCAGGCTTTAAACATAGATCCGATGGTGTTGATATCGTAGAGATCGGGTTCATCGAATAGGTTAATGTCGAGTTCTATCTATATCTTAGCAGGCTGCGTTACCCAAGAGTTGCAGACAGGGTAGACAAACCTGTATCAAACCGTCGTTGCCAGTGTTTCACCTCCTTCCCACTTCCAGGAACACGATATAAGCCCTCTTCTTCACAACCTTTGAAATTAAGGTAACTAGCAAAAAAAAGCAATCAGTATCACTGCACGATGAGATCACTCTTGAAGATAAAATATGACGTGTAAACATACTCAATGCACCTCCATGGTAAAGCAGGCATCCAAAATTCTGTCTTGTCCTTGGAATTTCTCAAACTCTTCACCATTCTTGTTCGCCGTGTCTGCTCAACTAGAGGCAGGTTAATAACAGAGCACACATAGTTGTCATCCTGGACAACCTCTCGTTCGTTGCTGCTACCACTCCGTGCGATTTTTCCGAAGAATCCCTTGCCAGCCTTGCCGATACGGTCTGCGGCACCGCTGGAGGTGCTTTTGATGTTGCTAAACAGTGATGAGCTAGCCACTGAACTCATCATTGAGCTCCCATGGCTGCGTTCTCGCTTAGTATTAGTTTGTATTTGCTGAGAGTTGCCGCTATTCTGGCTGGATGAGAGTGTTCTACTGCCATCTCGAGTTGCTGGTCGGTCGGCGGATCGGTTGCGAGACGTCGAGCCCATGACGTCTCTGAATGTCCGTTCTTGTTGCAGAGGAGCGGTCTTCAGTGGAGGATCGGTATCGGTATTGGTCTCCTCAAGGCGTAGCAGACCATTCGAGGGACGTTTTTTAGGCCCGGCCGAACGGGGGCTTTGTAGACCGTCGTCAGCACGGATGGAGCGTGTGCGAGCCAGTAAGCCTCCAAAGCGTGGCTTGCTTTTCTTTGGGTTGAGGGAATGTATCGCTGCAGGGGCAGGTGGTGCTGAGGAAGAAGATGGTGGAAGTATTGGTGGGTTGAAAGTTGAGGCGGAGTCTTCAGCTGGTTTTAAGCTTGCGGAGCGCGGAGGGGGGGACTGGTGATCTTCACTTGTATCGCCTAGCGACAAGGGGCAAGGGGCCAGGGTTAGCGTTGTAATGTTAGTGAAACCAGGTGCATACATACTGTTAGGTTTGTCAGTCTGTTTAGGTGAATCGGGTTTCGGTGACGTTCGCGTCGCGGTGCCACGGCCAGCTTTATCCCTATCCCTGGAGCTGGCTCGACTCATCGAAGATTTTTCTTCTCCAGAGTGGCCACTGGACGCGTCTGAAAGATGTATTTTCTGTGCAGATTTCGACGCTTTGAGGTTGGAGAAGAAAGATTTGGACGGATCGCGGGTGTGTTTATTGGCCTGCTGGGGTGAGGGAGGGTATGGTGGAATGGCAGTTATCGCTGGTGTTTGTGGATGTTCAGCCTTGTTTGTCACATTTTCGGGCTCCCGAACCGGCTCGTTTGATGATATGGACGTGACGGGTCTGATGGTTGATCCCTTTGGGAATGTCGACGGAGGGCTAAGCTTTTGGGATGGGGATGTTTTTGACTGATGAGATGTCTCACGGCTGGACTTTTCAAGTTGCGATGGAGATACTTGGACCGATTTTCTGGCCATGATTGCTGATATGTAGACTGAAGATCTATTCGGCCTCCCCTTGGGAATGCACCGAGAGATCTGAGATGTCGATAAGAAGGCTGAAAAGGGAATATGAGCGTGATAAAGGAGTGTTGCGCCTGAAGGCAACAAAGGATCGGGGAATTTGCTATAATCGACGAGGTCAGTCATATCAACAGTATTAACAATGTAGGTAAATGCACGGAACAGCAGAAGCGAGGAAAAGGGATATCGGGCTGAAATGACTTGCGCCTGACAAGTAGCGTACCGTTCGAGATATAAAAACAAGAAGAGCCAGCCCGAGTGGTTACTCTGTGCTGATATGCCGTCGCACTGGCATAAACCCAGGGAAGAATGCTCCGCCAAAACGTGGACTCTGGATCAGGATCCTCGTTCTATCTGTCAACCAGCAGACAAGGTATGCGGGGGCTATGTTCGGAGTTGGGCTCCAACGCAACGGGCGAAGGCAGTTATGCCGGGCGATTGATCAGACACGCTCCCTGCACCACGTATGTATTATAACCTCCAAGGAAAGCCAGGACGATAGGATGGCAGTGTCAGGCGCTAGCCATCAACGGTGTAAATATCGTTGGCTTCGGGCTGTTTCAAGCGGCAGGTTGCGTTGGTGAGATATGAGCAGTCGCGGATAGTAGAAAGGGTGACACGAAAAGGGGAACCCCAAGATCAGATGGGGAGCCACTGCGTTCACGACGAGGATACGATTCTAGACAGTAATCAGAGTAAGCCGAGTTCATGTTCCCGTAAAGAAGCAAAAAACGCAGGACAACAGTCAGTTTCAAGAGACGGTGAAGGAATCGACAAGGCAACAAACATGACAGGACATGGTAGGTGGTAGTTATGCGTTGCACGTCGAAGATGGCTGCAGACGACCACAGAAAAAAGCAACCTCCAACGGGCAAGAAATAAAGAACATCACTGGAAAGGCTTCGTGCAACATGGAGATACAACAAGAATAACCGTATGCCGTGAAATAGGGCTGACTTTTTCTCTGTCCCGTCGTGGATTCTTCTTGTTCTTTTTTCCCCTTCAAATCCTAATTCTCGTCTGGGCTCTTGTTCTCCTGCGTGGCTCCCGCTTTTGCTCCGCCCTTTGTTATGGTTCTGTATCAGACAGAGCGCTCCGTGAGCAGCCTTGACCCCATCAAGGATTTGATACAGGTACAGAGACGGAGTTATTCGTCTGAACTGAGGCGATCGACAGGTTCGAGTACAAAAGAACAAGCAGCAGACAAAAGAACAGCACCCGCGCGGCCAATAGGGGAGGATATGGGCGAAGCTGAAACCGAAAAACAGCCGAAAGCTGAGGAGGATTTAACCCTACCTTTTACCTGATTCGCGCAGAACCACCACACAGTTGTCTTCAGCTACACAGCAACTTTTCGAAATAAGGAGGGGAAAGTTCGAAACGAAGGATAGCAGGAAAAGCCGAACAGTTTCTGTTGCGTGTGAAAGGGAAGGTGGTTGATAATAATGGCCACATAGGATGCTCCGTAAGAGAAGGAGGAAAAGGGTGGAAAAAGACAACGAAGCAAGCCCCCGGCCGGTCGAGGGGGGATGCAGGCACCAGGTCGTGTTAGCGTCGATCAACAAGAGCGGCTTTACGAACAACACGCAACGCACACACGAGGGTCTGAACAAAATCCGTTCGAGCGTGCTGTCTCTGGTCGTTTATAAAAAAAAAGAGATGCCAGTCAACCACCAATAGATAAATGGTGGGTGTAGCTGATAGTGTCAGTACGACTTTAGCCTCGTTTTCAACCCCCCGCCACGGCAGAAGAGCGAAGTTGAACCGGCGGTAAAGGGAACCCGGGGATCGATCGGTGGGACAAGACGAAAGGCGAAGTCAATAAACCCGGTCCACGACAGCAGGCAGGATGACAGGCTGTATAAGATCCCAGTTCGGCGGTTGGACGCTGCAGGTCGAGCAGAGTATATAAGATATCGATATTAATGGCGGGCTAGAGAAGCTTGGCTAAAGGGGTAAAGGAGGCGGCGAAAGTCAATGTTTCAGCATGCTCTGCGCTTGGCAGCAGCAGGAGTACGTTTCCACCAGGACAAAACAGTTGAAGCAGCACCAGAACGAAGCGCAGACGATGATGTGAAGAGTGACAGAATCCGCAGAAAACGAAGATGAGGTTGACGTTGAAGTCGTTGAAGTCGAGAATTGCCGAAAGGAGACGAAGAGGCGATGCTGACGTCAGCGCTGGAAGGGGACTAGCGTGCTTGCTGGCGGCTACAGACTTGGCATGACGTATATGCTTATGTAATAAATGTCACGAAAAGGGGGGAAGTCGACATGAAGCGGAGAGGGAGCGATCTCGTTTCTACCTGGAAGAGACGGACAAGAGAGACCGAGAGATCGATGGACGGGAGTGCGGGTGCTTATGTATCCTTCGTCGAGGCTGAGATTAAACGTTGCCCCCTTCGCGGCAGGCGGCTTCTAGAGGGCCTAGACAGCCAAATCCACGAGGTCCTCTTGGTCGCTACGCTGTAAGGCGCTTCTTTGGTGGAGAACGGGCATGTCTAGCTAGGTAGGACAGGCGCTCTTCCAGCCTTGGAGAATGGGCATTGATTAATCATGGGTCACGAAACGTATTAACATACAAAGCAACACTATGAAATTTGTCGTTCCAATATCTATGCAGCGAGGGAGGCATTCGGCATGGGACTTCGCTTCAGGCTAGACGGCAGTGGTCCCATGATGGCTATGGATTGTACTAAGTTGTAAGCGCTGTCATATTCGCCCTTTAAGCTGTACCTAAGATTGGAAGAGATTCCTGGTATCAAAAATAGGTTCCTAAACCGAGAACAGTGTTTACTTCATGCAGATGTCTTACAACTTAAATTTAGAAGATAGAAAGCCTTTTCCATCACGACTGTGTTTCCAGATATCGGCTCCGTATTTTGATCCCCTCAATATACATTTGGAATTATGCATGTTTATGAACCTTGCTCCACTGAGGTCGTATAAAGCCAGGAGGCTAAAACTGAAAGGCAGAAATAGGGGAAGAACTCGTGTGGTCCTGCATTATCGTTTCTTGGGATTGGTCATTTAAATTGGCCTTGCTCGTGCCCCTATTATATTATTAAGGGGTTATATGAATGCAGGTCTCGATATGCTGCCAGACAGCGGTGGTCAAATAACTAACTAGTCGACCGACTAGCAAACGTGCCACTAACTAGTCATGGATTCAGGCGCTTTCTTCTGCAAGTTACCCGTCCACTGCTGTCAAAGCTCGTCAAATGGAGACCTGGGGCATCTTTAGCAAACCTTTGCCCATTGCACGTACCTTTGACCCGTACTTAGGATTACTCCTAGCAAGGTGGGATAGGTGGGATCAACGTCGAAGATGACTACACAATTCAGTTCTCGATATGAGTCGAATTTCTTCGTAAGAGGTAGTTCGATCTACGAAATACACAAAGTGAATAATTGCTTGGTCGCCACCATCTTTCAGAAACACATGCTGTTTCTTTTAAATACTCGTATCTCGCAGTTACCCCTGAGCCTCAGAGCTAGACGGGGTCGATAAATCGCCACTGCCCACTAATTCGGAGGAAAACTTCCCACAGGACGGATGATTACCATATAATGGATCCTCCAGCTTGATTTCCTTGCCTCCATCCCTGAGTGTCGTATACTCTAAAGAAGCAACAACAAGTTTAACCTGCGGCTTTATCCAGAAAAGCCATATAGAGACTTGAGGAAAAGTAGTTATGTGTCTTGTAGGCAAAAATATTTTTATGTGAAGAAGCTGTCAGCCTTGGGTCAGGCGGTAAAAACGTTCACTACCGGCAACTACTTCGCATATCTTGCACAGAACACTAGCTGGGAATCTCTGCTTGAGGGAGGATTCCAAAATCACTTAGCAAATGATCCAGCCAGAAGAAATCGAAAGTCGACTACTTTGATTACATACGCAAGGACGTTATCGAGTTTATCATAGTCATGTGATGTGACTTCGAAATTGAACAATTAATGTTACAAAAACTGAACCTAATGTTAAACATCGCCCAATCCCAGCCAGCCCGCTGATAAATCTAGACAGACGCACATCACGTAAATCTGTCCAGGCTCCAGAACAACAATGACAAATATTCCATCGATGTCCTTTGAAGCGCTCTACACGGCGGGAAAAATCCGAATCTTTTTTATTTGATCTCTCGGATAGGCACACGGGTAATCACTGTAGCTTTATCCATTACATCACTCGATCTATCACTCATGTCGCTTGTCTCAGGCCCAGGTAGAGGCGGATCTACTTCTGGAGCGCAGGAGCTCTACACTCAAAAACATGTGGACTATATAAAGAGTCTAGATACTGTGCGTAAGATTCCCTTCTCCTGGCATGCGCTCTTCTTTTCCTGGTCTAGACATCCTGCTGACCCCTGTCTTGCCAGCGAAGAGATGAACTCGAATATTGGTTAACAGAACACCTCCGGCTCAACGGCGTCTACTGGGGACTCACCGCACTGCACATACTCGGGCATCCAGATGCGCTACCGCGCGACAAAACGATAGAATTTGTTTTATCCTGCCAGAGTGAAGATGGTGGTTTTGGTGCGGCGCCTAGACACGATGCCCACATGTTATATACCGTTAGTGCGGTACAGATACTTGTAACGCTTGATGCGGTTGACGAACTGAATAAGGATGGACGCGGTGGGAAAGAGAAGGTTGCTTCTTGTACGTCGAGCACAGGGTTGGCTATCTCTTGATTTGTGCTAAATCATGGGGTGCTGTAGGGATTGCGAACCTCCAAGACCGTTCAACGGGTACGTTTAAAGGCGACTCATGGGGAGAAACAGATACCCGGTTCCTATATGGGGCGTTCAACGCACTTTCTCTGCTCGGCCTGTTACACCTCGTCGATACTGAGAAGGCTGTAGCATATATCCAATCCTGTGCCAATTTTGATGGAGGCTATGGGGTTAGGCCAGGTGCCGAGTCACACGCTGGTCAGATATTCACCTGTGTCGGAGCTCTCGCTATAGTTGACAGGCTAGATCTGGTTGATACCGACCGGCTGGGTGGCTGGCTTAGTGAGCGACAGTTGGAGAATGGAGGCCTGAACGGGCGGCCTGAAAAGAAAGAGGATGTGTGCTATAGCTGGTGGGTGATGAGTGCGTTAGCAATGATCGGAAGACTACATTGGATCAACGGTGATAAGCTTGCTGCATTCATCTTACGGTGCCAGGTAGGACTGCTGTTGATATGCACGATGCCCTGAAAAAGTAAGACGTACTAACTGTTTTAGGATCCTGAGCATGGCGGTATCGCTGATAGACCTGAGGATATGGTGGATGTATTTCATACTGTGTTTGGGCTAACAGGGTTGAGTTTATTGAAGTATCCAGGCCTGAAAGAGGTAGACCCAGTATAGTACGTCCCATTGGCATCAACTACAACATGTGGAGGGCGAAATCGTTGCTAACATCCATCAGCTGTATGCCTAAGGAGGCTACGGATAGAGCATTAGGTCGTTGCGTATAGTAGTGAATATAAACCGTGATATATATTTAATTGTAAGTCACCCTGCAACGACACTTAGCTATCCACTAGAACTCCCTCTTTTCTCCGCAACTCCCGCTTCTAATGGCCCATCGACCTTACAAATGGACAATGGGACACTCGGCAGGAGAAGAAAAATACCTACTCGCGTGCCATATATCCACTTAGGGAGGTCTATACATATTAGCCCTGAGAGCATTAGCACATCGTGTACATAAAACTGCCACTCCCCCGTGATAAGCTCATGAAACTTATCATCTTCAAACATCTACCTTCATCTTTTACACATCTATCGTCTTTTGATATCCATCGTCGTGCTCTTGTCCCGGTTGTTCTACTTTTGTTCTACTTTCTAATGTGCAGAAAGTTAAAAAGAACAACAACAACGGCGGCCGTGCTCTTTCCAGATATCTCAACCTCCTTCTTCCGCTCTTTTCGCCTCCTCCCTCAACTTTTGGTGCTTTTCCTCGTCTCCAGGCTTGCTCTTCCTCTGCCAACGACAGGGAAGAACAAACAAATATCCCCTTTGAGCAGCCGGCGAGGTTCTTTATCTCCTCGCTGTTTCTCTCCCTCTTCTTCCCTCCGTCAGCAACATCGACATCGACATCGACATCGACATCGACATCGACATCGACACTGACGGCAGATCTCGATTGCCTCTCCATGCAACGTCTCATCTTTTTGTCTGAGCCAGAAGCGATCGCAGGGACCATTGAACAGTTTCATTGTCGTACTACAGTATTGCTATCTTAGTATTACTCTTCTCTCCTTTCTTCTTTGCAACCCCTCTCCCCCGTATACTAGTTCTATGAACTCCAATTCGGTCAATATGCCACAGTCGGAGCTGAAGTGCAACATCTGCCCCCGGAAACCCAAGTTCAGCGATGTCTCTCACCTCCTGACCCATGTGAGCTCGAAAGGCCATCTGTCTCACTACTTCAAGCTACAAGTACGCAGTCAGCAGGAACCCCAGGCTGGTGAGCTGCTGGCTGCGTATGACCGGTGGTATAAGCAGAATAAGCTGGCCAACCTGTTGTCAGACCGCATGCTGGCAAAAGAAGCCCGGACTGGCAAAGGCTCCCGTGCCAGTAACCGCTCAAGCCTTCCGGTTGCCTTTTCTCACCAGCCGTCGACAACTGTGGCTCCACCTACCAACCAGAATGCCCCTATTATATCCAGTCCTAGGAGAGGTTCGCTTCCTAGTTTCTTAGACCCCCAGCTCTCTCAGAACTACTATACCCACGACGCTCAAGGAAACCGTCTCTCTGGCAGAACGTACTCTCCCATGTCTGTTAGCAGTATGATCAACCCCAATCCTCAGCCAGGATATGGCTGGCACCAACAAACTCAATATCAGCCCCAGGCCACTTTGCAAGCCCCATCTACGCAAACCGTATGGAAGGATGGAGATGAGACGGAGTCAGATGGAGAGGGAAGTCCTCTGATGGCCAGGCGAATGAGGAGAGGGTCGTTGTTAGACCCATCTCTTCGCTTCGTTCGGCAATCCATCACTCCCGATCCCTTCATTGACGACGATGCTGCTTATGAGTATGATGACCAGGAAGACCATAGCCAGCGTGGAAGCGATGAGATGACCCGGCTGAAAGGGGTCTTTTGGCCTGGCATGGATATTTTTGATTCTGCAACTGAAGAAATGAGACGCAAACGCAATCAGAAGAAGGATGGGTCCATTATCAAGCAAATGGAAGAGACATCCGAAAGCGTCGAACCTACCGAGCTAGTATTCTCCCCTAATGGTACCCTTCGGAAACAGCGTGTCATCTCTGGGATGGTTGACGATAGTAGCCCGCTGAAGGGAGAAACTCCTATCCCGAAGACGAAGGTAACCCGTCCTCGTAGACGACCCATGTCTCAGCTGAGCGGAAATGTCCAGATGGCACAAAACAGATACAAGATGAGGATTAGGGAGCAGAGCCGCGCTGCTCAGCTCGAAAAGCTGTCTCAACAGGCATTAATGCTCGGTGGCCACGGCGATCCGATAAACTATCCTCCACTGGACACCCACCGCCATGTGTTCTTTAACACATCCAAGTATGGACTCAAAAATTCCGCCAATACACCGTATTACGGCCCCTTTAAACCTCCAAGTACTGGTTGGTAGCTTGTTTACATCCACAAAAATAAGGTCCCGGCTAATAGCTTTATCGCACTAGAAGCCTACCGTGGGAAAGAGAATATTGACCCTATGTTTTGCCATGAGCGAAATGTTCAGAAGCAACAGTACTATTACGGATATCCATCCCAAAACGAGAACGATAACTATGGATACTCGATGAACCCATTGTCTTATGCCGCCTCTCAGCAATCTTGTGACTCTGGTTCCAATAGGGCCGCCGTTAAGGATACTATGACCGTTGATACCAGAGACTTATTTGGTCAGCAGACACCTGGAGTTTTTCAAAACGCATCTCCCAAAAGCCCTATGGCTGAAATGGGCCACGATGACATTGCTCGAATGTATTTCAATGGCCCTCTGGAGTGATTACTAGGGTTCTCGAGGTCTTGCCTATACTCACATGAATTACACTCATTACTCTCTTTATATATATTTTCTACTGTGAGCCACTGGTCAGCAATTACCTTCAAAGACTATGCTGTGATCCCAGCCAGGTGATGGTCAAACCGCTAACATCTATATTGCGGTTCAAACGATGACTCGCGCATAACGGGCGATTCCCATTATTAACTAGTGAGATGATCATAGGTGTTTTAAGCTTACCTATTGATACTTCATGCATTTTTTGATTTCCTAAAACTTCGCAGCCAGGCATACATAGACCAGTTCATAGAAGTTCAGCCAAAACGTCATGATAATAATAACATTACTTTCGTACTATGTGCCAGAAACGGTCACGTGATAGCGGAGCTGCGATTTAAATTGAATATTACCTAAGCATGGCGACTACACGCGATTTTGACGCGTTCAAGAGACAACTTGGAGAATAGCTTCAAAATTGATATCAGAGGACAACAGAGTGCAACAGCAGCATAGTTGCTCATTGACGGAGAAATTTATCAGACT
>OJKM01000237.1_pt1 | contig 10564 bp, 11 predicted proteins | sample 1596631 | NCBI WGS metagenome assembly OJKM01 (sample SAMEA3904683, study PRJEB24821) | metagenome | biome: Builtin; feature: hospital; material: surface | place: USA | collected 2013-06-06 | reverse complement strand
GATCTACACGTAAGGAGTCGTCGGCAGCGTCAGATGTGTATAAGAGACAGAGTTTGTCCCTTGGAAGTTTTATCCGCGTCATCAAAAGTTTGAACCCTTGGTAAATAGCCAACATCCGACTATCGAGAAGGTTATAATAAATGAGACGTCAAAAACGAGTCAAGAATGGTCCCCTCGCAACTACGTAAATGGGGATGAAAAGTACGAAATTAGGATCTCGGAAGATGGAGAGGTGCAGATCTCTTCGAGGTCACCTATTGGCACTATTCGTGCTCTCCAGACATTCCAGCAGCTGTTTTACTCCCACACTCATTTAAATTCATATACACCTTTCGCTCCAATTTCCATATTGGATTCTCCCAAATGGCGACATCGTGGGCTGAACCTTGACATATCTAGAAACGTGATTCGACCCGAAGAGGTCAAGCGTACCATTGATGCAATGGCATCTGTAAAGCTGAACCGGCTGCATGTCCACGCTGCTGACTCACAATCCTGGCCATTAGATATTCCCTCAATCCCAGAACTAGCAGCCAAAGCCTCGTACCATCCGAGTCAGGTATGGTCGTCTTCAGAATTGGAGGCGGTGCAACTATATGGACTAGAACGCGGGGTCTCGGTATTTCTCGAGATTGATTTGCCCGGCCATACTGCTGCCGTTGGCCATGCATTCCCCGATTTAGTTGCAGCCTACCATATGGATCAGTGGGAGGCATATGCCGCGGAACCTCCAAGTGGTCAACTTAAACTGAACTCTTCTTCCGTATACCAGTTTCTTGATCGGCTGATGGCAGATTTAATCCCACGTGTCTCCCCGTTAACAGAGTACTTCCACACTGGAGGAGATGAATTCAACCTCAACACCTACCTTTTGGAACTTAACCTAGGTTCGAACGATCGACCAGTCCTTATACCCTTTCTCGACAGAATGATCACACATGTTCACAGCTCTCTTCGAGGTTCTGGAATTACTCCGATTGTATGGGAAGAGTTGGTCCTTGATTGGGATCTCAACCTGCCTTCCCACAAAACAGCGGGTGAAATTGGAGGGGTCATCGTGCAGGCATGGCGTAACTCATCAGCAGTGAAACATGTCCTCCAAAAAGGGTATCAGACGATATTTGGCACTGGAGATGCTTGGTATCTTGACTGTGGGGTAGGAACTTTCCTAAACCCTCGCCCAGGTTCCAAGACTGTCCAGGATCCGTATCTAGACTGGTGTGCACCGACGAAAAACTGGAAACACATGTATATATACAACCCTCTAAACGGTATACCGGTTGAGTTACAGTCCCTTCTGGTTGGAGGTGAAACGCATATGTGGTCGGAGCTGGTTGATCCAGTCAACATGGACCAAATGATCTGGCCCCGGGCCGCCGCCGCCGCAGAAGTCCTTTGGACAGGGCCGAGATCGCCGGATAATATCCAGGACGCCTCATATCGATTAGCAGAGTGGAGAGAGCGAATAGTGATTGATGCAGGAATCCGTGCTGCTATGGTCCAAATGACGTATTGTCTCATGCGGGAAAGCGGGTGCGAGCTCTAAATCAATCTACAATAATAAGACGGCAATTCGTCCTACATCAAGAAGAGCGATGCAAATTGAAATTCACCATAGGATACGGATACGGCCAAATCACTTTCAGCTGTGTAGTTATTAAGCGGAATTTTAAAACTCCGTAGTTAGAAATTTCGGGATCCATTTACGCCAGTCAACCTCCCCTGGTTTTTGCTACAACCTCATACTGCCTATCTTTTTGCAGCACTATTAGTACTTACTGTTACCCCGTCTCCGAGAAGGACAGCAACGACGAAACATGCTGCATAACCCTCCACACAAAAACAAAATACGAATACGGAGGATCCGTAACAATTAACCAGTTAGTTAAAGCAACGCTCGGCTTTTCACATGCAAGAGCAATAACAGCACAAGCAATGCTTCCTACATGCTTATACTTACTCTGGACACTTCAGCATGAACTCGGAATAAGGGCCAGTCCTACGGAAGAACTCGAATACAGCTCTCACTGCTCTGTGCTGGGCTGCTTTAAGTATACTAGCAGTTTTTATTTTTTTCTCAGTCTCTTTGTCGAGAATCCTGGCCAAGCGAGAATTCTGGAACACGATCGATCAGCATTGCAAATACATAATTATCTGGACCTGGAGCTATTTATGTCAGTCAATTGATATGATAGGTTGATCAATTCCCCAGGTTAGTTAACTAACTAGTTAACGCTTCCATATTTGGAAACCTTTTGACTTCGATTTCACAGAGAGGCTAACTGGGTTATGTCGTATTCGTACTTTACATCAAACCGCAGAGCCGAAGCCGATGTGTTGCCCCTGTAAGTACGAAAGTACGGAGAAGGCTGTTTCGACTCCCGACAGGATTGTCCCTCGGTTTAGCGGCACCCCGGAGGGTTATTTGGCCGTTCTAGGCGCGACGTAGGATGCCGTCCCGTCTTGTGGCCTGGGGGGAGGTTTAATGATGACCACCCCCGCTCTTATATATTCTCCTTCAATCAAGAAGACGTCATTTTGACAATAACTACTCTTTGACGTTGGATATTAGTAGTTGCCGGACATTGTTCTCTCATTCCAGTGTCATTTCATCCATAAGCCTCAACTGATTAATTTGCCAGCCCGTCTAACTATTCGCAAGCAGGGCAATCAAGCCTCTTTTGCAGCCCTTGGATGATGGACTAAAGGGAACAACTCTGAAGAACATATTCAACATGATTGAAGGAATTGTGCAAAATATATCTATCGGTAGTGGAATTGTGTGGTCGTTCGCTGCTTTAATCGTTTTCTATCTTGGATATGACTTATATACGGACTACAAAGTCTCCAGGCTAGGAGCATTTGCTCCCCGGATTAAAACTTATATGCCACTGAGTAAGTCGGTGTCTCAGGGCAAATGCCATATTCCAATCTGCTGATTCCAAATTAGGCGCCGACTTTATTTTCAGGGGATTCAAAGCTGCGAAAAAGCACAAGGATCTCGGATTTTTCACGTCCATTTTTGAAACTACGCCTTCACAATGCGGCGGTAATATTTCGACAGCTGAGCTTAAAGTTCGTCCTTATGCGCGCAATATCTTCACTGCTGATCCAGAGAACATCAAGGCTGTTCTGACTAGTCAGTTCAGTGATTATGGAAAGGGATGGCGCTTCCATAGAGAGTGGAAAGATTTCCTGGGAGACAGCATTTTTGCGACTGATGGCGAGCTCTGGTCACGATCCAGGCACTTGATTCGGCCAATGTTTGCAAAGGAGAGATTTGTCGACACTGAGATCTTTGAAAAGCACATTGAAAAGCTGATCCCACGACTTGCGAAGAACGATAGCGGTGGAAGAATTGTCGATATTGGACCATTGTTTTTTAGATTTACTCTGGATGCTGCAACCGATTATCTTCTTGGAAAGAGTGTCGACAGCCTTGATGATCCTAAGACCGAATTTGCCGAATCTTTCCAATTCGTTCTACATAAGCAGTCAATACTCTTCAGAGCTGGGTACGTATAATCCACTACTAGTACTCCCGGATGGAATTATGGATATTAAGATCATCATAGGCCCCTTCGGAAATTCATTTCAGAACATGAATTCAAAGCTAATATCCGAAAGATGAACGATTTCATTCAACAGTTCATTGATCAAGTGCTAGCCCTGACTCCTGAAGAACTAGACAGCAAGCTGTCAAAGCAAGACACCTTCCTCCACGCACTTGCAAGGTTTACCCGCGACCCAGTTGTGCTCCGTGACCAACTTGTTGCAATTCTTCTTGCCGGTCGTGATACCACCGCAGCTACACTCGCCTTTGCCATGTTTGAGCTCTCTCGTCATCCTGAAACTGTTAAGAAAGCGCGAGCAGAGATTTTCGCAACATGTGGTACCAGCAAGCCAACCTATACCGATCTGAAAGCCATGAAGTATGTCAATGCTATTATCAACGAGACTATGCGTCTATACCCTGTCGTACCGTTTAATGTCCGCCATGCTGTTGTCGATACCACTCTCCCCCGTGGCGGCGGTCCTGATGGCAAGTCTCCCATTGGTGTCCCTGCTGATACCCGAATTCTGTACTCAACCATGGCCATGCAACGACGTCGTGACCTCTATGATCCACCACCATCATCCGTATCACCGCCAGATGAAAAGGCTAAGCCTTGGTATGATCCCCTTGAGTTCCACGCAGAACGATGGACTTCTGGTTGGCAACCCAAACCATGGCATTTTATCCCCTTCAACGGAGGTCCAAGGATATGTTTGGGCCAGCAATTTGCGACCATTGAAATGGGATATACAATAACCCGTATTCTGCAGCACTTTTCTGAGGTGACCGGCATCGGATGCCCTCCACCAGGAACTGATCCTGTTCTCAGAACCGACGTGACTCTCTCCCCAGGCGAAGAATTCAATTGTGTCTTCGGCCGCGAAGGATCTGTCTAAAGTACCCATGACCATTCCCTTCCAATGACGTCTATGCTCTCTGATATGTTCTTTTTTCCCCCTTCTTTTCTTATCTGTCCCTATACTCAACAATTTGATCACTTCTTCCATCAAGCTGGGTCGACATGGTGAAACAGCCCCTCACCAGTTACAACATGTATATACGAAAATGCCGGCCCAGATGAACCTACGGGATAAATGTTATTTCGTTTCTTTTACTCACTTCTATGCAACCTTTATGTTGGGTGGAGATGCGCCATAAAATGGAATAAAACATCTCACACTCGAAATCCTTCACAAACGGCACAGCCAACAAAAATAAAATTCTAGCCGTAAAAGGATGGCTGCGCACTGTGTGAGTGAAGGTAATTATTATGGAGCCTGGTGGCGTTGATGTGCACCAAATTCCCTGTAAAACCGATATTCGATCGCTGTATACCCAAGCGGCTTTGAGGATCCCCTGAAACCGACCTGCAGATACATGAAACTGCATAGCTATCTTAGACATGTGGTTCCCTTTTTGGTCGCTGAGCGTTTCCGACTCTGATAGGATTGGCTTCTTTGATTGCTGCCGTGCAATGGTTGAAAACAAAGAGTTAATCATATGTTCATACATATGTAACACGGCACAATGATTATAGAGATATTCACGCATATTGATGTCTCTTCTTTATTATACGACCTACCCACTGAGCATACGGGCTCGATAAGGGACTGTATTGGGCGTGCATTTCGAAAGAAGTCTATATATATACCGGTTGTAACTGCTCCTGAGGAGAGTGAAAGCCAACTTCCACCCAAAACACCTCTATTCATTCGCTCGAGTCACTTGTGCAACAGATATCCTGTTACTTTCAATATGACAATTATCATCTCCATTGGCAGGATTGCCTTGTTTACTCTCCTGGCCTTTGAGAGTGCCGTCCAGGCGAGCCCTATCCCCTACGACATCAGAGGAGACGTCATTATTTCCATCCCCAATGGCAGCCACACTCTCACCAGCAGATCAAACACCGATTCACTACCACCCGAGCTTACTGACACCAAAGCGAACGCGAGAGTGAGCGAGCTCAAGACGGTGCACAGAGTGCCGTCGCAAAGTCATCCTCCCAGGGGGCGGCGCACAAACATACCGAATCCCAATGGGCCGACATCTGAAGAGGCAGTCAACAGGACCAGGGACTATATCGAGGCTAAACCTGTCCGAGAACAAGGAAACCCAACTGCAGTGAAAGTCGGAAAGCCGCGTGGAAAACGTGAAGATAATGACGATAAATCAACATCTAGGCCGTCAACTCCACCCCCGACCCAGATGGCTGTTGATCATGTCAGTCCTATTCCCGGTGGCCCCTGGAAGCACCGGGAAGAGACCAAATCGAGGGAAACCATGAAACAGAGACTGAACACATTAACTATCGTACAGCCAGGACTTAACAGAGGCAATGTCTAAGCTGGTTTCTCAAGCTTGAATATGGGTTGACTGTACCAGATGAGGATAATGCATCAAAAGGTTTATACAGACTCGTGGATTAGTTATAGCCAGGATCTCTAACTAAATAAACACAAATGAATATGGGCTATCTGTCTTTGTAAGTGACCATTTGTTCTACTGTTTTGGCGAGTAAATATCAAAGAGAAACTACGCTGGCGCTTAACACTCCGCCCTCGTTCACAAGACCCTTTACCACGCATTCATCCACGGCTCTATCAACGCCCAGGATCATCAGTGCCTCGTCTGAGGAATCAATTTCCTTCTGCTGTTTTTTCCCCTTGGAGATCGGAGCAACACTCATGAAGTTGATATTAACCCCCCTTTTCCCTAAGATACTGCCAACAACTCCGATTTTTCCAGGAGAATCAAAGTTATGACATATCAAAAGCGTTCCTTCAGGGACAAAGGATGTTGCAAACCGGTCAATGCGTGATATCAGGGGTTGAGATTCAGAGCATGTCCCAGAAATGATATAGTCATGTTGATGGCTGGATCCCAAGTTATCCCCATTCACCTTTGCCGCCCGTGCGACTAAAGTTATGAGAGAGGAGTAAGAGTGGGATGGGGTATCCCTTGACCGCTGCTCGTTGACTATTATTCCTCGTTCTCGAGCAACCAGTTCAGCATTGACAATATTCACGTTCAGGTCTTTGCTGATAGGGGACATAAGCCCTTTGATAAGAGCAGCAAAGAGGGGTTTTGTATTGTTCATTTCTGAGACCTCGCCCTCATATATAAGATCAAAGGTATTCCGGTTCGAGAGGGGGCTTTTCGCTGACCCGTAATGCTGAGTGTAAATGCTTCCAATTTTCTCAACAAGGTGAACAAATGGCTGAAGCTTTTTGTATTCCTCCGGTAGTATAAGGGGTGCATTTACGGCACTTCGCGGTAGAGAGCCACCCAGGATCTGAAGCACTTGCTCGCACACGTCTATTGAGACGTTCTCCTGCGCTTCAACCGTAGAGGCTCCCAGGTGAGGAGTTGGAATTACCCGCGGATGGGCAATCAGTTGTGCTGAGGTCGAGCCAGACGTAGGGGGTTCTGTTGCAAACACGTCTAGCGCTGCTCCGGCGATGTGTCCGGTTTCAAGGGCATTCATAAGGGCTGGTTCGTCTATGGTCCCTCCTCTAGCCACATTCAAAATGCGTGAGCCTGGCTTCATCTGGGCCAATTCAACACTTGAAATCATGCCCTTTGTAGAGGCAATTAGCGGGGTATGAATAGTTAAGAAGTCAACAGTAGGGAGAAGCTCGGCGAGGGACGGCATCAAGGTGACCGAAGCAGATGCAGCGACTGCTGACGAGGCATAGGGGTCAACGGCATTGACGTTCATGCCCAACCCTTTGGCCAGGCGAGCCACGATCAAGCCGACTGTACAAGAGCATATTAGCATGTTTTTGCATTATTATCCCCTGCTTCGATGGTACTTTAGTTACCTTTTCCTAGTCCAATGATTCCCAAAGTTTTGCCCTGAACTTCCACGCCAACCAGCCGACTCCTTTCCCATTTATTGCTCTTCAGGCTCGAACATGCATCTGATATGTTCCTAGCCATACACATCAACAGCGCAATGGTATGCTCTGCTGCAGCAACATTATTGCCTGAGGGCGAGTTGACAACAACTATGCCTTGCTTGGTTGCGGCATCAACATCTTCAGGGGTAACATGTTAGCTAACTAACTAACCAGCTGTGCTCCAGAGTAACATAAATATGTTATCGGGAGGATGAGCTACTCACCAATATTGTCAACGCCTACGCCGGCTCTGGCAACAACCTTGAGCTTGGTTGCCGCTTGAAGGACGGATGCTGTCACTTTGGTAGCCGAGCGTACGAGGAGCGCTTCGTACTCCGGGATGATTTTCAGGAGCTCATCAGCCGTCAACCCCTGACGCTCATCGACGTCTAAGCTCGACTTTAGTAGAGCAAGGCCATCTGGAGATAGCTTCTCCGGCACGAGGACCTTAGGACGAGGTGGAAGACCGTTGGTTATAGGAGCTGTCATAATACTGACAGGGTAACTAGGTAGATAGCGTATATTCAGCTTTTCAACGCTTCAGGTGGTGGTTGGATAGCCAGATAGGAGACGATGAACATGATCAACAAGGGCCAAGGGTAACCCCCCCTCAGCAAGGAAATATACGTCTTTATATAGCAGCATTTGCAGGAGGACAAAGAGTCTGGCAGAGGAGAGCTGAATTCCACCTTCACGGCCGTCATACTTCACCAGAAGCCACCTTCGTGGCAAGCAAGGCTCTTGTCCCACCCGCTGAGGAAGAGCACTTTTCTGCGCTAGAGCCAATTAACTGTCGGCTATTTCGTCTGCAAGGCCAATAGCGAGCTGGCGTCGTTGGCGGATGAAGAAGAAACACTCCCGGAACATTCGTCATAGGGAAACAGATGCTCCTCGAGGGTCCCCAGAATATCGGGGTAGACATCCGCTCAGGGGCTCCGCCATAGTAAGCACTCAGTTAGCTTAGTAGTTGCTCAAGATAGATCTATATTCTGCGTTTCCAAGGTTGATGCAAAGCCTGGCAGACTGCAGGGGCCTGTATGAACAGTCTCCGCAAGCATGTAATATAGGCAATGTCACTGGCAGGAAGCCCCAGTTTGTGAAGGGGTTTTGTGTTTATGGCTGCGAAGATTCCGTATTGATATCAAACTAAGTGTTTATAGTTAGGTTGGTCACTCTCAAGGTTGATAGGCATGCGTGCATGGCAAAAATTTACGTGGGCTGCAGGCCAGAGTGCTGCAATTATCATCATCAAAGAGCCCGTTGGGTACCATTTACGGCGTAGTTATAATAATATCCATCATAGCACATCATAGCGTTGTCGTTTATATATAGTTACGTAAAGAGTTAAGGGAGGCGGGAAGGTGAAGAAGACCTAGTACTCCATGGACTCTTCAAACAACTTCCGCAGCTGTTCCCGCTCCTGTTCGAGTTCCTTGCTAAGGTTTGGAGCAAGGTTGAGTACTCTCTGCTGTGGAATCGTGCCCTCGATCAGCATGTCCAGATGCGAGTTGTCGAATCCCAGCGCCTTCAGACCCCTCGGCTGATCACCCAGACCAATCAGGAACTCTGCAATAGCTTCACTCAGGACCTCTCCGGCACTCTCCCTCTTGACATTAGAGATGTCGACACCAAAGATCTCAGCGGCCGCCAGGTGACGGTCTGGGTTGCTGGCCGCAGTGAAGCGGAAGACAGCTGGGGCAGTGACGGCGACAGAAACGCCATGGGGGATGATGTCGTGCTCTACCTCGTACCCCTTGTGCTTGTACCCGGGGTTCTGGCCTGATACAGGGTAACTCATACCGTGGCACAGGTGGACACCGGCGTTACCAAAGCCTACACCCGCAAGTGTTGCGGCGAGTAGCATCTGGCTCTGGGCTTCGTGGTCCTCGGGGTCCTTGACTGCTCGAGGGAGGTATTTGACTGTGCTGCGGAGTGATTGGAGGGAAAAGATGTCAGAGATAGGGTTGGCTCCCTGGTAGGCTGGTCGGTTGATAGGGTTGGTTGGGCGAGGCGTTCGCTCGTTGTACGGGATTGCCGTCCAGGACTCGAGGGAGTGACAGAGCACGTCGAGGCCGGAGGAAGCGTGCACTGCTGGCGGCATAGTCCGAGTGTTGAGGGGGTCGCAGATGCCGAGGGTTGGCTTCATGTTGCGATGTGCTACTCCGGTTTTGGCCTTTTTGTCGGTCAGGTCAAAGATGGCCGTTCCGGTGGTTTCTGCTCCAGTTCCCGCAGTGGTAGGGATGGCGATGAGCGGCTTCAGGGGTTTGGCAATAGGCAGACCCTTGCCCAGCGGAGCATTGACAAAGTCCAGGAAGTCAGCCTCTGAGTAGACGCAGTAGAGGTTCATCAGCTTGCAGGTGTCAATGACCGATCCTCCGCCTAGTGCACGTTAGCCACGGGATGTCTACCGCTTATTTTGATCGGATATCTCACCAACAGCAAGGAATGCATCCGGGTTATACGGTTTGGCAAAGGCAATGGCATCTTTGATCCTGTGGACTGTCAGTTGATATGTCTAGTTATAGATAGACACGGCAGATGGGAGGAAGCTCACGAATAATCCTTGGGCTCAACCCGGACTTGATCGTAGACCGTGAACTCGATGCCCTCCCTGCTGAGGCCCTCGACGGCCTGTTTCATAGCATTCAGCTTGGCCACGTTCTTGTCCGTGACGACGCAGACTCGCTTCGCACCCAGGTTTTTGCAGTCCATGCCGACCTCCTTCGTGGCTCCGGGGCCAAACCGGATGCTGGAGGCGGCCATCTCGAATGCGTACTCCTTCTGCTGCGAGGCATCGACGGGCGAGGCGAAGTTCCGGACATGTCTCGCTACCGCAGAGATCTGGCTGGGCTGCTGCTGCTGATGGTGGTGGTGGGACGGGTTCGAGTGGCATGGACAGCTCGGCGGATGGGTGTACTGGACAGTCCGGAGCAGGTTGAACGCCCTGGTGGCCGCCGAGGGGGCGACTCTGACTGCCGGGAGGACCATCCTGGCTGCAATCGTTCAGTACGGACGTCTTGACAGGTCGGCCGGTGAGGGCGAAAGAGTCTGGATGTTTTGGCTGTTGCGTTGCGGCGTCGTGGAGGCCGAGCTGGAAGCGCCGGGG
>OJKM01000236.1_pt1 | contig 10574 bp, 9 predicted proteins | sample 1596631 | NCBI WGS metagenome assembly OJKM01 (sample SAMEA3904683, study PRJEB24821) | metagenome | biome: Builtin; feature: hospital; material: surface | place: USA | collected 2013-06-06 | reverse complement strand
CCATGGACCTGAGATGGATATACGAAATGCATGCAAGTAATGTGGAAATGACAAAAGTCCAAAAAGGCTCTATATTTTAGTTACACCCCCAATATCCTGCCGTGATCGCTATAGATACTCCACAACTCAACAAAATGCAATGAAGGAACAAGAAAACGGATTGAAACCTGAAGTCACCCCTGACTCCATCTCCGGGCATTGAATATTGCAAGAAACAAGGGCTCGTGTGAATCATGTATATGTACTCCGTATGTATGGAAGACAAAGGAAAGAAGATGGGAAATGGGAAATCTACGGAAGCGGGACGGGGCCTGGATCGCCGGGTACCGGGCCGAATGGTGATGTAGGGGGGCATGAGGATTTTGACAAGGGGATGAGGTGTCAATGTATAGAGAGATAGAATATAGGATGGGATATAATGGTAAGATTTAAGCGAACGCGAGATTAGAAGCAAAAAGGGCGCATGCAGTAGAGTGCCAGCTGACAATGCGGTGTATGAAAGAAAAAGGGGGTAAAACATAGCGAATGCTATATGATTCTCGTGTTGCTGAGAAAGGACGAAGAAGAGCGGTAAGAGTGGTCAGGAGGCGTAATATTGAAGGGAAAGAAAAGAAAAAAAAAAAAAAAAGACTAGGCGTTCTCAATCAAAGCGTTTCTAGACTTTGCATGGCGATGGCCACGTTGAACCGCCAGCTGGGTTGGGATTCCTGCGCGCTTTTCGACAAATCGCTCACCAGGTCGAAGGAAGCCTGTTCTTGCACCGACTGGGACTAAAATCTTTTTCTGTCCCTTGCTTACGGATACGGAACGTGCGATTGAGATTTGAGCTGTGTGGATATCACTGTGTAGGTCGTCGGATATTGAGTCTATGGATAGACTTTGCTTGTGGCCTGACTTTGACGGAGGGCAGGAAGAAGCTGTCTTGGGTCTGAGGGAATCGACACGTGGATGCGCAGTGAAGTCGTGGTTTGTGGTGCCGTTTTGAGGAGGCGTTGCTGGATGGATGATTTGAGGGATTGATCCGTTCGGTTGCTCACCGGGTTCAGATAGATTACTACTTGGAGTCGGACTCAGCAACGGATAACGGTTCTTCGGCGGTTTGCGTTCATTCGTTTTGTTCTGAGCTGGTGTCACCATCTCCCAATCTGGTTCAACCATCTTGACCGGAGGATTGACCTGTAAACGCACAGGGTTGAGGTAGTCTCCATCGTAGCTTGTAGGCGAATACAGGGACCCGTCGCTGGCATCATCCGTGTTTGGAAAAACTGGAGGCTGTAAATCTCTAGGAGACTCTAGCCCGCCTCTACCACCATCGTGGTCCCAGCGTTCAAAAAGAGCCTTATTCGGAGACGGATGAGTGTTTGACCGCTTCTGGCGTGGGGATTGGCGAGGAAGACAATACGATCCTAATATTTTCGACTGCTTATCTGTTGGAGTGGACGGGAAAAGTGAAAAAACTGGTGATCTAGCAGGCCCAGGAGAAGTAGCACGTCTTGGAGGAGGCAATGGGCCATCATCTTCCTGTAACAGATTAAAAATGACATGCTTCAGTAGCTGGTAAGGGGGAAAGGGGTATTGGTATGGGTAGACTCACCTCCTTGTCAGGAATTTTCAGCTTGTTCAGCGCCCTACTCCGCCTGGCCAGTAGAGATGGTGCATTTTTATCGATCAGCCCGCCAAACATGACACTATACCTCTCCATTTCAATGCTGGGTATATCCACCGAAAGGAAAGGCGAGCCACTGGGGGTAGTCTGGAGAATATCTGGTACCGATTCAGGTTCATCTGCCGTTGTGTTCCAATACCTTCTTATCTCGGCGTTCTTGACTAGTTTAGCTGGAGTCCTCTTTCTAGCTTGTTTAGGGGATTCTTCGGGTGAAGAAGACCGGCCTGACGACGGACACAGGTCCAGATGAGGCCTACTGACTGGATCCGAGCCGTTGGCTGTGCGTTGGCGTTGATGACGATGGTGGGCACTCTGACGAGCCTGAGATCTCGAGTCTATGCTTGTCTTTGACGAGTTCACAGCATCCATTGAGTTTGACGGGTACTGGTTGCCAATATATACCTGAGGCTGGAAATTGGGACTCTTTGCAGGACGAAGAGGTTTGTCATTGACCTGGACCTGGTAGAAGAACTCGTTTTGCGGGGACTCGACCTGTTTTGCACGGAACAGGCCGCCGAACTTCTTCCATTTACTAGATTTCCGCTGCAGTGGTTTTTTGGCAGTGACTGTGTTTGAAATTGTGCTTGACACCGTGCTCGGGGCCGTGCTGGCACGGGGCTGCATCCGGCCACCGCTGCCCGTGTGTACTTCCCTTTTACCTGCACTTGTTGAGGCACTTTTGGCGGTGATAGAAGACAACGGAGTGATTCTTGTAGTGGGCGGTACGGGGAACAAGTCCACGGTTGGACTGCTCAGGGCAACCCCGATCATCTCGTCCCATCGAGGGTCCTTGTTGGGATGTATGGAGCGAGCTTGTCCTCCACGAAGGGGCAAACCTTTGTCTGTAACCGGACTCAATCGCGTTGGCGCATATGTTCCAGCACTGCGACTGCGATTGGCGGCTGCGGTGTTACTTCTTCTAGGCTCCCGTAGAGAGCCATTATTTGCCGGACTGTGCACATTATCGGGAACGTTGTAGACTGCTGCACGTTGGTGGTGCAGATTGCTGGGCCGTGGCGATTCGTGGGGCTGCTGTTTGGGTGTCCCGGTGGTCGTGTGAGCCCTTGGTCTTGATGAGACAGTCTGCTTCCCCATATCGTCACTAAGTTATCCAGCATAGTACAATAAAAAGTGTACACACAGAGCCCAGTCTGCTAAATTATATTGGCGGTCATGAAAGAAAACCAGCTTGACAGCAGTTGGCCGGGTATATAAACAAGTTCAAATAGGTGGTAGTAGTAATAATAGATATCTAACAGTAAGAAGCACTGGTACTGGCAATTACCCAAAGCCCGGGACCGGCAAAGCCAGGAGGGAAAACCGTGGGGTTTAAAGCGAAACACAGGAAGTAAAGAAAGATAAAAGAGACGAAACCTGCTTAACATGAGCTGTTAAGAGACGGGAAAGGGTTCAATTAAAGCAATTTGCTTATATTGATATGAGGCAGCCTCCTGAAACAAGGGCTAAAAAGGTTCATTTAAAGATGGGGACCGACGGAGTCAGCCTGTGGGGAGGAGGCTAGGAACATAACGGGAGCGCGGCCAGGGACAGCGTTTCCGTTAGCCAAAATAAGAAATAACAAATCTCACTCCCATGGCGCTCTGCGATTTTACTGGAGTTGAGCGATGCCGTCAACAGCACTAAAATGCTCCATCTCTTCGTATCGAGCAGGCAGACTCTCCCGATCGATGGGCCGTCATCGACCACAAAAAATAAAAAGGACGATGGAGAAAGGAGGTTAAAACAGAGAAGTTCGACTAGCACAAGCTAGTCGGATCCCTCACAGGCCTAATCTCTTTTAACTCGGCTGATGCTTCTGCGCAGCTTAAATAACCGCAAACTCGCATTGATGTTGGTTGGCGACCCGTCAAACTATCTGGTTAGTGAGGTGGTCGACCAGTGAGAGACGTACCGGCCAGGCCAGGATCCCAGTGTGCGTCAAACACGAAGCCATGACCGGCCGACAGCGAGAAGGGAGGAAAAAGAAATTCGCTTCCATGAGGCAGTTAGCCATGATGTGCATATCGACGGCGGCGTTCCCTGTTCATTTCGATGCCATCTTGGCCATATTTTAAAGCTGAAGCTGCTGCTGCTGCTGATGCTTCTGTTTGCTTCTGTGCTGCTTCTGTGCTTCTGCTGTTGCTTCTGCTGCTGTAACCGCGGGCCTCCAGCTGTTTCGTTTCACGGGCAGGCACCCGCGACGCCGCGCTGAGGTATAAGAGGACGACTCTGCATCTCGCTCCGCCGACGATATCAGGTCCTGCATCCTCTGCGTTTCTTGTCGTCTGGCCGGGGATCCGTGGCGTCTGGTTGAAGATTGCAGGGTTGCCGGTACCTCCACCACCGCGGCCAGAAGACGAGAACGACGGCCGGCAAGACTGCTCTAGACCTGGAGATGTCGATGCTGGTTCTGCCACCAACAGCCATCATCTCTGTCTGTGGATGTTGCTGTGGATGTTGCTGTTGATGATGTTGTAGTTGAAGTTGTAGTTGTTGACGTCGAAACGTAGCAGCGACGCCGCCCCCACTTTCGCCCTGAGTAAGAAAAGTAAAAGAAGACCATAAATAAAAAAAAAAATAACAACAACATCCCACCAACACCGCAGGCAAACTCACCGACAGCATCGACATCGCCGGCTTCGTCTTCCGCACTGCAAACTGCGCAACAGCTCCTCGCACTGCTCGGCCGCTAACAGACACTGCTCTGCTTCTATCGTTGCTGCAAGGCTCGCCCCAAACCGACCTCCAGCAGCATCCGCCATCGCCGTCCGACCTCCCGCCGGCCACCCCGCCGTCACCTGTTTAGCAGCAAACCCACCGCACGTCGACATCACCAAGCATCATGTCCTGGCAAGGTATGTCTGGTACCGGCTGTTCTCTCCGTCGTGTATGCGTGTATGGCTTGCATGGACCTGCTAACTGTTGTCGGTAGCATACGTTGACAGCAGGTACTTGGGCTCCCGCGTCTCCCTGATCCAGCTATGATGCTATATCGACTAGAGCGTCCATCTAACACCTTGACTCTGCAGCCTTGTTGGCTCCGGCAACATCGACCAGGCCGCTATTTTCGACAAGGATGGCACCAGCGCATGGGCTACGTCTCCTGGTTTCAAAGTATGTTTTTTTTCGCACTGGCTTTGCTGTCTGTCTCGTTACTTCTGGTCTGACTCGACTCTAGGTGAGCCCCGAGGAGATGAAGGTTATAATAGACTCGTTCTCGGCCAGCGATAATATAAAGGATATACAGACCAACGGCTTCCACGTCGGCGGAGAGAAGTTCTTCACGCTCAGGGCCGATGACAGCAGAGTCTACGGCAAGCTTGTACGCTTTCACTTCCTACGTTGTATCCTCTTTCAACTCCGAATTCCGTATACTTACAACGTCTTAGGGGAAAACCGGCATCGTCATTGTCAGGACTAAGATGGCCCTTCTCCTTGCACACTACCCAGAGACCATCCAGCCGGGTGCCGCCACCAACACCGTAGAAGCCCTGGCAGAGTACCTCAAAGGTGTGGGCTACTAGAAGAGGACACGCTTATCCCCCCTTTTTAACCCCACATACATCCTCCCAACACACCTAACCAGCAAACCTCTGGATCTGCCAGACAGCTTGATCCCTCTCTCATTCTCGTGAAGAAAAAGAAAAGGAGAAACAGCCTGGTACAAATGTCTGCGGTTTTCCATTTCTTGCATATAATTTTGTTTTTCTTCTTTTGTATGAGATACCATCTTAAGGGATTCGTCATCAGGAAAAGAAAGAGAGAAAGCAAAACCACTGTACATTCCCTCGATGAATGGCATCTAGTTTCACTAGCCCTTTTTATCATCTCGGTTCCATTTCAACTCCGCTATATATTTTTTTATACCTCGTCGAGAATGGTAGGTCCTCATGAACCAGTGGGTATATCATGAACTGCTATAATACATATATTATATACAGTAGTATTGTAAGAGGCCATCGTGGCCGCTCACTCTCTGTATATTAAAAGACGGTTTGTCCATCCGAAGACGTGCCTTTTTATACTGGTAGGTCCTGGTTTGGCCTTCTCCCTCCCATGGTACCCAGCCAGACCAGTGCCTGTCTCAGATACGGCCCTACCACCGGTATGCTGCCCACGAACCCGCCGAGAGTGACCAGGAAATCACCGAACAGGACAAAGAGGCCGTATAGCTCGACACAGAAGCCTACCAGAGGCCAGCGGAAGAGGATAAGAAAGATGCCCAGGGCGAACGTGACTGTTCCCGTGAGCTTCTGTCGGCGCGCGAAGAAGGCGAGCGTCTTTTGCGGTCCGAGTATGAGAGGTAGGCCGATCAAGAAGAGGATCTATTCTCGTTAGGTACGAAAGGTCAAGGCAAACAGACGAGGAATCCCTACATTTCCCATAGCAAGTCTACAAAACTGTTAGCAAGCCGGGGAACAGAAAAGAAGAATAGATGAGTCACCTACAGTGATCGATCAAAGAACATGAGAATCCCCAGGAAGAGGAATAGACTGCCTGTGATTGCATGCCCATGTCAGGTCCCAACGGCCTTCAGCGTATACTTGGGAGTCAATGCAAAGCTCTCTCACCTACCGCCAGAGCAGAACACCACCCCAACCTCTATACATCATCATCATCACACAGTCAGTCACACCACACGCCCGTGCTTTAACGCTTTGTTCCGATACCAAACACTCACTCTGGGTATCTGTCAGCCACATGGACGGCATGGCTGCGGCTCTCCTCTCTGTCCCCTTGTAACAAAGTAGACAATCCTCAGCTCCAGCTCCAGCTCCAGATCCAGCTCTATCCCACACCCAAGTATATGTAGAGCTATCCCGGGCCGTATAACCGAACAGGCGATCGACGAGATGAATCGGCGAGCGTGGACTGGTTTAGTTGGCAGCGACTCCGTCTACGCAATGAATTATCCGCCGGTCGAGGTCGAGCTGCACATGTAACCGATAGGCCTGGCGCTGGTATTATGGGATTTTATTAGCCGGGGGAACAAGTTCATGAAACGCCCAAACACTCCACCAGCGACACACAAGCGCGATCTTCTGGGAAGGATCAGGGAAGAGAAGGACTAAGGACTCCTCCGCCCGCTGGCTCATGGCGCTCCACTTACCTTACCGAGAGATTGATATATAACCTGCACTCTTAATTATCCGCAGCTTGATTGCGGCGGGAGGGAGGGAGGTTCCTGAGAGGCCAGATAGCTAGTTAGCTGGCCAGGAGGAACCAAGTGAAGTAGTTGGCTGGCCGGGATCGCAGCAGGGAACGACAGCTTGGGCGGAGCTCCAGTCCTAGCATCCCCTGAAGCAGCCTGGCAGGAGATCCGTCGTAGCGAAGAATCGTCTTTTTGTCTTTTAATCAATATCAAACGCCGAATTTCTGTCGAACTGAAAGTCGATTTTAAATATTTTTATTTATTTTTATTTTATTCAACATCGAAAAGACAGAAAGAAAAACTCGACAGCAACAAACAGCAGCAACGGCGACGACAGCGAGATATCAGCCCGAGATCAATAAGAAACAATGCTGCAGAGGAGGAACAGTCGGCCTCGCAGCGAAAGAATGCAGCAAGACCAAAAGCTAACCGCGTAATTCTACTCAAAGCTACCGTACACGCCATGGCCACAGTGTCTCGTTGGCACTGTAACTGACCTCCCTTCTCTTCCATGGGAGGACGGTATCCGTCAATAAAAACTGTTCTCGGACAGGGCGCAGAGCAAAGCAGCCTGGCAGGAGGTGCACACTCGCTGTGGCCTCTCCAGGTCTGGTGGTCCCGATTAAGCCGGAGCGTTATTCTGAACTCGTCTCGAAAGGGGCTGCGTGGATGGATAGGGCTTGACTTGGTGGGCCGAACATGTATCTACACTGGTATTCTGGCGTGATACTCCCCATCGTAGCAATATAATCAATTGTAGGAACACACTCCGTAGGTGAATGGCTTTATTTGAGAACGGTGTGAGCTCCTCGAGCTTCGAGGTAGTTCTCTGCTACTCCCGGCCCCAACGACCTGATCACGCCAAAGACCTCCTTGTTATGGTACCGTAGTCGCGTCTTGGGGTCGGTGTAGGGAGCCGGGAGGCCCGTAATGTCGCAGTATCGTTTCTGATGGCCCTGCAGGGACGGAGCAGCGTCGATGTTGGTGTATGTCACGGCCGGTCCTGAGGGGGCACCGGCTCGGAAGTTCTTCTCTAGCACAAGAGTCGACAGGCTCTGCGCGGCCTGAGCAATATTCGGCTGTCTGACGCTGCCTTGCTGCTGGTGTGCGTGGGTAGCGGCTGTCGACGCTACCATGGGCGTCTGCGCTCCCTCTGCTGAACCCATGCCAGTCCCGACGGCAGAGTTGGTGCTCATGGCAAAGGGGGTAGAGCTGCCGCTGTTCGTCTGGCTGGCGACTGCAGAGGCCTCCTTTCGCGACGTCTCAGACAGGATCTGCTTGACGTTCTTGTTGCGGCGTGCGGACGGCTTCCAGTTGGGGTTGCGGAAGGGCTTCGGGAGGCGCGCGATGTCGAGCTCGTCGAGCAGTCTCTGGTGCGAGTCGTCCTGGACTGCAGCTGGGGGCGCCATCTCTGTCACTTTTAGGTATCCTCGTTGGTATTCTCGTTGATATTCTCGCTGTTGATCCTGTCGCTGTCGATGTCGCTTTTGATGTCTGGCTTGCTGGTGATAGAGGATGCAAACAGAGCAAACTTGGCCAAAAGAGGCAACATCTGTTTATCTTCTGCTTCTTTACTTCAACTTCAACTTCTTTGCATCTTTATAGATATTTCATTTACGAAAGAGACGAATTAGACACTGGTGGGCGCTATCTGGACGGCGGGATACCATGGTAAGTGATACTCTCTGCGTATCGACGGACGCCTGCTTACCTGCTTCAAGGAGAGCCCACACGAGCACCAACAAAGCCAGCTGCTGGCGCGCATCATCACCAACGTTGTCAGTAGACAAACTCCCGTCTTTGGAGGATGCTGATGCTGACGGCCGCTGCAGGAGAAGCTCAATGAAGCCATCACGGTGTTGAATAAAGGACTCCAGGTATTCCTCCTTAGCTACCTGCGTTGTATGGAGCAGACGGCTGACGGCATAATAGGAGGTCAACGTACAGAACATGAACGTCGAGCTGGTCGCGCAGATGTTCAAGAATTACCAGTCGAACGTCCTCTTTCATCTTGAAGGTCTGTCTGGGTCCTTTTGCCTGATAGTCGCATGGCTGACGGGATACTATAGCTACCGAGAACTTGAAGGACCCCTCATAGAGACGTATCGACGAGAAATGGCCATGTAATGAACTAATACCCATTAATGAAGTCACGTATTTTCCATCTCTGGCATGTTCTTTTGTAAATCCTCCTCTCCGTGCGTAGATGTAGCTGTAGCTGTCGATGTCGATGTACCTTCGTCCAACCAGCCAAAACTTCCGCCGGCCAACTTTCCGCCTCGCAAACCTCAAGAAAAACCGCTTCAACGGGCTCGAACAGCCACCAACAACCACCTCTCCAGCCCGCTGATACCACGATATCTCCCATTTCCTCGCCTTGAATCCCTCCCGCGACCTTCGTGCCAGCTGGAAATCTGCTATGGGAGCTCTCCTGGGCTTCGTCCGATAGCCAGCTGCTCGCCACACCCGCTACCTACCTACCTACCGACTTGCTTAAACTACAGCTTCAGTCAGCTACATCAAGATGGTCATCACTTCGTCACAACGCATCCAGAGCCCAGATAACAGCCTGACAGTTCAAGAGCGGAGGGAAGCAAATCTGGTGCCCTTCCTCTACAACATCGCCGAACAGCCGCTCAATAATCATCATGAATTCCCCGTTAAACAGGACCTACGAGATGGCTACGAACAGAGCAGACACGACCCCGAGAACAGCGCAATTGTGATAGACAACGGTGGGAGATCCCTTGTATACCTCGTTTTTGTACTTCATTGCACTAACACGTATTATCTGTAGGCTCGCACACGGTCAAGGCGGGCTGGTCGTTCGATGAGAGCCCGCGGCTAGTGATTCCGCCCGTTGCGTCCAAGTACCGCGATCGCAAGCTGAACCGGGCCTGCCAGTTTGTTGGATACGATGCCTACACCGATGCGACCACCAGAGGCCAGATGCGGAATGCGTTTGACGCCGGGACGGGCGTGATAAGCAACTGGGACGTGGTTGAGGGTTTGCTGGATTACATCTTCATCAAGCTGGGAGTCGAAGGCGGAAACGGAGGAGTTGACCGTCCCCTCGTGCTGACGGAGACGATAGCCAACTTGGGATATTCCAGGAAGAGTAATAATTACATATGCATGCTTGACCGGTGTTGAGAGGCTAAGGCTAACGGTTTGGTAGTGATGAACGAGATATTGTTTGAGTGCTACTCGGCACCATCAGTTGCTTATGGGATTGATGCACTCTTCTCGTACAAATACAACTTTGGAGAAAACGGATTGGTGATCTCGTCTTCTCATTCATCTACGCATGTCATCCCCGTACTGGGATCAAAGGCGCTGCTGTCCAACTCGGCTCGGCTCAATTGGGGCGGGTACCATAGCTCCGACTACCTGATGAAGCTACTTAGGCTTAAATACCCAACGTTCCCGTCCAAGATGACGGAGAGCCAGATACAGTCATTAGTACGAGAGCACTGCTACGTCTCCCTAGAATACGACAAGGAGCTGTCCGGATATCTAGACTGGACGGGGCTGGAGGACCGCGACCATGTTATTCAATACCCGTTCACGGAACACGTCGTGGTTGAGAAGACGGAAGAGGAGCTAGCTCGGATCGCAGAGCGGAAGAAAGAAAGCGGCCGACGGCTTCAGGAGCAGGCGGCCAAGATGCGGCTGGAGAAGCTGGTGAAAAAGGAGCAGGAGCTCGAATACTACAAGGGGATCCAGGCGCGGTTTGCCAACGAGACGAAGAAGGAG
>OJKM01000235.1_pt1 | contig 10574 bp, 10 predicted proteins | sample 1596631 | NCBI WGS metagenome assembly OJKM01 (sample SAMEA3904683, study PRJEB24821) | metagenome | biome: Builtin; feature: hospital; material: surface | place: USA | collected 2013-06-06 | reverse complement strand
GATCTACACGTAAGGAGTCGTCGGCAGCGTCAGATGTGTATAAGAGACAGGAACATAGGATACTTCTACAAAAATGAAGACCGTTCAACTATTAATTGCTAAATGACCGTCATTTATCCAATATTCCCAATTATCATACAAAAATCAACTGCTTTTCATCCGATCAGCCATTTCGCCCACCAGACGCCTCTCCATCCACGCTGCTCCTCCTTCTGCTTGCCCCAGACTATCATCCCCACAACCACAGCGGCCAGAATACTCCCGCCAACAATCCCGCACATCACCCCGTTGCTGCCCCTATACCCCCTCTTCACGTCCCCTTCCCAGCCTGTGTACAGCGCATATGTACTCACAATGCTGCCCAGGTTGCCCAGTCCACTCACTATAGCCGTTGAAGCAGCAACGCCGACGTCACCGTACCTTGCGCCAAACAGCTCAGCGGTTAGGGACATGGTGATAGGCACCGTCGGGCCCAGGCCAAAGCCTACAATCAACAGGCCGCCGTATGCAGTCCAGGTGTGCGTGAAGGTCGTAAGCAGCAAGCCAGTAAGCAATATCAGACACGAAAATATGAATATTGCCGGTCTGTGGTGATGGAACGCATCGGATATCGGAGTCATGATCAGTATGGCTATCAGGTCCATCACCCAGATCGGTGCAAAGAGCAACGACAGCTGCACGCCCGTCAGCGAAGGGATGGCCGCCCGGATGATGACCGTGCCGTAACTCTGGACTCCGATACCAACGCCCACGACGCCAAAGTACATTATCGTCACGGGCCAGAGGCGCCAGTCGCACAGTATGCGAAGAACATCCGACCAGTCCCATTGGACCTTCTTGTAAACACGCTGCACATCGGCATAGTGTAGCTCTTCGTCGCGGCCGGATAGGGCCGGTGTGGTGTTGGGTATCCATCGAAGCCAGGCCGAGCGAGGCGGGCGGGATTCGCCTGGTGGTACTGGTCGGTCTGGTAGCCACCATAGCAAGGTTATTCCCATCACAGTACCGACCAGACCCCAGATGAGGAACATCCATTGGAAGCCCACGAGGCCCTGCAGGCCGTCCATTTTCTGGAACCCAGCTGATACTAGCCCAACGACTGCAGCGGATACTTGGGCGGCTGTGAAGTAGAAGCCTATACGCTGGCCGGTGCGGGCGGGAGGGTAGAAAAGTGATAGATAGTATGCCATGCCAGGCCACATGCCGGCTATCACGATTCCAAGCAGCAGACGGAGGAGACTAGAGTTTCCATAATTTGATTAGATATAGAAAGCAGTTGAATCCATGGATTGGGCAGGGCATATACGAACTATAACGACCACGCGGCTTTGACAGCTGCCATCAACGCCCCTATCACGCCAACACTGATGACTATCCGGCTCATCCAGACATGAGGACTTAGTCTGGTCATAATCAGGTTCGAAGGTAGATCGAATATGATATAGCACACATAGAACAGTGCCAAACTCGTTGAGATTTGCCGGGGCGTCAGATGTAGCACATGGCCCAGGTCATGTTTTTCCTTGAGGTTCATCGTCTGGGCCAACCCGACGTTGGATCGGATGGCAGAACAGAGGAAGTAGAGCGTCCATAGCGGCGGTATGATACGTATATCTAATTTGCGGTATATCCGGTCCAATGTCTCGTCGTCTGCCTCGTTGTATCCGGCGAACTCAGGTTCTCTCTGCTCTTTTGGTCCGCTAGACCCTGAATCCCCGTCCTTGGGCCAGTGGTTCTCCATTGTTCGTCAACTGCAACAGAAAATATGGGGAAGCTGATAAAGTGATGGGGGTTTCTCGACCCGCTAACTAGCCAATTCCCAGTCAAGTCATTCGAGGCAGTTGGACGGTCTACTCATACGTCAGCCTCGAGGTGAAGAAAACTTCTCGAAGGCTAAGTTATTGGTTTTTTTTAGAATGTCAGCGCGGGAAATACGATCTTACTGGCTCTTTACTGGCAAGGGGGATCTTCTGGACAAGTCCCTGGCTGATTCTGCAGAATTTCTAGCTCCTTGGCCGGCCTGCAAGACAGAAGCAACCTGGCAGAGCCCCGATTGATTAGTCGACGGGGGAGCGGAAGGCCCGTTGGCTGGCAATGTCCAATCGCTGCTGCAGATAAAAAATACCGGGGTTGGGCGTTCTCAGACTCGCAGCCGTGCAACCCTTGCCTGGCGTGCTTTTTATGCCGACCAACAGCGGGTTATCCGGACGAACGAGAGAATATAAGATGTCTTTTGGCTGGCGATGTCGTTGCTGCGTCCATCTCGAGCGTTTGAGGCGTCGTTCTTTTTGCCCTTCTCGTCCACATCTATGCTGACTAAGACCGTTGGCTTTGTGCAATAACACTTTTAACGACTCACGGCCAACGACATCGCTACATCAGATGTCCTGGACTGCGCCATCCCTGGATGCTGCTGAATGTCTAGACATCGCGATACCCGAGTTATGCAGGAGGTGTGCTCGTTTTATACACGATAGGCACGCCAGGCTGCAACACAAGAACAACAAACTGTCGATCAGTGCGTCTTGCTAGTCCATGCACCAGGGATAATAAAGAAATGGACCTTTTGCGACCAGCTGAAAGGCCCAACCGAGTTCGAGCCATGCCTCCAATCCACGGGCTAAACGGCATATTTGCTCTGGCTCACCCTTGTTAATGTGATGCGTAGCCTTGCATGACGTCTGCGCAGCTGCCGCCCAGGCAAAAAGCTCGGGTAGTTGGCCAGTCCGAGGTGCACAGGACATTGACATGATAAGCACGAACGACATCCCACTTCGTTCGGTGCAACATGGAGAGACTTTATCGAAGATATTTGGCCTAGAAAGCACATTTGACTAGCTACCCTTCGCGCAGTATAAGGAAGCATTTCAACATGGCAACCGAAGGCTTCCCAAATCACCCTGTTTTCCAACAGCTCATCAAGTCTATCCCTTTGAATGATGGGGTTATCGTTCATGACCCTAACAATGACATCACTGCCACCTTTGATCGTTTCATGAACGACGTTGTCGAGCTGCGACGCACCGTCCGTGAGCAGATCCCAGATCTTCTCGACTCCAACGGGATCATCCGTGATGAAGGTGTATATATCTGCACTCTTGCACCGGCAAGTTATGAGATTTTCGTAGCTACCTTTGCCGTATGGGCAGTGGGAGCCGCGGTGTCACCGCTGGGTATGCGTTATTTCTCGTCGTTTTTTTGGGATACTGTGTGGATATTAACGATTACCTTATATAGCAACTGGCCTTACACCACAGGAGGTCTCGTTTCTCATCCAAAGGAACAAAGCCGTGCTCCTGATAGCCAGCGCGAGTCAGTGCGATGCAGCTGTCGCAATCCAGAGTCACATCAAAAACGAGACTGGACAGGCTATCAAAGTTATTGGCGTAGATCTCAACGTTCCAGTTCCGTCAACAAAACGCCAGTACCATATCAACGAGAATATCGTCTTTTCCCCACGCCGACCATTTATTCTCCTCCATACATCTGGCACCACCGGCCCACCCAAAGGAGTTATTCGCACAATGCCTGCGTACGACCTCCGTACTGTGGCCGGTGCTTCGAACGAAGACCTCGCGCTGTGCCACCGTGCTGTCCACTGGGGATTCGGAATATATCCTCCAGTAGCTTCAATATCGAACGGGTTAGCCATATACATTGTTGATCCAGACCCCAGCCCAGAGCAAATATGGGAGGTTATCCGTCAGCAGAAAATAACGATGGCTTACGCTACCAATCTGACCTTGCTTCGTCTGATGCAGTATTATAAAGAGCATCTGGCCGTGCTCGAACCCGAAAAGGTAAAGGAATACAGTGAAGGAATGAAGAAAATCAAATATATCGGTTGTGGTGGTGCAGTTCCCATGCCCTCTGTCGGACAATTCTGGAAAGACATGCGTGGCGGCATCCCCATTACCATTCTTTATGGCACAACCGAGGGTGGTGGAGGGACAAGCACAACCCCTGAAGGCTATGATGTCACGAAGGTATGTCCGCTCTTATTTCTCCCGGGTCATCAATGCTTCTCGATTCCGCTTTATTCTAACGTATCATTATGGATAGCGTGTGATAGGCAAGCCAATGCCTGGTGTTGAAGTCAAACTTTCCGAAGGTGACCATGGAGAGATTCTGTTGAAAAGCGGTGACCTGTTCCTTGGGTGAGTTCATTGACCTTGCTAGTTTTACTGGGGCTATACTAACTCCTTTGTAGATACCTTAATAATGAGGCTGCTACAAAGGCGGCAGTGGACGAGAACGGGTTCTACAAGACGGGTGATTTGGCGCACATTGAGGAAGACGGGAACTACGTTATTGATGGCCGAGTCAACGAGGATTGTGAGTGCATCTTCGTCCCTATCGTGTCAATATATCCTCCTTTCAAAGAAGGGTCATACTAACCTCCCCAACAGTCGTCCGTTCGAGAACGCTCAAAGTGGGAACCCTTGAGCTCGAAGATAAGTTGTCAGAGCTGCCTTACCTGGCAGAAGCATACGTCGTTGCTGTTCCGGACATGGAGATCTTGCACCGGGTAGCTGTCATTGCCCGTCTCAAGCCGTCGTTCAAAGAAGAAGACGCCAACATCTTAGGCCCGGATGGAAATCCTGCATCAAACATGCTATTTAAAGTAAGGCGAGATCTTACAGAACTGAAGGTTGCGCAATACAAGCTGCCAACTCTTCTCCGCATTCTCAAAGACGACGATGTCATTCCACGGACGACGACTGACAAGGTGATTCGAAAGAAAGTTATACAGACTTTCTTCCCTCAGTCTGCTGATTGCAAGGTAGAGGATCTGCCAAAGGAAGTGCTTGTTTGGGATTTGAAGAATGACAAAAATGCCGAGTCAACGGGATTATGGGACTGGGCTGCTGCCCAGGACTGAATTTGATGAGATATACCCGGGCGATGGCATATTCTGCATACAGACACCCCAGGCTTAAGACATACCCCCTGTGTCAATCTGTCATGAGAATTGGAAGTACAGTCATATAGCTATGAAATTACTATTTCCAAATTGGGAGATATAAAAGAAATTTCCATGCAAGATGATATGGCCTCCTTTAATCTTTGCCGAAGCGAAGCATCTTCTACTCCTTATCCCAATCCATATCAATTTCAATCTCACTCGCATCAACAGAGCCTTTATTCCCTCTAGCAGCAAGCTCCTTGTCAAGTGCCTTGAAGAGCCGATCTAGGTATATCTACTCTACAACACTACCAATAACGCCAGGCAGCGGCAATCGCTCGGAGGACAGGGAGGCTGAAAGGCGAAGCGGCTCTTCCAGCATTCGAAACTCACAGGCAAGGGGCAATAATAACCCTGCCAATATAGTCCATAAGCCCTACAAGTTCCCTGCTGAGCTATTATTGCCCCGGACCAAGTCAAACACCCCCTCCCCTGCCCTTTGCTCCATACGTCCAAAAAGCACATCTTCTCTTTACTGTTACCATGCATGCCTAGATATAAACTTGGTCATTTTTGCAATAAAATGTTGACTGACAGGGCGTGCTGCCCCTCTTGACATCATGACATCTTGTGCCGTTATTGATGGTATTTGCTGCAGGCGGAGCAATGCCAATTACGATGCACAAGGATCGTGCGGCGCGCAGCTTTACTCTGGACTCCGGGGTCGTTGCATATGTAATTATCACCGGAAGCAAGAAAGCGACGTGTACATCATAGGCTGACAGACTTTATCTCGTCCGCCCATAGTGTTGGAGGATGTGGTCTAAGTATAGGGCCCCCTAAGCTTACTCTCCCTTCTAAGCTTACTCTCTCTCCTTAGATTCTTCACTTACTTATAAGTTCTTTAACTATGTACTCTTTATTTAACTATCTATAAAGTACTCCCTCACCCTCTTCTCTAGATCCATCTTACTAGGGGCTGCCCTTACATAGTATTTGGGGGGAGCAGGCTTAGAGGAGGAAGGATACTTAGGGGAAAGAGTAAGCTTAGGGTGCCCCATACTTAGGGGGCAGACCTAAAAAGGGGCGGACTTAGGGAAAAAAGCTAGGCCGTGGGCTAAAAAGGAAGAAGAGAGTATCCTTAAGAAAAAGGACACTTAGATACCTAAGTAAGATAAAACATAGAGGTTTTACTTAATGAGTGGTACCTTTTCCCCTATCTAATAATATCTCTTTATATTATATATAATTAGGAAACCACCTCTCTGCGTGGTTATAAAAACAAGTCTATGGCACAAATAGTCCGCCATACCACGCTTCCACTTGCCCCTTAGTTAGCCCAGAGCCGTATCTAATGCCTGTCCCTGGCAAATCTTATAATAATCACCCTTTTTGCTCAGCAGTTCGATATGAGTACCAGCCTCAGCAATTCTCCCTGCCTGAAAGATATAGATGGTATCAGCGCTTTGAATAGTACTGAGCTTATGAGCCACTGCAACTATACTCCTTTTGCCACCCCTGGATGCCTCGTTTATAGCGTCCTGGACCATCTTTTCACTTTCTGTATCTAAGGCACTTATTGCTTCATCAAGAAGCAGTACTTTGGGATCTCGAACAAGAGCTCGAGCAATAGCAATACGCTGGCGTTGGCCGCCAGAGAGTTTAGAGCCACGAAGGCCGACTTCACTCCCAAGCCCGTCAGGTAAAGACAAGACGAATCCGTAGATATTTGCATCTTTACAGGCTTGCTCTATCTGTGCTTCTGTTGCCTCATTCGAATCAATCAAGCCCATAGCAATATTCTCCCTGATACTACCCTGAAATAGTACAGGCTCTTGCTGAACAAGGGCTAAACGCCGGCGATGGTCATGTAGGTCAATTTCATGGATTGCTTGGTTATTAAAGGTGATGAAGCAGGTGGTTGGATCACAGAAGCGGCAGAGGAGATTGATCATGGTTGACTTTCCACAGCCTGATGGGCCAACAAATGCGACAAATTATCCCGGAGGAATTCTGATATTGATGTCGGAAATGACCTTTTTTGAGCTACCATGAAGAATTGCTCGTTGCTATACTCGTGTGTAGATACCAGTTTCCCGCCGTACTAGAAGCCTAGGGCCATAGCTAGGAAGGTAATAGATTGAGTCAAGGCGTACCAAAACGTTGTAAAAGTCAGGGTTTTTACAGACTGATGCGCAACTACGTCGAGTCTTTCTTGGTATATTTGAAGAATCCTGTTCTCCAGAGTAAGGGATGATACTGTCCTTATAGCTAAGACTGCTTCCGTTGCAATTGCAGCGCTGCTGGCGAAGCGTGTAGAAGTATCTTCCTCCAGCTTGCTCTCAAGATGGATACGGAAGTAACCGCTTAATAGCAGTAGGGGCAGAGCAGCAAGGACACACACGAGGCCAAGTTTCCATCCATAAAAAATGCCCAAGATAGAGACAGTAGCGGCAAGGAAGGATATAGAGTAAAGAAACCAGGCCTTTCGATCAGCATAGCGGAAGATGCGTCTGTAGCTCTTGAAGCCAGATGGCTTGGCCTCTTGATCAATCTCGTTGTCCGGCATGGTGAATGAAAAAGAGAGCCTGGCTGGCCAAAATTATTCACTAGCAAAGGTTCGACAGGAAAAGTGACAGTCAAATGGCAGTGAAGGTTGGTATTCCAGAGACTCCTTTGTCAACGAGGCACCGCCCAAATGGCTATATAACATCCTGGGGGCTCTCTGATGGCCTGCTGGTGGAATGTAGACCAAATTTCTTCGCAGACATCCTTTTTATTTTCGTCCTTAGTGTTGACGTCAAAGGAAGCAGTCGCAAGCCTTGCATGTGTTCCGTTTTTCTTCACCCACTTCCTAAGAGCTTCGTTTGTTGCTTGCGTGTTCACCTGGAGATAGACATATTTGCGGCCATTAATTACCTCCCCAGCATCAACATGAAGTTGGGCATTTTTGTCATTTTTGTCCGTCTTAGGGGGGAAGATACGCGCCCCAGGCGTATGCTCTTTGTACAGCTTTTGGAAGCTCTCGACGAAAGAAATACCAAAAGCCTTCAAAGCTTTGGACATGGTGAATGATCAGGGATAGTGCGAGAATAGGAGGAGAAATTCTGGCGGGCTGGTTTGAATGATGAAGAAATCGATTTCTTTGAATGGTATTTCGACTTGACAAGATTAAGAATGGAGGAAGGGATTGGGTCTTTATACCCAATTCCCTCCATTGCACCATGAGTCAAGCTGGGCGGCAAGCACAGAGGCTATTCTAGTCCACAAGTATTCCATGGGTATTAATGCAAGGGTGGGGATGTAGGGACAGCGCTAAACCCCTGTTCATCCCATAGACATTGACAGGCTATGAGATGCCAAAAATAGAGGCCCCCTACATCGCCCTCAATCACCAACATCTTGTCTGCAGGTATCGTCCTATCAATATTCCTTTTGATACGAGGGGTGCATGTCAGAGTGACCAACTAGATGTTCTTTTCTCGACGCCTAGGATTGCAAGAGAAACAAACGGGTGTTGGTTTGATGCGCAACGTCCTAGCGGTTAGGAGCAGAAGTCATTTGGATGTTCTCAGCTTCCTTAGGCACTGGCAACTAAATTTTCAGCGCTTAGCCCGGTTACGCTGCTAGCATTGGTCCCTACACACCTTCTTCTCAAGCATTTGCTTATGCTAGGTAGTTATAGAAAGGCAGGAGTCTCATAGCAACATGGCGGGTAATCCATTGGTAGTGTCACTGCCTTGGGTAACTGGTCAGCGACTTCTAACTCTGAAGCAAGAGCGCTATGTTCTACAACCAGGACGTGCTGTTTGCAATGAACATAGCAAATAGACAAGGGTGGAATTCTTTAAATTGAGCCATAGATATCTTGTTCACGAGTTTCTGTGAGGCTTAAAGTTCATTCTAATGAGCTGGAGTCGTCGGGGCTGGAGCTGGGGATGGCCCCATTTCTACATCTTGTGCTCTCCTCCTTATATAAATTAGCCTATCTCTTATAGTTAGTCGCTTATAACTTGAATACTTACCTTCCTCCCATAGAAAACTCGCAGGACGCACCGTCTCCTCTCTGCATAGAAAACTTCGTGCCATAACATTGTCTAAAATCAATTAGTAAGTGTTAACTCTTTATATAATAGTGATCTTTTCTTACTTGTACGTGTGTTTCAATATCTTATATAAGGCCAACATAATGACACATAGTTCCCATCTAGTTAAGGGTATCTGGAGCCGGTAACATCTTGGTAATGGATTGGTGCCGTAGTAGTAAGCTAGAGAGATCGTTGTATGGCCGAGGCCCCAGTTAGTTAACTTAGTTAACAAGTTGTGATGAGCATCCGGCTCTTCGACTTCGACCTCCTTCGCCAGCATCTACCACCTCGTCTATCGATACTGCTTAGTTGACGGAGTACTGCTAACTGAATAGTTACGACCAGGCCCAAGGTTATCTTCGAACCGGCGTGCTATCAATCAACCGGCTAACTAGTAGTTATGGCTGACGCTGAACCCCGGCGTGGATGACCCTGTCGCCAACGCTTGGAGATATCCCATCTCTCGACCTCCAAATGCAGCCACGCAAGAGAGAACATGGGTTAAGGTATGGAATAACCCAGAATAATATGGAGAAATGAGATGTCTAATCTTTGATATGGTTTCAGTCCGTACCTTTCCCGTGGTTGAGAGACAGGAATATCGTCGCTGTAAGGCAGGGCCATAGCATGAGATCTATGACAGACATCAATCTCTGGAAGGAATTCAGTGGCACGGAATAGACCATGTAGGGTTGGACATTCGGTTTTTGTTTGCTGCTCCCTATGAGCTAATTGGGAAGGGCCACATTTGCTTGATTTCATCGATGGTTTTATTTTCGGCCAGCATTTTTTTCGCGAACATCTGGTATAGCTCTACATGTTGGTTTTTCTTTTCATTCCAGTCAAATACGGGAGATATCCAGCCCTCCGAATCAGTGTCCAACGCTCTTTTAACCAGAACTTGGAGATCATTCCATTCCTCGTATTTTGCAAGTTCTTCCTCGTACTGTGAAAGCTCACTTTCAGTAAAATGTATGGGGCAAGGCTCCATGAATCTTAGATCCGACCAGTATTTATATAACTCAGCTAAGCAGGAGCGAAGGGGGAAAATCCCATCAACAGATGTCTCTCCGCAGCGTATATATATTTCCTTCAGTGCCGATGGGACCAGTAACGCAGTATGCAAATGGGTATTAAAGGCGCCTGTACACACCTCATAGGCCTTTGCGAGGTAGTTCTGCTCATAGGTGACCTTGGCCACTGCTCTATCCGCAGCATCCATTTCTTCAAGCCCAGATAGCGGCTCAGGTTTTTCTATCAAGCCAGGGGTGTAACTATCTAAAGGTTCAAGGAATACCGGCCACCGCGCTTGTAAAAACTTCGGTGCAATCGAAATTGAATGCCAGTCAATAATACCGGTAATGCTTATGGTATCCTTACTTTCCTCTGTGGTAAAGATATTCCCCATGTGTAAATCCGGGTGTAAGAGCACAGGCGTAGAGGTCTTTACCAAATTTGGGTGGCTTGAGACTGCCGGTAGGATATTCATCGCGGATTCCAGAACCGACTTATGGGAAGATGGAGTACCATAACTTGGTGGCCGACATCCTGCAGCCCTCACAGTAGGAAATCCTTTACAT
>OJKM01000234.1_pt1 | contig 10581 bp, 11 predicted proteins | sample 1596631 | NCBI WGS metagenome assembly OJKM01 (sample SAMEA3904683, study PRJEB24821) | metagenome | biome: Builtin; feature: hospital; material: surface | place: USA | collected 2013-06-06 | reverse complement strand
ATGCAACCCGGGCCTTATCGATAAAGCAAACTTCCGCTAACATCGTGGAATATAGCTAAAGTATGGGGTCGCCGAGTTCATCTGGCGGGAAGCTTTCTCGTGATGGCTGCCGATGGTGATGTCGATGCTTGCTGTCGACCACAGCCCGTAGATTGTAACCATGGCAAGCAGCCAGACCGCGGAGAGGAACCCGGAGTAGACAGCCGTTTAATCAAATAGTATCTGTCATAATTGAACCAGACTCCCTTGTACACTAAACCTGAATGGGCGGGGACGCTAGTTAAGGATCCAAGCAAGCTGCGACTCCAAGGAGCAAAGCCGCTGTATGGATGTTTTTGTCTCCGCGTCTGCTTCATCTGCTCCTCCTGGTCCACCAGCTGGTCCCTTAGAAATCCTGATCGCCTGATGCTGCTGCTGCTGCCACTGCCGCAATAGAGCTAACGAGCTTGTATGTATCTACCTGTACCTGTACGAGAGCCGTGTTAGAGAGCAGTATCCAGCCCGTCAAGGGGAACGAACCGTGTATAAAACGCTGAGCTTCGTCCCTCTCGTCGGCTGCTGCGCGAGCCAGGCCGATACGCAGACTCCCTCGACTCTCGTGGCTCTTCGTATCCGTGGCCCTTTTGTCCCTTTTGCTCTGTTTGCTCTGCTCTCGCCTACAGTCTCGTTATCGCCTCCGTTTGTTTGTGGTGGTGGCCCTGATTTGTGCGAGCAGGCTGAAGCTGAACTTTTTCCCTTTTTGCCTGCAGTTTCCTCCGGCGCCTTAACAGCAACAACAGCTCCAGGCCAACCTCATCTTAGCTGGGCTTGTCCTCTCACCCCAGAACAGCGTCTTCTCGGCTCTGCTCCTGGTCCTATATGATAGCTTTCCCTGTCATAAGCCTGTAATGATCTCTGGAGGAGCTTGGATGTTTCATCAGACCTGCTGAGTTGGCAAATCTGGTAATTCATATAAAGAGGAGCAGACAGAGAGAAAAAGAGACACAACACGCTACAGCTTGATAGTCGCCAGCGATTTGAGCAACCATGTCGAACCAGGCGCTTCTTCGTATCGGAAGGGTAAGTCTCTCTACCTTGGTAGCCTGGGAGGCCCAGGACGAGACGAGTCGCTGATGTTTCGGCGAAATATATAGGAGATCAGTCAGATCCAGCAGGGAGCTGACCTCTGTAAGTCAAGGACCCCAAGGTCTTCTAAGGGCCCCCTTTTTCCCTTTGCCAGTTACTCATGGGGTTTCTATCTTAGCACTTGCCGTGGCTTGCCAGGAAGCAGACATTCGCAACGTCAAGGCTCTCATAGTTGGGCCGCCTGGAACTCCCTATGAATTTGGCTTCTTCGAGGTATGCTTGTAGTCATTTCTTCCAGGAATATGGTTCTTGCTAACCGCGTTCAACAGTTCTCTATCAAGTTTACTGAAGGTCAGGATGCTTGCCAAATATACCCATGAGACGCCTAATGCAAGCAGATGCTCATATTCCATAATTTAACCAGACTATCCTGCCCAACCTCCACATGTTCAGGCTATGACTACCAACGGCGGAAGATGCCGTTTCAACCCCAATATTTATGCCTCAGGCAAGGTTTGCGTGTAAGTTCTGATACTGCAAGTCAAATTAGGTGGATAATTTCTGACACACTACTTTGACATAGGTCTATTCTAGGGTAAGTTTTAATCGATTCTCGTATAAAGGAGTATATGTATATTAACAATGTTTTCAGGACATGGGAGGGAAGTAGTGGGGAGCAGTGGTCATCAGCTCAGGGCCTAGAGTCCATCTTGATCTCCATTCAGAGCTTGATGTCTGCAAACCCATATGAAAACGAACCCGGATTCGAAAACTCCAAATCTCCCACTGATCTCAAAGCAATGGATAATTATATTGCCAAGGTTATACCACTCTTTTAATCATATCTGTTACTCCATGATTCTGACAGCCTCCAGATCCGACATGAGAATATCAGAATATCGGTGATTCAGCGCCTGGAGGATTGGCTTGGCATCCTGCCTGATGGTACAATTATGCCGCCCACTGATGAAATTACAGAGGACGAGGAAATGTTTGAGGATGAATATTCCCAGCCCCCGTTTGAGCCGTTTAAAGATCTATGCAAACGTCGCTTTCTCTGGTACTATGAGACTTATAAGAACACAATGGCTGAGGCTGAGACAAAGTGCCCTGTTGGCTCACGCTTCCAGAGAATGCAGTTCGAATTCACCGGCAATACAATGGACGGACATTTCAACTATACCGAGCTGACCAAAAGACTAGATGCAATCAAGAACGCCATCATGAAAGAAACAGATTCTTGGGCAGAGATGGGTCGGAAAGCTATAAAGAACGAAACAAGAATTGCCGTCAACCTGCAACGGCAGTATGAACAAATTGTCGAGGACCTAAAAAATAAACGACATTTCACTATCGATATATCCCTTGATGAGGGAAATCCTCTTGTCTGGATGTTGACTTACTTTGGGCGGCCCATGACCCATCTTGATGGTGGTATCTTTAGAATTAAGATCGCCCTCAGTCCTAATTTCCCAGATGAGCAGCCTCGGGTGATTGTTCAAACCCCTCTATTCCACCATCGTATCTCAAAAGATGGCATTCTCTGCTATTTCCCGAAGAAACTGGAGGATATGAAGGCACACGTTGAAGCCATTGTTGAGGCATTAGAGGATGAGTCTCCACCTTATGACCCGCGAGCAACTGTCAACCCTGAATGCTCCAAGCTCTTCTGGGGCTCCGCAGAAGACAAGAAAAAATACAATCGCATGCTAAGACGCTCGGTCCAGCGCAGCATAGAGTGAGTCTCCCTCTTCTCGATTCCCCAACATGTAGCCAAAACTAAATTACTGCATAGTGAATGATTTTTATACATTTACTGCACTCTAAACCCCTTTTAATATGGCCCTCGATACCCCGGCGGCCTCACTTTCGGTTCTTTAGGCCAAGGTTACTTTTGCTAAATATCCTTCGTGACCTCAACAACATTGTCATCCGGCTGTGTTAATGGCGTTCTTTCGGCGTCTGTCTTTCTTTTCTTTTTCTCTTACCCACCTGGTTTATTTCTGAGATTGCCAACTTAACTACTTGTGATAAATCTATTACCACTCACAGTTACATATTACATTCTCAGACTACTGAAAACGAGGTTCTGATAAGTTTTAATCTCTTACTTTGACCTTCATCTTTCTTTCCCTAATCCATTGACAGTGCTCAAAAATGTCGAGTGAAGATCCAAATATATGCCTGGAACCGTGAGAGCAAGAGCCAACCAACACCTTTAATTTAATAGAATAAGGATCAAAATAAACCTAACAAAATATATGGAAAAGAAACAACGAAGCCCAAAACAAATAAACAAACTATAATCAACGAAGCTCATATGACCCCGCGGCTTTCCATCTATACATCAACTATCCCCCTCTTTCGCCCCCTAATCTTCATCCGCATGTACCATTGCCTCATCCTGCAGGGCCCCCGTACGTTAGTAGGCAATTGAGAGATCAGTTCTCTAATTTACCATTTTGCAGCGCAAGAGCTAAGAGTACAGGGCCGCATACTTCCATGTGATGCTGCTTCGTGATGTCCCATGTAAATAGCTCGTTCATTGTCATTAACGGGATTTCCGATCCACTGGGTGGCTTGTTATTTAAGTAATCGATGTATTCTTGGTCATAAGTTGCAATGATAAGTCTTATTTGTTCCCGTTCTTGAATTATCATAGGTCGACTAAGTAGTCATAAATGTTACGTTAGCCATGTAATCACTGGTGTTAAATAGGCATCGCTTACCGGTACTGCTTTTTGGCGCCTGGTGCATCTGGCTCCTGATATATCCAAGATACCATCTGGGAAGTTGCCTGGTAAATGACCCTGTTGTTGTATCGTCTGTTGGTGGGTTTAACTTCCACAATAACCGCAGATGGTTTTGCATCATTGGGCCCTGGATTTCGCGAAGCGAGATGTCCGTCTGTTCTAGCTTCGAAGAGATATGGCCTATCCCCGCTGTTTGGTTCTACATCTCTCTTCCCAAATCGAAATGACTTTCGAACTGGTGACCAGTGGAGACTAACATCGGGATGGTACATGCAAATGGAGGCTAGGAGCGCGATGAGATAGCCGTTGACGATTTGTTCATCCTCCACCTTTGGGAATGCTCTGCGCGCTGAGGCAGGACTCATAGTGGCATCACTGTTTGAAATATCTGATGGGCTTTTTCTGGAGTTTTTCATGAACCGTCATATTGCGGATACCCTCAGCTAACTCCTCCGAAGGAGAATATCCTCCATATCCCGTGATCTGATCAGGGGGTGTCTGGTATCCCTTTTTCCCCAATGGAGTTGGTGATTCCTCTCTGCCGTGCATGTTGGTCTTGTGGGCTGCAGATCGGAGTCGGCTGGATATTGGGCTATACGAAACATTTTTGTCCTGGTCTTCCACTTGTTCATATTGCTCCGGCAGGCTGATTACCTGGTGATGGGCAAACCAAACATATGAAAATGTTCCGAGACTGTGAGGGGGACCAGTGTAGTTGGTAATTTGCGAAAGGTTTTCGAGATATATCAACCAGTCCTTATTATTCTCGAGCCATTTGTCCGCTTGTTTGAACTCCTTAATTCCCCATTTCTCGAGGTCTTTTGTTTTGCTCTTAGGGTGTTGGAACCAGACACTTCGAAGAAGGAGGTATTGCGATATATTGACTTTTGATCCAGATTCGCAGGGCGTGGAATAGATATTGGCTTCTCCAAGTTTATTATCTTTCACCATTTTGGTCCATGTCGGCCTATCCACAGCAAACTTAACTATCTCACTTGCCATGGTATACTAACTCTCGGTTTGGGGCTGGGCGGAAGAGTGAGCCCACACAAGTGGTCGGCAGGTTTAATATTTGACACAGATCTGGTGAGAAGATCAATAGCTCAGAAAATATGGAAGGAGAAAGTTGGATAGTAAAATAAACGTCTCTTCCAAGCAATATACTGCTCTTTAAATATTATTCACTGGATATATTGCGTGTCTATTTTAAGGGACTTACGCGCCCTTATCCTTGACCAGGAACTCGTATGCGTTGCCCCATGACAGAGATGGGGAGGTCAGGTTTGGCTCTCATTGGAGAGCTAGGAGAGGGGCGCATAGCTCACTGCAAACCAACAGTGAATGTGCTTTGTTGTGGAGCATTGGTGGCATGGCGCTAATGGTCAATAACCATATAGCCAATTAGTGTAGTTCATTCGATTCAGATGTAAGCGCTCAACACCTGTAGAATGATATAAATAGAGAACTTGACAACTTCATGCATAGCAAGTTCCATTCTGGCCACTAAAATATATATTATTTGTTGGGAGTGGAGCAGGCGCTAAAGTATAATATTTCTAAGATACTATCCTAAACTTAGACCAGGCGTTGCAACACGTTTGCCTCAAGGTTTTGAGGCTCGGCGCTTAATTCGGCTTGGCATGATGAGTAAGCTGCCAACCAACCCAATGCGCCTTCCAATTTTGGGACAGTTTCCGGATTATCTATTATCCTGAGTCCCCACTACCCGATCTCAACAGTGCTGCCTGTTTACAACGCGTGCAAGTGTTTGCGAGCTTGCCATCAACAATATCGTTGTCGGATCAGAACATACAGCTTACAAGCGAACTGCCATGGAGAACCACACAGAGCTGAACGCTGAGATTCTAGACACGCTGCTTGGCCATAAGAACCAGGTCTCGACCAAACTCCATACCATCATCAAGGTCCTCAAACCGGCCCTCAATCAGGAACACATCTACTTACCGGAGGACAAATTGCTTAAATATAGTATACGCAAGGAGACGATGGATCTAGAGCAAGGTGGGCGATTTTTTAAGCCGATGTCACAATCGGTTTTTGAGAGTTTGCCTCGACTTGAAGAATACTATGAAGAGGATGAATGGGATCCGTCGGACTCTGCTTATGATGAAATACATGATGCAACCCATATTCAGCGTAAGCTGAAAGGCTTCATAGGAGGGGAAATCCCAAATACTCCAACGGACAAGTGGGGATGTCACCGGGTACTGGCTGACTATGCGGAATGGGATTTTGCATTGTGAGTGACTGATTATCCTTTTATTGTATTCAATATGGTTATTGATATTTTCCGTTTGCCCATTAGCCTTGAACGCACACTCTATGGCGGAAATTGGGGCAGCACGGGACCGGGACACGAACCGACCGACTGGCGTTATGAAGAAGCTTTCGATAGACATGTACGGGGTACTCATCTCCAACCCCATGTTATATCTCACTCACTCCATGGTTTATACCCTGATGAAGATGCAAACCTGAAGATTACCCGTAGTGAAATACTCCTTGCCGCCGACCTTATGAGGGAAAGATTGAAGTGCCCATTGTATGTTACCAATGATTTATACCCGGTATGGCACGCACTCGTACACTACCGTCTTCTTACATACAGCTCTAGGCTAACCAGTTACACTATAGATTCTGATGGTTTCTTGCTTCAACCGACAAGTTCGTATGAATGAAGTATACTTTGAAAACGGAACCCTTTGCTTCAACTGTACTCCGTTCGTTAACTTCGACACCTTTGAACGATCCAAACTCGACTTACTTGCTCGTTGGGCTTTGAGCACGCCTATAGGCGAAACTAGCAAATACCCAAACATCAAACCGATTGCAAAACTCCTAAACCGTTTTTTGAAAGAGAGAAATCGCAGAAATAAATACGTGCCCAAGCGTATTAAGGAGCTTAGGAGGAGTTGATACAGTCTCTTTATCTGAAACGGAGGTATTTCGAAGTCTGTGTAGCATATTGATTATTGTCTTAGATACCCCTGGCTGGATTTGTGAGTGACTACCTTTAAGGTCATGTTACGTCGTGCTCATTTATTATATCAACTGTATTTTACCTCTGAGCTAACCAACGCGATTTTGGAGCTTTATTTGCCAAGAGGAGTGGAGAAATACCGATGTAGCTATTGTAGCCCCAATTGAAAACCAACAGATAATTAGCGCAAGGTGTCTTTGATAGTGCGCTTTGGTTAGATCAGACACTTTGTTAAGCCATCTGAAATGTTTGGGATATGCGTTTAGCAAGTTCCAGATAGCTCTACGTTTTGCAACCTCCTTTTTCGATACGAATAAGTAAATGTCATTTGTTGTGAATATACTTATACTAACTTGTCTTCTTTTGCATTTTTACAGTCTTGTGTCTTAACAATCAATTGGGTAATGTCGTTTAACCATTCGAGAATAACACTCCCTATTTTAATAATATTCCAACCATCAATCTGAACTATATTAGGTATTTACCCTTGATTTATATGCACGCTGGGCTTTGAGCAAAGCCCCAAGTTAAAGGCCAAGCCGTCCATAGAAACAATCATCAATTAAATTAAAGAGAAGGGCCATGGGAAAAGAAGTGAAAAGTCTCCTAGAGGCACTGGGAATGTCTCTACTTACGCATGCTAGGGGACATAGGGCTTAATCGAAATAGCCTCCTTCTGGAATAACTATATATTGATTAGGTTTTTATCAAAGACTTGGGATGTGTACTCTGGTGTTGTGTTTTTGGTAGTTACCCTTAAACTGGTTATATGATACGAAAGTGCTTGGTGCGTGATAATCAACAACCACGTCCAAGGAATAACCCCTCGTCTAAATAGAGTAAATTTTATATGGCAACAGAGTAAATTTTATATTTATCCAATATATAGCACTTAAATTATTACTCGATAGAAATAAGAAATGCCTAAACAAAGTCAAAATGAAGTATAAATAAACGAAGCAACGATAAGCATATATCTGGTGAATTTAGTGCGGATGCTAGATATAAATTCTAGATCGCTGCTGTCATGCTGCGTTGCCAAATGCTAATTCGAGGTATAATGTGCTGAAAATGACGGTCATTTTCTCGAAGTAGTATTGAAAGATCACAGACACGAAGCAGCTCGTACTCGGCCGGTAATTTCTTACCATTAGAGGAGCTGTGTGTGTGTGACTCTGACAATGTTGGGCTATTCAAAATTTCATCTGAAAGAAGTACTAATCCTCCGGGCCGGACTATGGAATGTGGTCCTGCCATACGCTCTATGAAAGCATCTGGGTCAGACAAGGGGCTTGGTGAAGCGTCAGCCAACAACACCGCATCGAAGCCGGTAAGCTCGGATGGAAGAGAACAAACGTCGGCTGTCTGGAAAGTGACTCTCTCAGGGTGTGCCGCTGTATCAAGTCGAGCACACAAGTTTGTCATACGCCCACCATTGTCACGTCGCTCATACATCCTGCTTCCTGACCGGGCCATGGTATTTGCTGCGGTAATGAAGGCTTGGTTCGGGTCAACTCCAACCACAGTGTTGAAGTACTTGCTTAGCCCAAACGTTGTACCGCCAACAGCGCATCTTACATCAAGCGCAGACTGAAGTTGTAGGCCTTGGGCGCGAGCTGTATCCACGAGGAGCTCAACTACACGGTGCACATAGTTATGGCATAGGCTGAGTCCGGCGGTGTCTAACACTGCAGGACCAAGTGTCTCAGCCATAGAGCCATAATGCAAGAGCATGCGTTGGTTCAGCTCGCGGCGGGTATTGGCATCAACGTCAACTTCAGCGACAGCTTCATCTTGCTTGATGGCTTTTGGCTTTTCAATCTTGCTTCCTGCAGAGAGAGCAAGTCTGATACCAGAGTGCTGTAGGAAGTGAGGTCTAAAAGGGATCCTACCCCAGATACTGGCCTCATCGCCCGTAGCAGCAAAAGCACCACCAAGAAGAAGTTGATGCTCACCCCCATAAAAGGGGGTGCTGAAATCCTCGTAGTAAGGGTGAACGGCAAATCCAGGCAGTGGGGCAAAGGCGTCTTCGCACCACTGCCAGACGTTACCAAAGACATCTCCGAACCCCATTGCTGTGGGCGGGGAGGCATCCGTTGGAGTCTCAGATCCAAAGGCCAGATTAAGATTGACGCCCTTTTGTGCAAGTGCGTGACCGTCCATGCACATAACAGGGTCGTCCTGAGGACCTGGTTTCTCTGGCAAGGGGTCTCGCATGCGGTGATGCTCGACTTCAGAGATGAGCCTGTATGATCGGCCACTGCGCTTGCTACGCCAGGTGCAGTATGCTTTGGCTTCATGGTAGTTGACACAGACTGGCCAGTCCCAGGGCATCGTCACTTCATCAAAGATCGTGCGCAGGCGATAAGTGTGGAGCCCGGCCGGGCCGTCCCGAACCCAAAAGCGCGGGTGTTTAGTGTTATTCAGACGTCGCTGTCCCCATCCACTCTCGGACCAGTACAGCTGCTCGCGGTAGCCACCATCGGCAACAAAGTCGTAGAACTCTCCGTTACTAATCAGGTATCTGCTTGCTTCGAAGGCGCTCACCTCGACACGCTTATGGCCGTACTCGTTGTCCCATCCAAATGAAGGGAAATCGTTTGGCTTCCCCATAACAACCTTACCAGCGGGAACGCTGACCATGTCGTTATCTGGCACCAACCTCTCCTCCTGAGAAGTACGGGCAGAAGTCGATGGTGCAGGCCAAGCTGGATGTCGAGAGAGCAGATCGACAGGAGACTCTCGAATGAGCACTGAACTAGTATCCAGGTGGATTCCATCGTGTTCAAGAGCGAGGACAATCGCCCAGGCTTTGTCATTCATATTGACGGGCCGCCCCATTTCAGCACCAAACTCAGTGTTGGCGATAACATCACTGACGACGGTGTACACCTTGGCCCTGTAGGCGTGTACTTCATCGAGCTCCGGCCACTCGGTCTCATCGGTCGACAGGTCATCCCAGGAGTTCTCGTCCACGCCAACCTCTAGCAGGGCTTCGAAGTGAGTGTTGACGGGGCTGTCGACCAGCCCAGCAACCCTTAGCTTGTTGATGTATACGGCGGCGGTATGACCGTAGTAGAAGATGAGCGGATGGCGCAACTTATGGTCCGGCTGGCGATAGAAGGCTGACCTCGTACGCAGGCCGGCGAACAGCGTTTCATATAAAGTCCATGTATTATCAAAATACTGCTGCATCTCCGCCCGGCCAGTTGTCGCCAAGTAGGGCAGCGGGAGTTTTGAGATTACTCCAGCCTCATTTACTCCGGGACAGACCCCTGGCTGTGGCGCCTTTCCGGTGAACCATCTGTCCTCACCAAACAGGCTGTGTGGCGCCGTCTTCGCGTTTATCGATGTATGACGCTCCCATTTGGCCTTCGCCACAGCTTCGGCGCTGTTATCAACGGTCAAATCGGCCACTGGTGGCATCTTTCGAGGTGTTACGCCGATTTCTTCTTTGTCCCCCTTCTTGGACAATGGAAGAGCCGAAATTATTTTCAAAAGGAATTGTATATGACGATATTTGAAGAGAATATGGCGAAATCTAGGAGGTACTTGATTTTCTCTCTACCAACTAGTGGACTGTTAGCTATCGGGTTATCTATAGAGTAGTCTAATTCTTTTATAGCCGGCCTGATAATGATATGTTCAAACCGGCTCTCCTAGAGGTACTACGGATAGCTTCATCCCCTTGACCTTGGCGGTTCGAATACCAACCATCACGGCCCTAGCTATTTCGTGGTGTTCATAACTGAACTACGTATG
>OJKM01000233.1_pt1 | contig 10606 bp, 9 predicted proteins | sample 1596631 | NCBI WGS metagenome assembly OJKM01 (sample SAMEA3904683, study PRJEB24821) | metagenome | biome: Builtin; feature: hospital; material: surface | place: USA | collected 2013-06-06 | reverse complement strand
CGCACGCTTCGTCATCTCGGTGTAGGCCTCAACCGCGCCGGGCCAGTCAGCTTCCTTGAACTTCTTGTTGCCTAGCTCGCGGGCCTTTTCAGCCTCCTCAGGGTCGAGGTAGGCCTCTTTTTCAGCCTTGATCTTCGCCTTCTCTGCAGCACGCAGCTTGGCGAGGATCTCCGGAGTACGATGCTCAGTCAGGGACTTTTGGTAGTTAGTGATGGCGGTGGCCAGGTCTCCAAGCTTCTCGTATGAAGATCCGATTCGTCCAAAGGCCCTAAAGCAATATCAGTACATACATATTTTATATGTCATAGGTTAATGTTCCAGGTATACATACTTTGCGATAATCTTAAAGTCAGCAAGCATCTCTCGACCCTCGGCAATGGCCTTCTCGCAGGTTGCAATGGCATCCTTGTACTCTCCCTTCTCAAACTGTGCGGCACTGAGGTTGGTCAGGTAGGTAATGTCGTGGTATATATCCCATGCCTTGCTGTAGTGTTCAATTGCAGCATCAAACTGTCTCTTTTTGTAGTTCTCTGTACCCAGCTTCTTCTCCTCGTCAGCTTCAGCCTTGGCCTTCTTCTTTGCAGCGGCCTCCTCATCTTCAGGTTCAGGCTCAGGTTCAGGCTCGGGGGCCTTTTGAGCCGCAGAACGTGCATCAGGCATCTCCACATCCTCCTCCGCCTCTTTTGGTCGACCGCCAGTAGCACCATCAGCCTCTGGGGGAGCACCAAAGGACATATCAACACCAAGCAGGACACCCATCACCTGCAGGAATCGGGGGTCCCGCATCTCATTGCCGATGGAGTTTGGGTTCTTTGCAAGATTCTGCAGCTTAGCCATGAACTCTGAGTCTGCAAGGAGAGGCGCAGTCTTTGGGTTGCTGGCCAGCTTCCGTATTAGATTTGGGTCGTTGAACATGTTTCCTAGTCCCGCAGTGGGATCACCAGAAACGCCGTCTGCCTTCGCTTCAGCATCAATCGCACGCTTCACGGCCTCTAGACCGGCTTTGGCCTGCGCATTGTTTGAGTCGAGCTTCAGTGCCTCTTCATACGCATCATGGGCACCCACTATATAACCACAGTTAGAACTAGAGCTTTCCCTTTATTCGCCTGTGAGCCGCATAGCCACTCACATAAATCTCCCTGGCCGTGCAAGGCAGCTCCCTTACGGCCCCAGCCCTTGGGCCAGTCTGCCTTCAGCTCCGTCGTCTTGTTTGCGTCTTCCAGCGCCTTGTCAAAGTCCTTCAGCGAGGCATAGGCCCCCGAGCGGTTTGAATACAGGACATGATTGCTTGGATCGAGCTCGATGGCCGCAGAGAACTTCTCACTGTCTCATAACCGATCAGTTCGTGCTCATCCATCGTTCGTCCGGGTCAAGCGTCTTTCTGGGTACTCACACAGCTGTAGTAAAGTCCTTGGCTGCAAACGCCTTATTTCCCTCAGCCTTCAGATCGTCTGCCATGGTCACTTGTCTATCGCAGCACTAGAATAAAGGTCACGCTTGTCTGTGTGTCTGCCTGTCGAGAGAGGGTCCGTCCTGTGAAAGCCTTCGTCGTCTGTCTTGTATATTTATCGACGTGGGAAAAGCTTCTGGAAATTTCGAGCTTCTTTTTATTTTTGCTTTTGCTCCTGGAGGGGAAGGAAACGAACTTCCTTTTTTCTCTTTTCGCCTTTGACAACTCCGACCACGAAAGACGCCCGGCAACCAGCAAGCTACTGTCCTGTAGGTATCAACGGTTGCAGTCACTCCTTAACGCAGTGGACGTCCAGCGATGAGCCGCTCTCCCAGGCCCTTCCGGTGATAGTTCGGCCCTCCTGCGCATCCCGATCCTGGTTAGGCGCAAGACAAACCTGACGGAGTACAAAACAGAAAGAATAAGATATATAATTGACTATGGCTTCGAGTGCTGGCCCTTCACGAGTAAAGGCATCGTCCGGCGATCCGCAAAGCCTGGCGATGAAGCTGTACGACCAGTGCCTTTCCAGCTTCCCGGCAGACCATCTCTTCTACCAGCAGGACTTGCTCGGCCTAGGAGTCATACCAAACGAAGACCTGGCTCTGCTCTTAAGGTGCACTCAGATTCTAGTTGACCAGAGCTTGCTTCGTCTCCTGCAGGCAAAGGATGACCGTCTTGCATGGAAGATCATCGCGCAGTCAGATGCCGAAAAGTTAGTGACTCTTTGCCCTTTTGATATGTTTATCATGCTTTATCTACTAACACTATGATAGATTACAGAATCTCAACGGCGAGGAACGTTTGGTATACAATGTAATCCATTCGACAGGGCGGAACGGTATCTGGACCAAAGTCATCAAGACACGGACAAACTTACATCAAACTATTATGAACCGATGTCTGAAATCTCTTGAAGCGAAAAATTATGTCAAATCCGTCCGGAACGTCAAATATCCTTCAAGAAAAATATACATGCTATCGGGCCTACAACCCAGCGAGGAAATAACTGGAGGTGCATGGTTTACAGACGGCGTGCTAGACGCAGATTTCATTCGTGGTCTCAGTGGCTGGATTGAACACTGGGTCAGCGCAAGGAGCTGGAACTCCCCAGGAGCTGAAGACCAGCCCAAAGGGAAGAAGCGGAAGTTGCCGGCCGATGATTCGGAAACACAGTACATCCCATATCTACCGTCATACCAGGGTCATCCAACCACAGCTGATATCACAAAGGCCATAAATGGATCTGGGCTCACACCTGTAACCATGGACGAAGGAAGCATTTCCCAACTCCTGCAGATGCTCTGTTACGATGGAAGGCTGGTCTCCCTTCGAGATGGAGCCGCATATCGAAGCGTCAAAAAGCCGAATGAAATCTCCCTCCAGCGTGACCTGGGCCTTCAGGGCCCTGACGGAGGCGCTAATGAAGGCTCCTCCTTGGGGTCAAATGGCATGACGGAAGCCCCCTGCGGTCAATGTCCTGTATTTTCCCTCTGTCGCCCAGGAGGGCCTGTCAACGCCGAGAACTGCGAGTATTTCAACGAATGGCTGAAAAGCTCTGCATTATCTTTTTAACATCATTTGGTATCTCATTATCAACCACCATTTTTCGACATCATACCAGTATCAGAACCAGGCAAAAATTATTCGGAAAAGTCTAAATAACCGCATCAGCAACATCATCTGGGCATATTTTCATTTCTGCTCTAAATAACATAAGAAAAAGCGACAGGACATGTTTGTCCTTATTTGGTGTATTATAACATAGAAAGCATAGCGCCGGAGTCAGTGTTTGTTCTTTTGGTTGTCTTTACAAGGTTGAACGAAGCTACACCATGGGAGAAAAAAGGTAAATATGTTCATGGTTTAAAATATCTGAGTGACTTTTATTATCTACCATTTTTTGAATAGCAAAGCGTTTGAGGGTTTCAAGTATTTAATTAAGCCACAATCGAGGATACTCTTCCAAGCCCTGGGTCATATCACGTTAATCATTAAAGATATCTACACTATCATAAGTATTATACACCCAAGATGTAGTTATAAGAACACACTTCCTCATTTGCCCAAATTCTTGCGACACTCATCACAATACCAAGTTCCTAAGGGCTCTCTGGTAAGTCCTACACATTTCCAATGAAACCACTCGTATGGGCAGTTGTCATTATCACAAGCCACCATGTCTCCATGGCTAACGCTTCGACAAGTGCAATACGTCTTCATGTCTTCACCTCCTTCTTCATCATCATCTTCATCCGCATCCTCTTGTGAAGACCGTGCCATCTGTCGTCGAGACATATGAGCGTTTTCAGAATCAGACATATCAGCACTGCTGAGCATCGATTCTTCTTCTTCATCATCCGCTATACCTGACGCTGGAGATCGAGACTTCTTCCTCCCATTGCCGGATACGGGTTTCAAGCGGTTTGCACTCGAGGATCTCTTTGTCGGCTTTCCAGGTGCATTATGCGCTTTTATCTTGCGTACTTGCTGGTGTGGTGCAACCTTTTTTGTAGCAGGTTTCTTCACTCCGGTTGTTGAACGGGGACCGGCGCTACCTGCCCGTGATACTCCCGGAGTCCCGGCCTTAGGGGTCCCAGGGCCAGTTGATGACTGCCGCAGGTTTGAGGGAGCAGCAGGCAGCGTACTAATTGATCCATTTAATCGTCGCCGTTTGCTATCAGCTGCTCCAGCAGATGATTCACGGCGCTGCTGATGTAGTGCTGTGGCCGCTGGTGTAGCCGGTGCCGAGTTGCGAGCAGCAGCTTGGGTAGCAGCAGCAGCCCCTACCGGTGCACGAGAATTAGTAGTATTGTTCAGTCTCTGAGCAAGGTTATATTGTAAATTCATGTTCCCTGATGCGGCATTCAATGGGGTGGAATAAGACCCTTCATGGGTAGCAGCTTCAGGGAATATAGCTTTAGGAGTTTCACGAAATGAGTCCTTATTCTGGAAGAGAGAAGGAAGCGGTGGATCGTTCGAGAGAAGACCATCATTTTGAAGCTCGCGGATTTTCACGTCGAGTCGCTTGATATGTCGGTCCAGCAGAATGCTTGCTTTATCGCTCAGGATAACCTTCTCATCCTGTAATACTTGGCACCGGTCCATATTTTGGAGGATAGTCTTGCTATATGCTTCTTCTTTCGGGTTCAAGGCATGACTTCCATTTATTTTGATAAATTTCTGTAAACTTCCGTCCCTCGAGTTAATAATCGCGCGACAATCTTGTATTATTTTATCTTTGGCTTGGATCTCCTCCATGAGATGGTTTATTTCTGCTGGTAAGTTTGCCACTATTCAATAGAAAAGCTGTCAGCCAATGACTCTACTAGCCAAAGTGAAGTAGTGATATACTGCACTTACCATTGTGGACAAACTGCTCGAGCACAGAGGAGCAATCCTCTGTATGTGCCATGGCAAAATATCAAACACAAGTCCCTGAGCTCCTTGCTAGCGTGGGAATCCCTGAAAAGCAGATAAGTTAAGTTTCCTGAGTAGGCAAAACAAACACGCAGGCCTCCGGAACAAGCTGTCTTGCAACCAACAGTTAGTGTTACTGTCGTAAATCAATAAAACGCCGTCAATGAGAAAATGATGGAAGGTGAAGGTTGCCTCATTAAGGGGCTGAGTAATCAATCACCTGATAAAAGCTTGGCGCCACTTACCCAGATCACTTGTCCATTTTAGGACTAGTTGGGATCATGCTCCGCCATAAGCCGCACTAGTCCTGATTTGGTGTATAAACTCTGCTGGCCTCTGATTGGCTGCTCGTTTTGATGGCCCAAATTTATCCGCAAATTCCACGTTTGAGCTCGTCCAGCACAATCCAAACAACGTCGCAAGAGCAGCCAAGTCACAGACACGCAGATATTAAGAAGCATCCCCGAGATATAGCAATAATAATAGCTAAATATAGCTGTTTATGGGATAGAAGACCGACAGACGCCTGTACTTGACCATGGGCCGATCCGCCATTGTCCAAGAATATGGCCCTCCACCCCTCGCCAACACAACCATCACATTTGACCGCAAGACCGCTGATGAGGTGGCTCACGACATCATTAAAAGGCCGAAGGGGTACAGAGTGTCATGGCACTCAAATGCAACTGTTGAACCACACCATTTTGGCCAGTCGCACCCTATGAAGCCATGGCGCCTGACGCTCACAAAGCAGCTTGTCATGGCCTATGGGATGCACCACGCCATGGATCTTTACGTCGCCAGAGCAGCAACTTACGATGAAATGGCCGAATTCCACAGCACAGATTACCTCGACTTTCTGAGCCAGGTTATTCCCGCTGATATGGACAGCGCAGCGCAACAGGATCGGCTAGCCGGGTTCAACTTTGGCGATGACTGTCCCATTTTTGACGGCCTTTATGACTACTGTGCTCTTTATTCCGGTGGAACCGTCGATGCTGCTCGAAAACTTTGCAATAATCAGTCAGAGATTGCCATTAACTGGTCCGGTGGATTGCATCATGCCAAAAAGACAGAGGCAAGCGGGTTCTGCTACATTAATGATATTGTACTCGGAATCCTTCAGCTACTAAGACACCATCCCAGAGTGATGTATATTGACATCGATGTCCACCATGGAGACGGAGTTGAGCAGGCTTTTTGGTCAACAGACCGAGTTCTTACCGTTTCGTTCCACAAATATGACAAGGATAACTTCTTTCCGGGAACTGGTCCGCTTGATAGCACTGGGCCAACACATCCACTCAATCCTGGTGCTCACCATTCTTTAAATGTCCCCTTAAACGACGGAATCGAAGATAATGATTATGTCAACCTTTTTAAAGCCATTATCGGCCCATGCATTACCACCTACCAACCTACTGCGATAGTCCTACAGTGCGGTGCCGATAGCTTGGGATGTGACAGACTTGGTTGTTTTAACCTCAATATTCGTGCTCATGGCGCATGCGTTGCCTTTACAAAATCGTTCGGCCTACCCACCCTCGTTCTTGGCGGTGGAGGATATACTCCTCGCAATGTCTCTCGGCTGTGGGCTTACGAGACAGCTATATGTGTTGGAGCTGAGGATCAGCTTGATCCCAAACTTCCCGAAACACTACCCTTTCGCAGCCATTTCCAGCCTGACTGCTCACTCTTCCCGCCGTTATCAGATCTACGGAAAGTTGAGAATAAGAATACCAAGCAGTACCTAGATTCTCTTGTTGAAGGGATATTGGAGCAGCTGCGATACATTAACGGTGCACCTAGCGTTCAGATGAGTGTGATTCCACCGGATATATTAGGCATTCGCGAGGAAATCGAGAAGGAAATTGAAGAAGAAAACCAGTTGAACGAAGAAGAAAACGAGGACCGAGGAGTAAACGGGACATCAAGTCGGCGAAAGGATGCAGAAAGAGGGATTGCGACTGCTGGTGAACTTTATACATGATATTTGGGCAGTATGATTCGACTTTTGTCTGTCTACTTCTCACCGTTTACATTTCTTCCCTTGCATTGGAGTTTAGGTGTTCCTGAGGCATTGGTTTCTGATGGGGATCCCTATTATGATCAGGAATGCGGCACCTTATCCGCGGTGCCTTTACCTTTCGTTTGTACAGGCAATGGCACCAGTTGCTCTGGAGTTTTTTTCTTTTATTTCTTTAGATGGCCATTCAGATACCCAAAACACTACCCTATGTTTGGTACTAGCATTAGACCCTAATACATGACTTATTGATGGCTTCTTCGATTCCATCAGCACTAATTACCCGAACTCCATGAGCAGCCATATCCATCTTTGAATCCTCCCAGCCCTCGTCCGGATCCACACACTTGGTGGCCTCGTCAATAACGTAGGTCCTGAAGCCACGGTCCGCAGCATCAATGGCCGTAAACCTGACACAATAGTCCCCCGCGAGCCCGACGATAAACACATCCGAAACCTGATGCTCATTCAGCAGAGCTTCAAGATCATGGCTGGCTCCTCCGGCCTCCACGCAGTTGCTGTTTCCGAACGCATCAGTAAAGGCCGAATACATTTCTACCCGTTTGTCCATCCCTTTCCTGACCATGGCATCCAGCTTTTCAGATTCGATTTCAGGGATGAAGCTAGCTCCCTTGGTACCTTGGATGCAGTGTGGTGGCCACAGCCGCTGTGTTTTAGTCTCATCTTCAGCCCCGGCCACAGGGTTTTTCGTGTCAATCGTCGATGTAAATGGTACATTCGACGGTGCCGGGTGGTTCGTGGCAAATGATATATGGCTCTCTGGGTGGAAATCCTGGGTCCCTATCTTGACCACGAAACCCGTCAGAGAGAGTAGCTTGTTGATCAACGGGGCGATTGATCTGCCGTCCTGGATGGCAAGAGAGCCGTCCTGTTGATTGTATTTTGATAAGTATGCATTGCTAGGTCCTATAGTAGTATGAGCAGACTGGTTAAATGGCCGGAACGCACAGGTGGACAGAAATCTTCCTGCATATCAACCACTAGCAGGGCAGCTCTCATCTGGGTGTCTGGCTCCATGTTTGCTTTGCTGGTGCCTGAATAGATTTTCTGTAGTATGTTCAATGAGTGATCAATATCTGCTAAAAGGATAAGTATGTTGGTGGCAAATATGCACAATATATATACACGCTGCGATGCATTTGAGTCAGTAACGGCCAGCATGCATGTATGTAATTTTAGCTTAAGAAAGTGCAACTAGCTTGTGGCAACTCCAGAACTTTTTTATGTTTGTCAATATGATCAAACTCACTCTTTTTTTTTTTTTTTTTTTTTTTTTTGCTTCAGGTTTATATTATTGGATTCGATATAGATCCATAGACTGTACACGGCGCTTTCGGCTAGAGGATATGGCCAAAAGCTCGGAGATAGCTCCCACACAGGCCGAGCCGGAGGGGCTACCGTACTGGCTGGTGAATGTACCCCGGGATCGATGGCCAGCTGAGTGTCCAGACTATCTTTGCAACCTGCCGGCGAAGAATATCAGTATCCTGTCGACTCCAGATAGCGAATATGTTCGGCAAGACTGGGATCTAGTACGCCAAATAATCGGTGTGTTTCTCGTCGACAGATTCAACCTAGTGATATCTCATACTCAACTGACGCTGGCCTGGGCAGCCTCCAACCGGATTGATCTGTTCCGCCGTGTGCCCTCTGATCTGAGAAGATATCTTGAATATACGTCCTACGTCAAATCCAAGTATGGCTCGGTCATGAATTTCGTTGTCCGCGAGAGGCTGCGTTGGGAGAATAATATGGCACCCAGAGGCTCACGGCCATTCGATAACCCCGGTTTGTGTTGCTCGAACTCATCCTATATCTTTCTTTTTCTAATTTTTTTTCTCGCTTCTTTCCTTTTACCTTTTTTTTTCTTTTCTTTTTTTCTTTTTCTTTTTTTTTTTTTAATCGCTTGTCCCCCCTCCAGCCGGCCGTTTATGCATAAACTCCAGCGTCGAGGGGGCCATTTGATTCCTCTGCAGGGCCAATATACCAACATTATTTGGTAGCATAAGCCGTTCTCGCTCTTCTACTTATTAAAACCTGTTGACCTTTTTTGATACTATGCAAGCTGATAACTAAACTACCGCGATGCACTGACACTGACTGCATTACGGGCGATATCCAGATGACCACAAGATCCTATACAACGACTGGCCCTATGGGGTCGAAGAAGGAATCGTCCACCTGGTAGTGTGGACGAAGTTTACCTTCGAGGACGATCCGGTAGCAGACGATCTCACGCCTCGCGCGCGAAAGGAAATTGACGACTTTGTGGATTCGACCTTTCGCAGCAGGGTTCCTGCAGAGAAGGTATGCATAAATGAAGGAGGGGGTCCGAAGTGTGGTCCAAGGTCACTTCAGGCACACACACACGCACACACACTCCTCAATCCCGCCGCGAGTTATTCTTCCCCCCTGAGTGAAAGCCGTGGTAAACTGACATCGTCTCTCTTGGTCTGCAGGTCATTTGGTTCCGCAACTGGAAGTCCTTAAAGTCTGTCCATGCTGTTGAGCATTTCCATGTTATGCTGTACCGGCCTGATATGGAATTTGTCCACGAAGTCACAGATGGGGATGTCCCGCTGATTGACAAGGGCCTGGATGAGTGAAGGCATATGTGAGTACGTCGGTACTCGGGAGTAAGCCTGCCTAGTGACTGAGGGATCTCCCACGATCTTCTATGAATCTTGCTGTCTTTTTCTATCCCTTGTTCAGGTCTTGTGCCTCCAAAAGGGACCAATCTTGCCAGTGTTTGGCCATTTTCTTTTCATATTACCCAAGATCTAGGACTACTATATACAGACCGTAGACACAATAGAACTGTTTGCATGAGCAGTACTCTGTAGGACCTCGGAGGAGCAGAAGTTGGCTATTCAGGAGGCAAAAATCCGCAGGATCAGATATTCAGTTGACTGCGTCATATCGAGCCATAATCCATGCAGAAGAAGCCAGCCAACATGGCAAAGAAAAGCAAAGAAAAGGGCCCCGCGATCATCACTTAGTTAACTAATTCTTCCCTATGAGCCGATTGATGCGGGATGAGAACCAGCACCACCAGCACCACCACCAGCAGCCAGGGCGAGGGAAAGAAAAGGGTATTAGCCATTAGATATTCCCAGGCCTCCATGTCCCCGTCGCCTGACCTGCTTGCCGGTGTAAATAGTAACCCAAAGGCCCCCCTGAGATATCTCTGTATACCATAGAATATAATTAATATAGAATCGACAGCCAGCGACTTGCAGCGCAGGTCACTTTTGTATGGCGTGCAGGCGGGCGGAAAACCCCTCACGCAGGTAACTCGTTAACTAGTCAAGTTATCCTCAAGCAAAAAGGAAAAAGAACCGCCGGTCTTTCTTCCAACGTCACCGACTCGCTCGCCTCGCCTTGCTCGCTCAACCCTTTTATATTCCGAACAGCCCAGGATTCGCGATTCACCAGCTCAGGGGAAGCGGCAGACACGAGCCTTGCAGTATCTATACGCTCTTCTGGCCATTCTCCTGCTGTTCACGAGTTAGTATAACTCCGTTGTTCACCACTGCGCCGCCGTCGACCGTCCATCCCGCCGCATCCCAGCTTTGCCTCCTCGACCATCCTACTGTCAATTCGCAGGTGCAAAGCCGATCCTGCGAAAGCACTCAGTAGCTGTCTCTTATACACATCTGACGCTGCCGACGACTCCTTACGTGTAGATC
>OJKM01000232.1_pt1 | contig 10614 bp, 11 predicted proteins | sample 1596631 | NCBI WGS metagenome assembly OJKM01 (sample SAMEA3904683, study PRJEB24821) | metagenome | biome: Builtin; feature: hospital; material: surface | place: USA | collected 2013-06-06 | reverse complement strand
CTCTCTGGTCTCGTGGGCTCGTAGATGTGTATAAGAGACAGGCATTACTCCTCATTAGGGAAATGCAAATAAGAATCACCCTACACCTGTTAGAATGGCTTGCTAACAACTACCACCAGATACCTTTGACGGAAAGGGCCCACGCCCCCCCCCCCCGTAAGCAAAGCGAATTTACATACATGGGTCTGGGAGCCAACGCTAACATCCTTCTATTGCGGTGCCTACACATTTACAACCGCTCGCTACACCTATCAAGATAGCATAAGAGGCTTTCACGTCACCTTCCCACTGTGAGTTCAGAGGTCTTCTATACCCTTATCAGGATGACCTGCATACTGACTTATAGAAAGTATGAGCGCTGCCAGACAGAAACGGGGTGGCCGCTGCCCCCCTGTGAGTAGAATATTTCCCCGTGGAAGGCCAAAGCGCACTGCTAACACCCCTATAACGCTGAATATGGCCAAAAAAAATCCATCAACTCAGAAAGCCTTCAGATTAGAATATTACAAAGCTAGGCGCGTTTTCACTCCCAGGTATGACATTCTCCAGACTCCTGCGCCCCAGTCATTGTACAGGATGTGCTAACAATATGATAACCATCTTGGTTGTCCAAACCAGAGAGCTGGTTTATATGCATCAGCTACATTTAGTTGTCAACCTTGATGGCAGTGGGATGGCTCAAGTAATGCTCTAGAAGCTACAAGTCACGAAAGCAATGTGATGCAGAATGGTTGCTAGGATGAGAGTGGTCTTGACAGGAAGAAGGAAGCTAGAGAGATAGGAAGTGGATGTGAGGATGGCCTTATGGACAACAGGTTCTTGGAAACATGAGTAGATAGCTTATCTGAGAACCTGCATGTCTCTCGTTTGACGTGCTAAATTTATCTTTGTCTTTCTCCATTTCTTCATATTATGACCCTCTACGCGTCTATCAATATTCTACCAGTGTAACTCTCCATACCAGCTCTCAGATGTACATGATAGCGAACTCATCGACAAGATCGAGTCCCAAGCGTGGTAGTCAAAATAAGATGGCAGTTACACCAGGCAGACATCCTCGCCTGCCTGGGATGCCATGCAGTTACTCTGTAGTTGACTGCTTTTCAACGCTAGGATGAGACCACCACTTTATGATAACTGCAGCCCCGATGCTGCCAGTCGCACGCCTATCGGATAAAGGGACACATTATCAGCTTGTGAAGAGCAGCCATCGCATGCTGCCTTTATCTCGGTGTTTTTTTGGGCCTTTGAGAGAGCTGAACAGCCATGCCAGCCACAGCGACGAAATCGAGGATGACAATGAGGCTATCGGCCACTATAAACACGGCTTCAGCAGCAAAATCTATTCCAACAGCCCGCGATGTTGTCACCCGAAGGCTCATCGGTTAAACGACTTAGATTCCAGTGGCCAAAAGTCTGGCAGTTTCAGATCTCGATAACTACGGAGTGCTCCAAGAGGTCTTGTCCTCTGCTTCTCTGCTGCCCCATCTCGACCGTCCAAGGCTCAACACTCCCCCACAACCACTCCGCCAGACGAGCGTTTGATATACAGCTCGACGGCCCTGAGATATCGTATGCTCGGACACGCAGAATATATCAAGGATTTAAGGTTCGGATCCAGCGGCTTGGAGAGTTGCTTGTTTTTCTCTGGTTTTGTTTGCTTCTTCTGTGGCTTAAGTTATATGTCTGACTGACAGCGATATAGGAAGACAGCATGGCTATATAACCATCGCTCATTAACTACACCAGCCCACCTGAGCAAGCCGTCTCCCACACATGGCTGCGTTCCCGCGCGCCCTTTGGTTCGAGGGCTGGTCAGGGACAGGGAGTCAGGGGCCAGAGGCAGCAACCAGCTGTGAGACGGGGCTGCGACTCCATCAGGATGGAGCAGTATGGAGCTGGCACCATCCTCTCAGCCACTAATTTTACCCTTAGTTAAAGTACGGAGTACCCTGGCCCCCTTCCACCAGCCCAGAAGACTAACCTCTCTGCTCTAGTTACGTCCACGATGTCATGGGCTGACGAGGCGCGACCGTTCGCCGCTGTGGAGAGACAGAGACGCAGTCGAAGGGGGAGTAGCGTAAATTATGCACATCCCCTTCTCCAAGCCAACATCTCTCTCGATCCTCTGTTAGGTCTGTCTGACAGCTGTGGGAGACCCTCCTGATGGCTGAGGCAGATGTCTTTCTTTGTCCCCTCGCCCTGCTCGTCTCGATAACGACATCTTTTTCACCATGACGCTGGCCGAGCTGCGGTGATCTCGTCGTACATCTCCCCTTGGCCTCGTCAGCTCTCGTTCTCTTCCCGTTTCTTATTTTATTTTCCATTTTTTTTTTTTTTTCTATTATTCTTCCCGTCTTCTTTGCTTCTCTATTTCTTTCGCTTCCTGATTCTCTTCCTTATCTGCTTCTTTTCCTCTCGTTTCGTTTGCGCTGATTCAGAATGACGAAATGCCGGCTCCGTCATTTCATCATCCTTACGGGATCTGTGCTGGCCTGCATATGGTACTTCCTCGGTGGTGAACTCCGAGCCATTGCGGACCAGTACAACGTCCGAGACTACCTCAGAGCCTCGCTAGACCCGAGCAGACAGCCCGTCAGGCCGTCCAATGTCGCTGCTGTCGGCGACAAGGCCATTGTCATGGCTGCCCTGGAGGAGGAAGACACTCACTGGGTCGAGGAATACCTCCCGGAGTACGCAGGCCCCTGGCTACCTATCCTTCCAGGTTTAACACCGATGTGCTAAAGTATATCTACAGCTGGCAGCGGGCGATCTACACCGTCAACCCATCTCCGGAAACCCGACGAGACCCCAAACGTCTTACGACGCCCGCAAACAAAGGTCATGAAGCAATGGCATACCTCACCTACGTTATAGAGCACTATGATTCTCTACCTTCTATCGTCGCCTTCATACACTCTCACCGCAATGGCTTCTTCAGGGCCTGGCACGTCGATGCTCCGCTGCACGACAACGCCATAGCGATGCAGTCCCTGCAGACGGACTATATCAGGGAGAACGGCTATGCCAACCTTCGATGTATGCGGAACTTGGGTTGCACGTCACCTGGCAGACACCCGCTTCTTACACCTGAAGTATGGGGCGAATTGTTCAACGGGACAGCGCAGGGGAAAGCTGCTGCCGCCGCCGCCGCTTCTGCTTCTGCTGGTGCCAAGGGAGATGCGAAAGGTGCTCGAGCCGTCATACCGGTGCCGGATGTGGTGATGGTTGCATGTTGTGCACAGTTTGCTGTCTCAAGGGACCAGATTCGACTACGGCCGTTGGAAGATTACATACACTTCCGGCAGTGGCTGTTTGATACCTCTTTCAACGACGCTACTAGTGGCCGTATATTCGAGTATATATGGCATATAATCTTTGGCAAGGATGCTATCTAGTATGTATCCCTGTCCCTGTAGTACGGTCGTCGCACTACTTACTAACGATATATTCATGTATAGCTGCCCCGAGGAAGATACCTGCTACTGCAAGGTCTATGGCCGCTGCTAGCGCCACCTTTACATCTCTTCTATTTTACTATTCTCGCATTTTTGCATTATATAAACCGGGCTCCCGTTACGTCTTGTATAAAGGTACGGGTAGAAAAGCTTATAGAATTTTGTTAAAAAGCGCTAGTGTATATACCCCCTGCTTTTTTTATGGCGCTTTCGTTATATTGTACATGCATGTGGCTTTATTTTTATTTTTACTATTGTTACTCGTTATATAGAAATAGATACACTCTGTACCCTGCTCGAGACCGAACCTAACAAATTTCATCTCGTTCGGATTTTCGAATACTGTCCAATTGTAATGCTTTCCTGTTAGAAAATATCATATTAGATAGAATATTAGCAGCGATTGATGTTTCAGGATTTTGCATACATCTCTTGCCCTGCATGCGACGAGGGGATTCCAAGGAACCATGATCTAATTTGAACTTCTTTTTTTTGATCTTGATATAAGTCTCCCCTAAGTGCATTTCATCACCTTTTAATATTAGATTTCTAACCTTCTTTTAATCGTAGTTGTACTAGAGGTATTCAACTGTCGGCACTGGTTTCCCGCATAACTCTTCTAAGCGAAGGTATGAGGGTTCTGGTAGGCAGGTATTGTTAGCTCCATCCTTGTTTTCCTCTCCGTTAGGCTCCAGGGGGTTTTGGGTAGAACACCCCGTAGTAGTAGACCCAGTAGTAGATTCAGAATCAGATACAACGTTTGTTAATAAATCGATTCACGTTCGTTCTTTACCCATCCTTCCTGCTCGAGCTTAATAGCTGTTATCTGTAGATCGTTGTAGATATTCTGATCGAAATATCGTGAATCGCTACTATCGTGAACATTCAGCTTTATGAGTCCGGGAACCGTAGCGTAGATCCGCATGACTCTTGCTGCATAAAATCAGCGGTGGTCCTAGTTTTGGCAGCATACCATGTGTTGGACTCGATTTAGCATATCGATGCTCAATAGCGAACTTAGGGATAGGGGTTTCAGTGATACGTTGTTATCTACCGCAGCCTTCGTGTCTTTAACCAGGTCCGAGAAGTATTTGTGCATACTATGCTTGCTGACAATCCGTTCCTCGATTTTCATATTAGTTAGTAGTCTATATATATAGACAGGTTTATTCTCCTGGCCACAACGATGAACTCTAGCAAACGCCTGTTCCTCATTCGGTGGAGCTCATTTTGCATCAAGAACGTGTGGTATTGTGGAGTCGGTGGTGCTTGATTCGCTTGTAGCCAGTTAGGTTCGAGAAGAATCAGGCGGAAAGCTCTCGTGAGGGTATAGCCGGTTGCCAGTATATTTATACTTCCGACAATGACAAATGGCTCATTATGATGAGTCCAAGGAGACCTTTGCTGCATAAAATGAGCGAAGGTCCTAGTTTTGGTAGCATATCATATGTTGGACTCGTTTTAGCATATCGACGCTCAATAGCGAACTTAGGGATAGAGGCTTCAGCTGAGTCGTCCGTAAGCTTGGGCTCGTTTTAACGTCTCCGGGATAGATCCATCAGCTGGTTTATCTGCAGGCTTGGTAATATTATTGGGCCTGCTGTGCCATGTAATCCGTAATTAGTGGCTGAATCCATTTTGGGCCAGATTCGCAAGGTAGGAGGATCGTTCCGTCGTGGAGGCATCAGTAGTTCGTATATATGCTTGACGCACATCCGCCCGCCATGCTGGATGGTTATATGCCCGGTATTTAGAACTGGCAGAGAGGACCACATTCAATCTGTTCCAACCATCGACCACTCGTTCATCGACTTAGAGCAGAGATAAACGCATTCTTCTCGTTGCTCTGTTCCATGATCTGCTTCTGTCCAACAATAATGCTATGCTGCATTCGCTCATCGAGGTAAATGTTGGTAGCTGAGTCTGCTAGCAACGCTTGCAAATTTCTATTCCCTGATAATCCGCCTGCAACCAAGTCCCCTGACCTTCATCAGTTGAGAAGGTTTGTTGTTCTACAACCTGCCAGGGAGGAGTGTTTCGTTGGGCCGCTTCTCATTATCGTGAAGGCACGGCATAAAGCCATGACCGTAAGTCCCCCATTCTGGCGCCATGCATCTCTCAGAGTAGGGAGTCTTTAAACATCTGGGCCGGACGCCGACTACAGCCTGGTAAGATGATTGCACTCTAGGCGTTCGTTGTGTCCATGCAGCGAAATTTTGGCCCTTGTTGGTAGCAAGCACCAGTAAGGGCATCCTTACTGTTGGCTTATGGTAATTGTCAGGGTGACCCCGATGTAGGCGGATATTGAATATGAATATGGGGAGTATCAAAGTGTCATGGTATATATTGAAGGCTGCTCCCCCGAAGGGAGGCAGGGGAGTGTGTTTGGAAGAGAGAAGACACCATCCTGGGGGCAAATCATGGGTATTTTATATTCGACTCCCTTGCAAACGAGCTGTCTCTTCTTCTCTGCAGCGGCCACGACTGTCTCAAGCCAACGGCTGTAGTTGATACAATCAGTATCAGGCCAGGCAGGTGAATATAGGAGCTCGACGCAAACGAAGTGAGACCGCCTGAAATGCCACCGCCAGCTGGGTCCGGGGGTATCAGCGAACGGACGTTCTTTGTTCCTGGGGTCAAGCAGAGTCCCAACAGCACTGATGCAAGCAGAGCAGAGAAAGGCCAACGTTGAGGCGGTGTACCTGGAAGAGAGGGATATTCCTTTCATGCGGACCGGGATGTTTGATTGCGGGCAGGCTCGTACAAGCCACAGCAGAAATAATCGCGTCAACAGATAGCTAGCTAAATCGATAAGTAAACAGATAAGTAAACAACCGGATAAGATAAGACATGGATAAGATGAGTAGATAAGTTTATTTGGTGGGTTATAGTCGGGATGAATAGCTAGACAGACAGAACACGGAGTAGTAATTTGTAGGAGAGTCATCACATCATAAGCCGAAGGATAGCAGAGCCAAGTACAAAAAGACAGACAAAAGAAAACCCCAAATATCCCGCAAGCGCCGAGCCTCCCGCCGTCCAGGGAGTACTGTCTGTTCTTTTTGCCCGTTTCCTTCAGGGCATCCTCCCTTCGCGAAAGGACATAAAATCAATCAAAGCACATGAAAAGATAGGTCTAGAGTGCTGACAATATGGGTAAGATGGAAAAGGAAGGTATTAAAAGAGACGAATAAAAGGAGAAATAATAAGAAAGAAATAATGGATAGATAGAAAGGAAAGGTGCAGGAGACAAAGGGTAGGCTTAATCATGGCCGCCAGCTCTCGTCTATCCGCCCTCTGACCATCCGCCGTCCTCGTCTGAGGCCGACGTTGCCTTCTCCAACAAGGGCTTTCCATCGCCTGCCGACGGAGTCGTGGTTCTTGCCCATCCGTCGTGCGCAGTCATTCCAGTCACGCTTGGATAGTTTTAGTTTCTCGAGCACGAGCTCGACTAGTCTTCCGTCGTCTTCGGTCGTCCACTCTGTGCTTGGATGAGGAGGCGAGGAGAATATCGAGGAGCCTATGGCATTGTTTAACGAGTTATGTGTGGCCGCCGTAACGGCGAAGGAAGGGAAGGAGGAGGTTCGATCCGGAGAGGTAACAGTGCTGCTGGATATTTTATCTGCGTTGTCACCTCGTCGATTCCATTGCCGCCGGATGCACGGGGACTGTGTAGGCGATCGTTGCGACTTGGATGGGGTGTCGAGTGACCGGAAATCTCCGGTTTCGAGGCCAAGTGGGAGCTCTGGAGGTGCACGTCTCTGCCTCTTTGGTGTTGAGAACTTGTCTTCATGTTCTCTATTCTTGCTTCCGTGCTGGAAGTCCATGGACTCCTCGTAGACCTCTCTCCTTCTCTTGTTGGCGCCGCGAGGGTACTTTGCGGCTGGCTTGACTACCCTCTTAACTGTGCGCGCAGATGATAATGGGCCTGTAGATGATGAGGTAGATGAAGCAGAGGTGGTTCGGTCCTGAAGATACGGCGTAGGTTTCACTTGCAGAGGGCTCTGGAGACGTTCTGGTTTGGGTGCTCGAGTGCGCGCACGACTGGGTGAGGGAGCAGGGGATACATTTAGCAGCGACTGGAGCGCTCGGCATGTTCCCAGGAGGCCATTTCCAGATCTGATGCCATCGTCAGAAGGCGGCGGAGTGGATGGGAAGAGGTGGGAGGCGGCGAAGCGAGGCCGAGAGGAATATTGTTGTTGCCGTGACTCGCACGACAGGGCAGAAGGCAGAAGCATCGTGCTTGAAGCAATCCGTACACTGCGTATGCAGAAGCGCAAGCCTGTGCCGGGTGTCGGCGACCGAAGCGGGAGCGAAGGCGAATATGTATTCAAAAGTAGGCGTTGTTTGCGCTGTGCCGGCGGCTGCCTGGATTTTTTTTTTTTTTTTTTTTTTTTTTGGCGCTGGGAGTTATGCGCCGGGCGAGTTTTCTTGAGAACGCGAGGTGATATGGAGATGCGGTAAGCTGGAAGAGGTCCTGTTAAGCAATGCGCTTCATGCGCTGTGTCGGAGCGGTCTTTGCGACGGTGCGTGGGTGATTGAACGGCGATGCGGCGGGTGCGGACGGGTTGATTGTAAGGAGTTGGAAACCTGGGGAGGAGGTTGGGAGGGAAAATCAACATAAATCGCACGATCGGGAGGACAGAAAGGCAAAAAACGGGCTCTGACAGGCTAGCGGCACAAGCGGCTTGGCGCGGCCAGGGCTAATTTGGCGCTGCAGGAAAAAGCAACGCCGCGAGGATGGAAAGTCGCAGGGAAGCCGGCTTAATAATGAGGGCTGCGGTGGGGAGAAGGTCGCCGTGAAGAGTGTGCGAGATGGAGGTGTACTTATGGAGTCCCTGCTGCGAGCTAGAGAAAGGGCGGTCCATCATCTGGCAAGGGAACGAAATGCTCCGTCGGGACTAGTCTTTCGTCTGTTGTTGTGTGCGGTGAAGAGGCCGGCATGGGGACCGAGACAAGGCCGCTTGGGATCCGGGCTGGTAGGAGCTAGAGCGTGCGTGGGAGGAAAAAGGAAGACAGCAACAATGTGATGCCTCAGAGGACTATCAAGCGAGGGGACCGGCCTGCCCCGTGGTGGTGCTGTTGAATCATAATAATAATATCTAACCGCCCACCCTGGGCTTTGTTTGTTTGTTTCTGTCTGGCCATCCCTCATAGTTCTTTCGTAGCATAGCAACGGACGGATAAAAGGCAAGGAGGAGTTTGCTCAGCTGGAAGCTGCTCCGCTCAGTTGAGCGAATTGGCTTTTATGCCGCTCTGCACCCCCGTCCGACTACTGCAGAGACAATCTACTTCAAGCTTTCTGCTTCCATTTGGGGGGTTTTTGTTGTGCTGTTCTTGCGACAGCCCTTCCAGGCCGGAACACAACATGTCAACCCCAGCAAGCTACTGGCAGACACCCTGCGAGACCTTCCGCTGCAAATCCCTACAGCTGTCTTGAACCAGTGGAAGACCTCTCTTGACAACAGCCGTTTCGTCTCTCGGGGTCTGGTCGACTCGTGGACTGTGGCCCTCGAAGTCGTCCTCTGTACCACCGAACCTCCCGGGAAAAGCAACTGCATCGCGGTGTCACAAACTGCGCCCACCTGCCCCTTCGATTGGCCAGCCGATCACCCATCCTTGTAGGTTAGTTGAGACGATCCTAAGAAAACGCCCACTGTCCACGACTCGGCTTCGATGGGTAGGAGAATAAAGTTGGGGATGAAGGTACCAGGGTGCTGAAGGTTTTGGAAGGCTGCGGTCCGTCCCATCAAATAATCCCATCGCCTGACTTGGGCCTTGCCCACTCGATATCCGACATCACCATGGCGACGGTGCGTGCCGAATGGAGCCTGTCCAGAGTTTGCCTTCACAGAACCCATTTTATTATCACTCCCCAGTAGCTTGCGTAAAATGTTCCGCAAAAGGTCAGCTGAAGATGGAAAGTTCGTCTCTTCGAAAAAAAAAAAAAAAAAAATAATGCCCCTTGTTTTTCCCATGTCTCAGTATCGTCGGGTTTGCGCAGCTGCTGGCTCTTTCGCTAGGCAAATGATAAATCAGCCTTCTGGCCACCAATATCTTTCCCGAGGGCTCGCCACTCCTCACATTAGATTTTTGATACTCTGCATATTTGATATCCTTTCTGTTGATCTGCTCTCTCTTTTCCCCCTATCGTCAGCTTCGCCACACAAGCGAAAAGCCATCAAAGTCAGACGCGCCGCACGCGCGCTAACGCGTCTGTCGCGCTTTTTCGCGTTTCGTGAACCTGCAGAAGAAAACTTTAATCTGACCAATAAAACCCGATCGCCAGCTTCATGTGCTTAGTCATCTTATCTTGCATCGCAACTTCAAGGGAAAGGAAGACAACAGATGACAACTGGAAGGAAAGAAGAGAAAGGACAAAGAAAAAGGAAAAGGTTGGACAGCTTGCTACCAGTCACAGAGATATTTGGATGCGTATCCGCTGTGTTTGGTCCAGCTTTTTTTTTAGGAAAACGGGAAGTAATAAAAGCAAAAATTGAATGACGAGGGGCAATGTTACCACCTTGTCGACCTGTTCGTAGAACAACAGCGTTTTTATTGCTCACCATATCTGACTGCACGACGCTTCCCAGTCAGAGGGTCGAGTACCTCTTCAAACACTTCGTCTTCTTCCAAAGACGATCTATTGCTGTTGGTGTCGCACTTTGGCCGAGAGCTTGCGCCCTTGAAATTGCGCTTAGCAGGCACCTGCTGGACCGCTTCCCTTTCAGGCCTTAGGGCGAGAGCTTCATTCTGATGTTGTTTAACGAATAACGAGGGTGGTGTGGTACTTCTCACCACGTTAGGATCCCATTCGCCTTCAGTCACTGTTTCTGGCTGCTCGTGCCCCATATCATCACCCACACTCGTGTTAGACTGTGTTCCCTTCGGCCGTTGAACTGCTTCGTGATCATTTTTGTTCCATGCTTCGGGACTAAACGGGTTCCTGATACGCGGCTTGGCCTGGTGGTCAGCTGCATCGTCATGGCTGGTCGCTTCAAAGCGGACTCTGGCCCTTTTTGGGCCCATTAATATACCATCCCGCTTTTGAGCCGTCGACCCTTGTGGGGAGTGAGGGGAAGAAGCATCCGTGCTACTTTGTAACCTTTCAGGGGCCTCTTTTTTCTCGGGATCTGAGAGCGTTATCGATATGTTT
>OJKM01000231.1_pt1 | contig 10621 bp, 7 predicted proteins | sample 1596631 | NCBI WGS metagenome assembly OJKM01 (sample SAMEA3904683, study PRJEB24821) | metagenome | biome: Builtin; feature: hospital; material: surface | place: USA | collected 2013-06-06 | reverse complement strand
GTCGGCAGCGTCAGATGTGTATAAGAGACAGTCTCTATATAGCCGCTGTAAATTGTAGAGACTCCCTTCTGTAAATAAAAATACCGTCCAATCATACAATCAGCCTGCTGTTTCATCGCGCCAGCCAAGCGGCGGCTGTCTGCATGAAAGCCCCCTGCATGCGCCAACCAGCCCGCAACTCCGGCTGCATCGTCAAACACGCCAGCAACAACACGCCGTCTGCTATTCATAGCATATTCACCCGGCGCTTAGAGCCATTGAGGCAGCGGGCTATTCACCAGACCAGCCTGTTCCCCAGCCCGCCAGCAGCTGCTTTTTTATTGCGGATCTTGCCGCCATGGCCATCCTGCTGCTTGTGTCCTCCAGCTTTGCCAGCGTCTTCTCCGGCTTCCCACAGAGCAGGTCTCTTCACCTACTACTACTCTTCTTACATAGAAGACACCGGCTGATACCATAATAATATACTATCTAATCTACTGCTCTATCTCGACGTCTAAGGAGGTATGCCATCCCCTTCCTGCTCCGTGGGCTTAAGCTAACCTACTGTTAGATCCCATAAAATAGATACCGCCGGCCATGGAAAACTCCAACGACAGCATGCATTCACGGATGCGGCTGGAGCAGCTGGCTGCTGATATGGGTGTCTACATGAACATGAAGTTCCCTCGAATCACTCGCAAGGATACCGTCTCGTCCTTCAGTCAGCACGATAAAGATGCTGCAGAAGCGCTGGCAAAGCGGAAGCGGCTGGAGGCCTTTTCAGCCAAATCCCATGTATTCAGACGGACCCCGAGCAAACGCAGCTTCAAGCGAGAGGAATTGTACTCAGCTATAGACACGGCGATCCGAGATGACGCCTCGCTGGGCATGCTGGAGTACCTTCTTACGCAGCTCAAAGAGACCAAGGCGAAGAAGAGCTTTTTCAAGACTCAGGAGAACTCCGTGGCTCTCGACATGACCGACCTGCTTAGACTCGCGACAGAGAAGAGGAACTCCAGCTTTCTAGAGATCCTGTCTCCTCACGTTGACCAATGGGGCCTTGATGCTGCTCTCGGCATCGCGGTTGCAAGCTTGGATTTGCATTGTATCAAGGCATTGCTCCAGAATGGGGCAGATCCCAACTCCTGTCACCAACAGTTTGTCACGGCTGTAGGTAACGGACATGTTGCCGTCGTTGAGATGCTGGCTGGAACCGAAAAGAAACTCAGCAGCTCCTGCCTGGATGAGGCTCTTCCGGTAGCAGTTTCGATAGGGTCTATGAGGTTGGTAATGTGTCTCATACACAACGGAGCAAACGCGGATACAGACCAAATACTGGAAACTGCTGTACGGGCTGGAAGACTCGACATATCTGCTGCCCTAGTCCTCGCCAGTCGTCCTCCTTCTCGGATCTCGCTTGACTCCGCAGCTGGTGCTGCATATCATTCGAACAACCTCAGCTCAGAAGAACGAGATTCCTTGCTTGAGTTACTTCTTTGCGCTGGCGCAAATGGAGACTGTGTTGCCAGAGCTCTAGTGAGCGCCGTTGCAGCCAACGATAAACCATCCGTCTCTCTAATTGTCTCTTACAATGGGAACGTCACATATAACTCCTGCGAGGCCATCATAGCTGCCATAAAGGGAGGGAATCTGCACCTTCATGATATCCTGTTCAAGGGCGCCATTGATCCTGACTCTGCCTCTACAGCATTATCCAGGGTCCCCGAAGTGGAATCGAGCTTATCTCCCACGAAAAAGATATCCATTATTGCTCATTTCATAAAATGCGGCGCTTATGGAAGCCCACTACACCAATGCCTCGTAGATGCGGTACATAAGAATGAACGAATCTTGATAGATCTGCTGATTCAGAACGATGCATCCGTTGACTACGATGAAGGTCATGCACTACGATTGGCCATCTCGGCTGGCGCCCTCCCTATTTTCAGGAAACTGATGGAAGGACGGCCCTCTCGAGCAACCCTCGGTCATTGCATTGGTTTGTTGCCTTCTTTACAGCCACGACTACAGTTTACTGTTGCCCAGGATCTTCTGGCAGCTGGTGCAAAGGGAGATGCAGTCAACAAAATACTTATTGGTGCTGTTATGAGCGAATTTCCCGCTGAAAGAGAGCAGCTTATCGAACTATTGGTGAACCACGGCGCAAACGTCGATGCTCAGAATGGAAATTGTCTCGTACAAGCCGTCAAAGTAGGAGACGTTGTTGTGCTAAAGCTGTTACTTCAGGGAAGGCCTTCCTCTTCTTCCCTGTCGCGAGCTGTTGTTCCAGCAGTCTCGTTACGGGACCGAATACTGCGTTTCTCCATCCTAGATCTGCTTCTCGGTTCCAAAGAAGCCAGTGGACTACAAATCAACCAGGAATTGGTTACATTGCTCAAGGAAAATCCGCTTGATATTGTTGCCGTCAACTTGTTCCTCGAAAAGGGGAAAGCAGATATTAATTTTAACAATGGAGAACCTCTCAAACAAGCATGCCGAATGTGTGACGCCGAATTACTGAAGATTCTATTGCAACATCAACCCTCCGTTGATACGCTTAATGCTACCTTCTCCGTTGCACTTACATCGCAAGATACATCGGCTCGGTACAAGATGTGCCAGAGACTTCTGGCGGCTGGAGCCAACGGTGAAGCTCTGGATGCCGGCCTTGTAACCGCGCAGCAAAGTTCACCTGCCGATCCTCGTCTCATTGAGCTATTATTGTCGTTTGGTGCAGATATCAATTATAATGGAGGAGCAGTCATTCAGAGAGCCATTGACAATTCCGATGAGAGACAGCTGTCATTGCTAATATCCAGATTTCCGACAACCTTGACAGTCACCCTCGGCTTAGAGCGATTGCTGAAAATCGACACCAAAAAGAGGAATGAGATGGCCAAAACTCTCCTAGATGCCTCCCAGAATCGAATCCCCGAGGCACTCGATAGCCTCCTTGCCGAAGCCATTCTCGTAAATAAAGGAGACATAACCTTCTTGAAAATGTTAATTCAATATGGTGCATCGGTAAATCACCAGCAAGGAGCCGCTGTTATAAACTCTATCAAGGGACGTCGATTTGATGTCTTCAAACTTCTATTGGAGCAACAAGCTAGTCAGGGAGCATTGGAAGAGGCATTCAAAGCATGCTGGGCATTGAAAGGTGCAGACCGCTTGTCATACGTTTCACGGATTCTCAAAGGAGGCTACAAAGGCGAGCTCATGGATTCAGCTCTTCTTGAAGTTGTTCAGGAAATGCCTTGCAGCCACGAAGCAATCAAGCTACTGCTCAAGCATGGTGCATCAGTGCATTACAACCGAAGCCACAGCCTGGTCCATGCAGCCATGGCCAAAGATATCCTGACTCTGGGTCTTCTCTTGGAAGCCGTTTCGGACAGGGCGGGTGTCACTTACGCCTTTGGCAAGCTGATATCTACAGATACTAGCAACTGGATAACCAAAGAAGGATACTCCACTGTGGAACTGCTTCTCCAAAATGGAGCCTCAGGAGAAGTTTTGAGCCTTGCCTTGATTGCTGCTATTGAGACCTCCGACTCCAACCCAAGGTCCTCCAGCTTCGTGGAGCTATTCCTTCAACATAATGCCAATGTGGATTACCAGGATGGACGTGCAATCACGGCCTCTATAGCTGTCGGGAAACCTCATTTAACAAAAGCAATCTTGAAGTCCAGCACCTCAAGCCAGAATATCAATACCGGTTTTCTATGTATCTTCAACTCTGACTTGACTGAAGATGTTGCTGTCGAATTATTCGATATTTTTTCGAAGACGGATTTGGACATTCAAGCAATGAATGGCAATATATGGTCACCGAGGGACGGAAATGAGCTTCGCGAACCCATTACATTCCAATGCTTGAGGAAATGGCCTCAGGGTTACAAGATGCTCGGCCGCCTACTAGAAGCTGGAATTCATGTAGACGCCCTAATACCCTATGTGATCGATGAAGAACATGGCTTCGAGCAGGTTTCTCTCCTATCATGGGTACTACTACAGCCACAGCAACTGATCAGCCCATACGTATTCGAGTGTCTTTTGAAGAATGGAGGTGAGTTTTTTTTACCTTCTAAAGCTTGCTGAAAGTATACTAACGGCGCATCTCTATCCAGCCGACCCTAATTTCCAGTCCACCAGCTCCATGATGACTCCATTGCTAGTTGCATCCGTAGACAAGTCTCCGGATGTTATCCGAAAACTCATTCAGCATGGTGCAGTCGTTTCAGTGATGGATAAGCATGGCGTAACGCCTCTTATCAATGCTAGTAAACGTGGCCAGCTGACTATTATGCGTTGTCTCATCGATGCCGGCGCTATGGTTGATGATGGCAGCCTTCATGAAGCATCAAGAGAGCTACAGTCTAGTGCTGTCCAGCTTCTTCTAGACCATGGACACAGCCCTAATTTCCCATCCATGCTTCATGAGGGACGCTGTGCTCTAGCCGAATTATGTTTCAAGGCAGAGTCTCCTGGAACATCTCTGGTCAAGACCCGACAGACAATCGATGTTCTTATATCAGGGAAAGCTGATCTGGCCATCCAGAGCCAGGGGAAGCCACTCATCTATCACGCAATAGATAATCCGGCGTCATGTATAAGCACGACAACCGCATTGCTTGCAAGCAAAATGTGGCGGCTCATCAACAATGACTTCAATCATTACACATGCGACGGATATGTTTATTCACCATCTACCTATGTTTCCAAATGCCTCGCACAAAGCCCATCAGAGTATGCCTCAGAACTACTTCGAATATTGAAAGCCAACGGATGCAAAGATGTTTTTTACAAGTGTGAAGGGCCTCAACCGCCTGATATGGTTGGAGCACCCGCTGAAGTGATTGCGGAAGAGAAACGACGCAAAAACCGTCTGCAGCGTATGCAGGAACAAGAAGAGGACCATCAGATATCTCTTCAGCGTGAACGTGATGCTGCAGATCAGCAGCACCAAATAATGGCTCGCACACATCAACTTCGGACCTTGCACGATCGTGAAACTGCAGATGAACGTGACGCAGCAGCCGAGAGATCCAACAGACTCCAGCTCCGCCTTGAAGCAGAAACGGCTGCTCAACGCCAGCGATTTGCCGCCCAACAACGACTGGATGATCAGGAACAGCTGCGTATGATGAACCAACTTCGCCTGGAAGCTGCAGAGAGGCAAGGACGATTACAGATTGAAAATGATAAGATCTTGGCCAATGCCCAACATAACCTCCTAGAGGCTAAGATGACCGTTGAGTCAAGGAGAATCAAGGAACTGGAGGCTGCCAATGAAAGACAGTATCATAGGGACTCAGACTTGCTTTCGCGTCAGGAACGGATATTATCTGATCGAAAGGCCTTCATGGTGGCATCTCCATCTGCCTCGGGGGTTGATGAGTCTGGTTTGCCAACACCAGAGCCTCGGCGACAACTAACCTACACAGGTTCGGAACTTGATTGATTCAATCACTGTTCTTCGATTCTTTTTACTCTAAGACTTGACTGTCCACCCCTAATGACTTTTATATCTTTTGTTATTAGCCATTTGTTTCTGAGTTTACCGTATGGGTCGGGCCCTGTTTTTTAAGCAATCATAGACCAATTGCTGACAAGTTTCTGTACTTTTGTTCAAATTATTAATCTGAGATATCTCATTGAGTGGAATATTTCGTCTGAGCCTTCATCCTGTCTATTGTACATACAGCCATGCAAGTAATCAAAATAGAAAGAGCAGAAAATACGAGTAGGATAAAACTTCAGTCCAGCTCAAACAAACGTGGGCTGAACCAGGGTGATAGACACAAAAATATTAACAGGTATATATCAGAAGGGGTTGTAGAAATACACTGATAAGAAACAGAAACGAAGAACAGAAGAGAAAAGTAAGCCTCTTCCTTCCTGTTTGAAAGTGAGCGCCAACTCCGTCATAGCAAGAGACACCGTGGAAAACACCATTTTGTGGTAGTAAAACAGCAGAGAAACAGTCGACCTCAACGCCTATAACTTTCTTATCTTATCCATATATATGCCCGGGTGTTAGGGAAATGCTGAAATATTGCAATTCATGGTTGAAGAGTGGCTTTCGATGGCACCAACCCTCCGGGGGGAAAAAAAAAGGCTGTGAGCGTGCAAATTTTAGGCTTGGGGGTAACCTATTGCCTGGTGTAGTGAATGCAGGCTAATTACTCCCAGAGGCTAGTACGGCGCCTGTCCCCCTGGGATCCACGACGGTCGAATCCTCTGTCAAATCCTCTGTCCCGACCGTAATCTCGGCCAGAGCCATACGACCCCCCTCTGGAGCCTCCACGGCCACCATAGGACGATCCGCCCCTTCGGTCGGAGTATCCGCCATAACCGCCGCTGTTGCCTCTCTGGCTACGGTTATACCGGCCTCCAGCACGGGAGGGTGACGGCTCCGGTAGGTATGGTGGTTCAGGGTAACCCCAAATAGAAGTAGCAAGTTGGTGGAGGAGGCGGCGAGATTCCCGTTTGTCGTATTTGGACATCTGGTTATTCATGGCGCGGTACGCCTTTAACTTGTCATCGTCGAATATTCGGGTAAATTGTTTCGAAAGAGTGTCGTAAACAGAAGCTATAGACTGGCTAAATTGAGCTGGGTTTGTCAAGTCGACGCTTGCAGACTCAATGGAGGTATCCTCCTTGATAGGAAGGCTTCTAAGCTTTTCTCCAAAGGCGTCGAATTCAATGTCGGGGAACAGAATCCAGCCTTCTCCGGTTTTATCAGCTCGGGCAGTACGTCCAAGACGATGGATGTATGTATCTGTATCGTTAGGGACACCCATTTGAATAACATGGGAGACATTTGGGAAATCCATGCCACGAGCTGTGACGTCCGATGAGAAGAGAATTCCAGTGGTAGCGCGGCGGAAAGAATCAGAATTGAATGTTCTCTGTGCCTGAGTCAGGCGAGAGTGCATTTCAATAGTCTGAATACGGGGAGCTCGACTAGTGTACAAGCTCTCCAGGTCCCTGCACAAGGCAGTAAAGGCACGACGAGCAACGCTGACTTCAGCTGTTGATCCGTAGTATACTACGGCTTTGAAAGGCATCGCAGTATCTGGGTTGGCGGCATGCGCCTGGACAGCTCGTTTAGCAATCTCGAAAAGAGCAGGCAGCTGGTTCTCGAAGCCCCTGAGGAAGACAGCTCTCTGAGGAACCCTCAAGTGTGTTGGAGTCTCGTCTCCAACAGTGTTAACGAATGTGAAGTCAGGTTTTAGCATGCTTCTAGCCAGGCCTTTGACTGACTTTGGAATGGTGGCAGAGAACATCAGGGTTTGTCGGTCAACCTGAGAACGACTTGGGAAGAAAGACTGAATACGTTCGATGTCAGGAGCGAAGCCAATGTCAAGAAGTCGGTCTGCTTCGTCTAGCACGAAGGCCTGCAGCTTTGGAGCAGCAACTCCGCTAGTAGGATCAGAGAAGAGATCCATCAGACGGCCAGGAGTTCCAACCAAGATATGACAGCCTTCCCTTTGGAGCCTCATCAATCCTTCTCGTTTCCTTGTTCCTCCTACCGCAGTTTGTACTTTAAGACCAGAGCCACGGGTGATCTTTTGCGCTTCAACGGCAATCTGTTCTGCCAATTCACGAGTAGGAGAGATTACCACTGCCCGAATATCTTGTGCTGACGCAAAATTTCTTCGCAAGTTGCCAAGGGTAGGATCTTGAAGGATTCTGTGGATAACTGGGAGCAGAAAAGCAACAGTTTTGCCCGTTCCAGTCTTTGCCTGCGCGATCCTAGATAAAAGAGTCAGTTCAATATTTTATTTCTTGGAAACAACTGCGAGCAGGAAATATGGGTTTGAAAGGAGGCATACATGTCGATTCCCTGAATGCTCTCATTGATAGTCTGTGCCTGAACATCGGTCATGGTCTTCAAACCCATTCCCTTGGTAATAGCATTAATCAATCTCTGATCTACCACACCTTTCTCTCCCAGCTCTGAGAATTCCGTGATCAATTCTGCCTCTCCGGCATCTTCAACTGCAACGCCGGCGTTCGCAGTACCAGCGGGAACGCGGAACTGAGGTGAGGCATGTAAAGCTCTCGAGGTCAACAGGGGTGCAGTTGGAAGTCTCCTAATAGAATACTTCGCCAGAGTCGAAGTAACTGGTAGCCGTAAAGCACATCGCTGCAGATTGCGCGAGAGCAGTTGTCCGAACCGGACAGACATACTGCTGGATAGTTGATAAGGATTCGGGGGATTCGGTATTAGAATAGTAAAACAGAACGTAGAGCAAGGAGATATACAATGCAATAGACGCTATTCTTATCGAGATGAACTAGAGAAGAATGAATGAAACTAGTTTTACCGGCGTTAGTTTTGATATCGAAAGAAATTTTGATCGCGAAGTCGCTTTTTTATTTATTTTATTTTATCTTTTTTTTTTTTTTTTCATTGAAATTTTCTAGAGCCGGTCACGTGATAGGTACGATAAGAACGATAAGGCCGCGATAAGCCAGATAAGACGAAGCAAGATATTGGCAGTGAAGGAATGAAGAATTGGTTACCATGAAGGACGCTGCTAAAAGGATGGAGCCCGGAGGTTGATGGAGATTGGTGGTTATGCAGGAGGATGTTGGCAGGGTTGCTATTTGTTATGATTGCTAAAGTGAAACTAACTACTTCAAGTGAGCCCCGTTCATCTCTCTCTCAATGACTTCGTACAGCTGAAGTCCATTGAAATACCCGGCGAATGGCGTTCCGATCACCTTGTAGGTGTATTGAGCATCTTCCTCGGGGATCTTTACGGTCTCAATGCCTCGTCCCTTGGCGGCTGCATCGGCCAGAAGCTGGCTATAGCAACATTTCTCCAACGCATAGAACCAGAAAACCGTCTCCTCGATAGTTCTACCCACAGTCAAGAGGCCGTGGTTTTGCAGAATAGCTGCCTTCTTGCTTCCAAGGGCTTTGACGATATTTAGACCTTCTTCTTTGCCTAGAACAATGCCTTTAAACTGCGCATACAGGGCGTGGTCCTATTGATAGCGTATCAGTACCCGATGCAAATAGATAGGATAGAATAACTAGTTACTAGTTATGAAACATCTTCTCGTGCTACATACCTTGTAGAAGGCGCAGGAGTCCTGAGTCGTGATGTCCAATTCGATTCCGAGAGTGGAAAATGTGCGGCCGTAGATACTGTGACTGTGAGCCGCACATTGCACGTCTGGTCTGGCGGCATGGACGGCAGCGTGAATCATGTATGCAGCAGTATTAAGGCGGCGAATCTCCCCTCCTGCGATGACAGTACCTTCATGGTCGACCTGAATGAGATCCGAGGCCCGGATATGGGCAAACGGCACGCCAAAAGGATTGACCCAGAATGTCGTAGGGTCGACCGGATCTCGCAGCGTGATGTGTCCTGCTACACCCTCTTCGTAGCCGTATTTTGCAAAGATGCGGAATGCGAGTGCAAGCCTTCCCTTGAGATACTCTCGCTCCTTGACCTTGTCTTCAAATACAGGTGGTTTGGGAAATGTAGCACGGAGCTTGGTCATCTCTGGAGCTTCGTCCTTCGCCGCATCGTCGCTTGGAGCGCTGCGCAGCGACATGGTAGCATCTCCCGTAGACGGGGCCGAAGTTGAAGTCATGGTCGGAGGCGCCATGATGAATGCTAGTCTCTTCTTATATGACCTGTATTTTTAACAAGAAGTTGAAGACGTTACCTAGCATCGTAGATGTAAGTGCTAGGTAGATAGTTAAGTTGTTGCCCGGGTTCGATGTTGAGGGGTATTAGCCTATCAACCGACTGCCGATTACACCGTCGATGCATGTGTGAGTCAATCTGAATCGAAATCAATGCATGGATGATAATAGGCGGTAGTATAGGACTATTGACTACGTGGCACAGGCTATTCTCCGATTCAAGTTCTTACGGTCTTCGGGGGTTTGTCCGGCTGTGATCTATTCCATATATTAAGTAGTGAGAAAAAAGTGGAAAAAATAACCCCTACAGATCAAAATAACGTAAAATGAACTGTAGAGCATGAACAACGAAACATTGGATTAGCCTAGTTAGGCGCATTTTTAGAGAAGCATAGAACTCAAGATATAGGGGAAGTAGGCAAAACTCCGAGAGCCGGACCCATTAATGTTTTGCGGAGTAGGTAGTTTTACGGAGAGTAGTAGAGCTTCATGGGCTTCTATTGTCCTATCAAGGGTAGGACATTGGAGAGGTTCGTTGGTAGCCAGCTGCTTCGGTACGGCGGGTGATCTCCTTATCTTCCTGGATGAGCATGCAGCAAGGAAGACAGCAGGATCCGGCAAAGTCGAGAACTTCATTGCCTTCGATTCCGTACTGCTTTCGAGTTTCAATACGCTTGAGGCCCTGGAAAATACCATAGCATCCACAGTATGCAAGGCAAAGCCAAAGACAGCACTAGAGACACTCAGTCGGTACAACTAATTAACAAGAGCAGGTCGTGATAGCTTACGTCGCCGTTGAAGTAGCTGAAACCAGACATAGCTGGGTCGCGTCTTCGGTGCTGATTACGGCCAAACATAAAGCATGGGCAGCACCAGGAGCAGAGCACTGTTAGGTTCAAATCAGCAAAACTGTTATCTTATCGGCTGGCTTTCGTCTTCCTCTTACTGGTATCAACAGGATTCCAGAACTCA
>OJKM01000230.1_pt1 | contig 10623 bp, 18 predicted proteins | sample 1596631 | NCBI WGS metagenome assembly OJKM01 (sample SAMEA3904683, study PRJEB24821) | metagenome | biome: Builtin; feature: hospital; material: surface | place: USA | collected 2013-06-06 | reverse complement strand
GATCTACACGTAAGGAGTCGTCGGCAGCGTCAGATGTGTATAAGAGACAGAAGGTACACCTCCTGTGCCAGTTGTGCAGCCTGTGGTCCCGCAGCATTCTGTTTATCATCAACAACCCTCCTACAACTCTCCTCCCACGCTTCAACCTCTCCGTTCCAACCATCCGCTCCCTCCGCGTCTAGTTCCCCCGCACCCAACACCCGGTTTAATAGTGAGCCAGCAGCATACGCGCTTCCCAGGTGCTGCCACAACATTTCCGCCCTTTCATCAGCCACTCCTGCCAATCTTCCAGCCGCAACCATCAACAGATAACCTGAGTGCCGCAGCTACCTTGACTAATCCTGCACCTATAACAATGCCGGCATATGCTCAAGGACTCCATCAACCAGTGACAGACTCTACTACACTTATCCCCATCATCCCTTGTTTCTTGCCATCCTACCAGGCTTATCCAAGTCCCCCCGTTCCACCCCAACCTGTCGGGACGCCACTATTCCCTCCTCGCAATGCAAACGCCCTTCCACCTGCCAATCCGTCTCCAACCGCTAGTCTTCACCTAGCTCACTTAAGGGTTGTCAACGTTTCTCTGCCAAAACCCGGCTCTCAGGAGCCTGGTGAAAGTTTATTCCATTCTTTTGAGTCATTTGCCATATCCCCCACATGCCTGAATTGGATGCAGTGTAACTCTCAACACATATTTAATCTAACGCAAAGTCAGCATACCGCACTTCCGCGACACCTTAAGCCGCCTGATACATGTCATATTACTCAAGGTGTTTTCGATGGATGTAAGACTTATCAAATTAAATGTGTGCGTGTTACTGATACCCATTCTTTGACCGAGGAGGGATGGATGGCTACTGAATGCACATGGCCTACGGCCATTTATATCCACGTCAATGTCCATGAACACTTCCTCCAGCGAAGATTTCATTTTGGAAAGGATTTACCAGTTTCCATTAACAGAGTCCTTAAGCCAGGGGACAATGAAGTTAAGATCACCATCATTGGTCCGCCAGAAGAACACAAGAAAAAATTCGCCATAGCAGTGGAAGTGATAGATGTGGCTTCATATAAACGGACTCGAGAGGCGATTCAGACTCTATCACAGCCTCAATCTCTCGACCTCATTTTTAATAGGCTGACCAACAACACAGTTAACCCTGATGAACTCTGCTTCGTTGATGACTTCATAACTATACCCATAATTGACCCTTTTATGGCTCATATTTTTGACGTCCCGGTCCGCACAGTTTCTTGCAAGCATACTGAATGCTTCGACCTCAATACTTTCCTGGATACAAGGCTCTCTCGTGTAGCAAAAGGGCCTCATGGCATGGCAGAGGACTGGAAGTGTCCAATCTGCAATGAAGACGCGCGACCAAAACGTTTACTTATCGATCAATTTCTCGTTCAGGTTCGGGAAGAGCTTGCTAATCGAAAACAGCTAGATGACGTTATTGCTATAAGAGTTCGAGCCGATAAATCTTGGGATGTTGTCATGCGTAGTACCGGAAAGACCGCCCGAGGCGCCTTGACGAAAGAGGAGGATGAAGCGACGGCTACAACTACCGCTACCTCCGATTCACCCAGGGCTACCCAGACGCCTCCTGAGATCATTGAACTTGATTAATATGAGAGATTGATCTACAGAGCAGCTCTTAGCTCTAACAATACCCTAACTGCATGCAATCGCTACCTTTCATTATCCCCTTTGTGTTATTTTATGTTTCCACTCTTGTTGTCTTTCTATGTTTTTTATTTCTATGTTTTTTATTTCATTATACCCCTTAACTGAAGCTCCTTGAGTCCTTTCTATTCTCTTAGCATCTCATTCTCATTAACATTATGAACTGTGTCTGTTGATTAGGGTTTTAGTTTCAATTCCTTTTCTTTATCACTGTTTTACGGCCAATGAACGTGTCATTTCTTTCTTTCTTTCTTTCTTTCTTTCTTTCTTTTTTTTTTCGTCGCAAGGTTAAAATCAGGGGAGAGCAAGTATTTTTGTGCTATTAGGTTAGTTTTCCCACCTTTGATACCCTCATTTTGAAAGCAATTATTATAAGCTATACTCTTTAATATGCATTTCCATTCTGTAGCTTTTTATTCTGTCTTTAGGCTACTGTTACTACAATATAATGACCAATTCCTTTGATTTTTCTTTGTTTCCTACCACTTAACTACCTAAGCAAAGTTGAAAATTGAGAATTAAGTTAAACCATTCATTACTACTTCACTGTATAATATCTGCTAGCAAGTGTAGCAAAACAAGAGGTTATGTAGCAAAATTAGGTTTATTAAAATTACAAATTTGGAATATTCCATATTTTGTTTTAATATAACCTATGTTTAAGTGAATGTAATCGAATTTGGCTCTTTATTCCCCCGTTCCCACTTTTATTAACTAGCTCATTATCACTCGAAATATCCGCAATACTCTATCAGTATGAAATAAGTGGAACACTACTCCTTTTCAAGTCATGATAATAATCTTGTTTGCAATTAATTACTTAATCCCTCAAAGTAAATAAGGGAGAACTGGCCATTAGTTATTGAATAACATAATAACATTCACTTCCTCACTTGGCGTGCATGTTTAACCAGGTTCTCTATAACACCCTCAAAGGCTTCCTTTTCTCCAAGTTGTCCATCTCGTTTTTTCAGCCAGTATTCCAAAACCTCACTAGCTCGGATAGTCAACTTTTCCAGCTTTTGTACGTGTTCTGTTATTTCTTGATCCGTATAGCCATCAAGCGCTGCATCAGTAGTTTCACAGAGCCGGCGTGTGGCGAGAAGGTCTAGCTCCGGGGGAGGGGTATTGCCTTTACGCCGAGGTGTTGACGGAACGGGTCTAGATGAAGAGCGGTTGGAGTCGAAGGATGTAGACGATCGGGATTGCCCTTCTCGATTCTTTCGTTTGCTTCGAGAGCGAAGTAATGTGCCACCTGTTCCTAATGGATCTTCACTTGACACCCGTGCAGTGTCGCGGTTCATGGAAGGAAGAACCAATTTCTTTTGTTTTGAAGCAGGAAGAATTTCATCTAGATCCACGGGGACGCCAAGGGAGACAAGAAAGAGGCGGCGAATACGGGATTTAGTCCAGTTTGGAGGTTGGAGGGGGGGAGGCGCAACCAGTTGAGACCATAGGGACAGGGAACGTTCTGTAGTAAATATTGCCGAGGAGTCGGGAAATGAGTCAATAGGAGGTAACGATGATAAATTTGTAGAGTTAGGGAACAGGGTATCGAGATGATCGGAAGTGGCAGATAGAAGGTCAGGAAGGGATTTAAGAGGGGAAAAGTCCAGGAGTGGAGGCTATACTTATCATTAGCATCACTATAAGACCTGGAAATGCTGGAAACTGGCAACTCACAAGGACCGGAAGGCTAGGGGACGCAGTGGAATCAGTATTTGGCTTCAGTATGGAAGCATCAGAGGTTTCTTCTGGTTCTTGAAAGCCATCGTCAAAATCACCAAAGTCGTCATGATCATTGCCCCCAGCCCCTTCCTTGAATTCATCAAAGTCGTCGCCAAAGCCGTTATCATTATCATCAAAATCTGCCCTGGTTTCAGTATAATCATTTAGGTCGCCACCACTATCGTTTAATTGAGCCGGGTCGGTAGAATTGATTTTGGTTCCAGAGCTATTTGTATCAGGAATTTGTTGTCCTGGTTTGGTCAATCGTTCCTCTAGAATAAATATAGGGGGCGAAGAGAGATGTTATTTACCTGGAACATCCAGAACTATCTCTTCAGCATCGGGAGCAGCATCACTTGGTTTCCTACGGTGGGCAGTGAACTTCCGTTCTTCCCCTTCCTTGGGCAGAGATTCAACCTTAGAGAGCAGCGTCCCAGGAAGGTCACTGTCACTTATAGCGTATTCCAGATCATTTTCAGATACGACAAGCTGAGGACTTGCCCTTGGGTCTCCAAGTTTGAAAATTCTGTCAGGTGGGAAGTCTGCCTTTCGTGATTCGTATGCCTGTGTCCCTGGCTCTTCACCATAAGCTGGCGAGTTAAGATCCACCTTTTCCACGACAGTCAAGGGTATTGGAGTCCCCCCGGGAGTTAGAGGTCGTTCTATGTGGGCTGGATTATGCTGCGTATCGGTCCTGGCTCCTCCAGTTATGTCAATGTCGTCCGGAACAGCATCCGCCAGCCGCTGTTGATATGCAGGTGACCCAGGTACCTCCCCATGTCTGGGCGAGGCATCAACCTTCTCTACCCTAGTTCTGGGAACTGGGGATTGAGAGCGAGAGGGGCGCCTCGACGCGGACGTCTGGCCTTCTGTAGCATCGGAAAAGTGCTCATAGTCACTGTCTAGATCTTAATAAGGTCAGTCTACCAGGCAAAGTACTGCTTTTCGTACATTTGCTTGACCGGCATACATACTATGGTCTGACGCCCCAGGATCTTCAAGCTCGACTCCCTTTGGTGGTGGCTCTAACAAAACACTAGAAGGACGAGATCGCGGTTCAGCCATGGGTATATATAGGTTCAATGACAAGGAATGTAACGAAATGCCACAAACATGGTCAGTTGTTCCCAGCTTCTACCATACATTGAAACCGTTGAAGTTGAGGAAGAGACAGGTTTCTGCCACATAAAGGCGGCGTGTTTTGGTACCTTACGGACATCTCAAATACACACCAAACATTGTTGGTTGCCGTTCCGTAATATTACCAATTATGTCAGCAGACCTCGAAGCTTCATTTTTGTTGGAAAAAAAACATCCATAGCAAAGCAGCAGGACAACGAGGCTCCGTCCGCAGCTCTCATCCTGGCGTTGGACTATTCTCCACGCAAAGTAGGTAGTGATTCTATATAGTTTCACTTCCGAAAACCCTGATCTCAACGAATTAGGTATAATGAATGTCCAACCTAATTATTCGCTGTGCTAATGTAATAACCATTGCAGCCCATGAACCGCATCGCGTGAAGCCCAACAACAGCCGTGCAGGACTTCAAACCTCCTTCCCCGCCACCATGAATTTCGGAAGTGCATCGACAAGCGGAGGCTCGTCTCCATTTGGACAGGCAACATCAGGCTCAACTGGTGGCCTCTTCGGTAACATTGGTGCGGGCGGCCAGTCTACATCGACCTCATCACCCTCAATATTTGGTTCAACTCCTGCTCCAGCGGCAACTGGTAGTCTATTTGGCGCGCAAAAACCTGCAGCTCCGGGTGGTACCTTCAGCTTTACGAATCCTGGTCAGGCCTCCGGCCAGCAGAGCAGCTCTCCCATATTCGGTTCTGGCGCCGCAACTCCAAACAAACCAGCAGACTCTGCCCAAGCACAAAAACCGTCAGGCCTATTTGGAGCAGGTAATACTACCACGGGAAGCTCTAATCTCTTTGGAAGTACAACACCCGCTACCACAAAATCTGGACTATTCGGAAATATATCAACAACTCCCGCGGGCCCACCGCCGCAGTCGCAGTCCAATGCTCAGAAGCTACCTTCTTTCGGACAGCAGACCTCTGCTCCATCAGCTCTTTTCGGAAACGCACGCACTTCAAGCCCATTGTCAGCAACGACTCCTGCAGTTTCATCACCAGCTTTCGGAGCTAAGGCCAGTGCAGGCCAGCAGCAGACGAAGCCTGCAGGAGGCTTGTTTGGTGCTGTTGGTTCAGCAAATACCTCTACTAACGCTCCGGGAGGGATGTTCGCCAATTTAGGCCAAGCTAAGCCAGCTACCGATGCCTCCAAGCCAAGCACAAACACACCTTTATTTGGAGCTGGTGGATCTACGCCTACAACCACTCAGTCCTCCGGTTCATTGTTTACTCCGTCGTCTGGAGCTTCCACCCAGCCCGCCTTTTCTCTGACATCAGCTTCCACAACAAAACCGTCAACATCTTTGACTACAACTTCAACTACTGGCGGTAATACCCAAGGTTCTCCATTCTCCCTCGGTACTCCATCATCTACGGCCGCACCCACTGCCACCACAACCGCTCCATCCGGTGGACTTTTTACCACTCCAAAACCGAACGTCCCTACAGATTCCACCACGCCGGCTACCACTACTGCGGCTCCTACAAGCAACATGTTTGCAAACTTTGGGAAGCCCGCTACTACCACAACAGCCCCGTCTACCACAACCACTACGGGGACTACAGGTGCCACTACCGGGACTACAGCATCGTCTGCGCCTGCGGCCACTGCGACAGCATCGGCTCCAGCTACCACCAAGCCTGGAACTACTACGGCCACTACAACCGGAACTAACCTTGGGGCATCAACTGTCGGCCCAGCTCCGCCCGCCCAATCTCGCCTGAAAAATAAGACAATGGACGAGATCATCACTCGATGGGCAACAGATCTTACCAAATACCAAAAAGAATTCCAGGAGCAAGCTGAACAAGTAGCTGAATGGGATCGAATGCTAGTTGAAAATAGCACCAAGGTGCAAAAACTGTATGGAAACACAGTTGATGCCGAGCGAGCTACCCAAGAGGTGGAGCGGCAACTCGCCTCTGTTGAGAGCCAGCAAGATGAGCTAAGCTCCTGGCTTGATCGATACGAGCAGGAAGTTGAGACTCTGCTTTCCAAGCAGGTTGGAACAGGAGACAATCTTCCTGGCCCAGACCAGGAGCGTGCACGAACGTACGTAGCTCTTCTATTTTCACTGTGTACTGGGGACCGTGGTTTACTTACGGTGATACGTTAATAGATACAAACTCGCGGAACGGCTCTCGGAACGCCTTAATGAAATGGGCCAGGATCTCACTAGCATGATCGAAGAAGTTAACACTGCCTCTGCAACGCTCAGCAAGACAAGCAAGGCTGATGAACCGGTATGTACATTTATATGTACAAAGGAAAGATTTCAGTGCTAATTAGAGACCCACTATATAGATCTCCCAAATCGTTCGCATTCTCAACTCTCACCTCTCTCAACTCCAGCTCATTGACCAAGGAACTGCTGCTCTCCGAGCTAAGATCACTGCATCTCAGAAGCTGGGTAACTCCATGAGCGCTTTCAAGAATGGTACTCCCCGTGGTGCCGGGAGTGGCAGCGGAGGAGCTGCGGAAGATTTCTATCGCTCTTACATGGGACGAAGATAGAGGTCATGACAGCCAAACTCTTCCCTGTCTTATTGTTCTCTCCTTATTTCATTCCATAATATCAAACTCAGTAACGTGTACAAGTGGTCATGGTGGAACTCTTTCGTTGCAGATTAAATGCATAACTCTTCCTTTCCCTTCAATATGGGCGTTTCTTATCTTACCTTAGGTAGATCAATGGACTAATGATTGGTTGCTTTCTATTTCAACATCAGTTCAATTGGCTAGCTATTTGTTTACTGATGAGGGCCCTGACAAGCACAAATCCCACCCTATGATACAACATATCCTCATTTTATAGGCTTAACTACTATTTCAAGCGTAAATTTGGCTGCTGAGCATTTAAATATAGATATGGTGAGTGGGGAAGTAGGAAAGTTGAAAGGGAACACTAGATACCAAGAAGCAAATGGCAGATAGTTAAGATTCACATTGACCCTTCCCTGAACATCACTAATAATATATCTAGTTCTGTTCACCACCCTGGTTCTTGGTGAGCTCCTCGCTAAAGAAAATAAAATATTAGCTTATCTACTTGATTACGTGCATAAGACAGAGGGGATCATACAGGTGGGCATCGAGCTCGTCGAGGTGAGCCCGCTGCTGCTTAAGCTTCTCTCTGAGAGCGAGGAGCCTATAAGATCCAACATGTCAGCTGTGGTATTCTCTCCCCTTGCTGCGCTGTATACTCGGCCCTATCGTACTTCTCATGCTCCTTCTTTTTCATGTAGAGAGCCTCTTCGGCAGATTCCCTCTTGGTCCAGATGTCGCTAAAAGAGACCGATTAGTGATCCTCATTACAAGACTATGAAGGAAAGAGAATATCAGGTACTAACCTGCTTTGTTGGCCCCCGGAACGGGGAGCACCGGTAGAGCCCTCGGTCATTCTGACGGCAGCAACGGAGAAAGATCGAGTAGCTGGCAGCCTGCTGGCGCGGAAAGCTGGTCTAGCGAGTTGGCGGAACATTGTTGGTTACTGTTTAAACGCGATAAGCGGTCCGGTCCTGCTGAATTGGAAAAGGAAGAATTGAAGAGCGAGACGGAGATCGGGAGTGCCTTGCGTACCGGGAAGTCGGCTTTGCTGGTTTGTTTGGTCGTTGGACGTCGGAGCTTGTGGTTGCTTTACGTGTTGCTTTCCTGCTGGCCCAAAAAGGGACTAGCGTCCAGTCATGTCAAGTCAGGTGACTTGGTTTTACTGTCGGGACTCGGTGTATTATTTGTCCGGAGATTAACTGATAAGATCACGTGATCGACATGGCCAGCGATCAAGTATGGTAACGCGCAAGGGCAAAAGAATTACTACTAGGACAGAGCAAGTCAGTATCTAGAGGGTGGGATTGCTAGCACCGCACCCTGTGTGCCAGCACCAGCCGCAGACTGTCCCTACGCTCCAGCAAAAGCGCCAGCCTCCTGGCGCCATCCAGACCATCTATGAGAGATATGAGATCCTACACCAGTGATTGGCTTACCTAAGCAGGCTAAGCCTAAACGGGCACGACCCGCCTTTCCCCCTTTGGCGGCCCTCAGCGTCCAACAAAACCTCATCTCGTTTCCATCCACTTCCACTCCTTCTCCCCTCTGTTTTCCCCCCAGCAACATCGCTAGTCATCCTTCTCCTGAACGTCAACCTCTGCTCCCTCTTCTCGCACCAGCAAACCGCCTGCTACCGCCAGTGTACTCTTCGCTCGACTCTTCTTCTTTTTTTTATCAAGGTAAGCTGCCCCTCGACGAGTGTCTGCCTGGCGTCCTTGCGTTTGTTTCACCGGGGGGGGGTATTTGCTTCCTCTTCCACTGCCCTGCCGCGCGCCAATCCCACCACCAGCACGCCTTGTGTGCGATGGGAAGACAGCCTCTGTACATGTCGCATATGTTGTTTGCCAGAACGGATTCTCGGTCCTTGTCGAGTTCTTGATCCTGTAACGCGCCCCGAGTCGACGATGCTATCTTTTTGAGGCGGAGTAAAAGGAGGGCTTAATTACCATCTCGGCTGTTCGAGGGATCCTGGCCATGGTAGCCTGCCGGCTGCCTCCAGCAGCATTATATACTCTGTGCCTCCTATCTCTGGCTCTCTGGTGTGCAGAAGGGATAAAAATCTGACTCGGTGCCATGTACACCGCTGTTCCGTGGCTCGAGAAATCAATTTCCTCGACCCCCTGTCTCGATGAAGTCATGATCTTTTTTTTTTTTTTTTTTTTTTTTTTTTTTGGATTTTGTAGTCGATCCATCAACATACCCGGCTCATGACTTCATCACAGTCATCATAAGAATCAAAGTTGTTTGGCAATGCTGATGTCAAGAAGTATATCTAGTTCAAATCAGCCATCATGGGCCACGAGGACGCTGTCTACCTTGCCAAACTGGCCGAACAGGCCGAGCGTTATGAAGGTAAGCGCAATTGCAACGCACATGCCTCTCGCTTCAATACTCGAGCTGACACTTGGTTTCAGAAATGGTTCAAAATATGAAGATTGTTGCTTCTTCGAATCGAGAACTATCGGTAGAGGAGCGCAACTTGCTGTCTGTTGCATACAAGAACGTCATCGGTGCCAGACGTGCCTCCTGGAGAATTGTTACTTCCATTGAGCAGAAGGAAGAGTCGAAAGGAAACGAGGCTCAGGTGACCCTCATCAAGGAGTACCGTCAGAAGATCGAGGCTGAGTTGGCCGATATCTGCGAAGATATCCTCAAGGTTCTTGATGACCACCTCATTGCCTCTGCCGAGACTGGAGAGTCCAAGGTCTTCTACCATAAGATGTAAGATCTCATAGTGTCCTTTCGGTCACCTACTCCTCTATATAATGTCATAGGAAAGCAAAAAAAGCTCATAAGCCATTCGTTTACAGGAAGGGTGACTACCACCGTTATCTCGCCGAGTTTGCCCTCGGTGAGAAGCGCAAGACTTCTGCCGATAACTCTTTGACCGCCTACAAGAATGCCACTGAAGTCGCTCAGACTGACCTTGCTCCCACTCACCCCATCCGTCTGGGTCTTGCCCTTAATTTCTCCGTTTTCTACTATGAGATCCTCAACTCTCCTGACCAGGCATGCCACCTTGCCAAGCAGGCCTTTGATGATGCCATTGCCGGTATGTTCAATGCACGCTATGATTATTTTAAGCTATTCATTAGTCATGAGCCGCATGATACTAAGCTTGTGACCCAACAGAACTCGACACTCTGAGCGAGGAGAGCTACAAGGACTCTACCCTCATTATGCAGCTCCTCAGGGACAACTTGGTAAGACATGCCGCCACTCTTTACACGTTTTATCACAAAACTAACCGCTATCATCGCAGACCTTGTGGACTTCCTCTGAAGCCGACCCAGCCACCGAGGCTCAGCAACCCCAGGGTGCCCAGGCCCCAGCTGAGGCCAAGGAAGAGGCTCCGGCTGCCACTGAAGAAGCCCCCAAGGAGTAAATGGGTTATGGATGAGCATTTAATTCTAGATCGGAGGAGTTCATGATGCCATTTCCATTTTCACACCTATCCCCCCTTTTACTCCTGTCTCTTATACACATCTGACGCTGCCGACGACTCCTTACGTGTAGA
>OJKM01000229.1_pt1 | contig 10664 bp, 12 predicted proteins | sample 1596631 | NCBI WGS metagenome assembly OJKM01 (sample SAMEA3904683, study PRJEB24821) | metagenome | biome: Builtin; feature: hospital; material: surface | place: USA | collected 2013-06-06 | reverse complement strand
ACGAGATCCTCTCTGGTCTCGTGGGCTCGGAGATGTGTATAAGAGACAGGGATAGCATAAGCAACAGTTTTCTAGATCTTGAGAGAAGACGCAAGGACTGGAGAGCTAGGCTCTGGAGCAAGGGTAGAAAACGGACGGCCTTCGCTCCCCTGCATGCTTGTTCGCTCGCTCGTTCATCGACTGCTTGATGCAAAGGCCATCGTGATATACTTGGAGCCGGATCAAATCCCTCTAGCCCTTTTCAAGTAGCAGTCTGTCAAGGAGAATAGGAGCTTTCGGCGAGTTACCCCGTAACTACGGAGTACTTAAGTTATAACTACTTGAGCGGCGGCCGTCGGCTTTTCTTCCTCTTCTATTTTCCCTCCCTGGATCCTCCCCCAGTTCAACTACGAGTCTATCATCCGCTTCTCCACACCCCTAACGTCCCCCGAGCCCACCGGATGGAGATACACTGGATCGACTTGGAGCCGCTACAGTGAAATTCTAGGGAAGACACAGAAACAACTTCATAGCATCGATAAGACGCTGGCTATTTTATTTCCCTCAAAGCCAGCTCTGCTCAACTACCTTCGCCAGCCGCGCGCTTCTTTTACCTATGACCAATTGGTGCATTCTCTCTGCGCCGTACCCGTGACGCCAGTTTCCTCCTTCGCCCAATCCAGCTCAAGGTGGCTTTTTGTTTTTATATTTATACATACCTGCGTGTGGGTTGGTAAAACAGGGTCTCGCCTCTACCAATTGTCGGCGTCAAGGGAGAGCAGGTTGACAAGCTTAGGATCAAGGCCGTTCAATACCAACGTCAGCTAGCCCGCCAAATGAGATCGGTGCCTATCGACCATAGTGGATCGAGGAATGGCGTTATGGACGAAGTAGCTACAAAGTCCGAGCCACACCATACAGTCGAGGGCTCATGCAGTTCGTCGTTATCTACGCCTGAGCCCGAAGGAGAAGTTGTTATTCAGGACCCTGTGCAAAGACAGAAGCGCAAGGGAGGAAGAAAGCCAGTAGGTACTTGGCCTTTCCTGCGAAGAAGGGGCGAGAGGATATTGATACACCGCAGTCTCTCCCCTATTTTCCGCAATATTTCTTGTTACACTATTGGAATTGTACGGGCATAAGAGGCTAACACAATGGTACCTGGGCGGTGTGCTCTTTGCACTCTGCCTTTTGGTTGTGCCCACTGCTTCAGATTTATGCTACTTCTGAAGAACGAAAACAGCGGAACAGACAGGCCCAGGCGGCCTTTCGCGAGAGAAGGACCGAATATATAAAACAGCTAGAGACCACAATAAAGCATAACGAGGAAACGTTACATAGCTTACAACAAAGCCACCGCAACGCTGCGGACGAATGCCTTATGCTGCGGTATAAGAACTCGTTATTGGAAAGGATTCTGCTGGAGAAAGGTAACCAACCCTTAAGCCTACACGGTATTGCATGTTTCCTGAACAAGAGTCGAATGCTGATGTACATAGGCGTCGACGTACAGACTGAGCTACGTCTCAGGGGTGGTAGCCCGAATCTACCCCCTAACAGGCTGCCAACCAGCCAGCCATCTCACGGCTCATCTTTAGCACAGACTTCCCCAGGGCCAGCCACACATATCCCGAAGTTAGAGCCTATTTCTGTGTCACAAGTACATCATGAGGGAAGCTACATTATGCAGTCACCGCAGCACCAGGCCTCTCCGTCCTCTCATGTGTCTTCTCCAGTGGCAACAAAGTCGACAGCTTTTGGTTTGCAGGGAACGGTCTCTCCCACTGCCGCCGACATACAGCACCAGCAGCAGTACAAGCCTCACCCGTACCATCGAGCTCAACTTTCCCCCCAGGCAAGTGGTTTTAGACCGGGAATTACCTCTGCTGCTACCAAAAGCATTGAGCCAACCCCTATCCTACCGTCACGGATACCACCTACCTACTACCTCTCCCCTTTTCAAAAGCAATATAACCAGCTAGGCAAGTCAGGCCATCCCGCTTCTTACCTCTCCTATGTTTATATCCCCGAGACTACTTTGTTAACACTGGTCGTGCAGAACAGGAATATGACGCTCGTTCAAGCTCCGTGGACGGACCTGATCCGCCAGAGGGCAGCACTGCAGCAGACTACCAGTCTCAGTCTCTGCCACGTATACAGCAACGGCATCACCCGATATCAACCAGCAGCGATGCTGAAGGTATGACGGCTAGCACGTCGTATATTGAACAATTCGACCCCATGATGGATCCCGACCCATTCGGCTTGTCCGCCAGCATGCACTTCCCCACACCCTTTACCTATACTCAGAGCCACGGCCGACAGTAAGGTAAAGGAAGGGGGATAAGAAATCTCTTGCATCTATATATCGTTCTGACGTGACTGGTTATGCAACATCTTTGACCATGCCGGACCAATCTGGCCAGGCCAAAATGGGCCTACGTTGGTACGACGTATTGGAGCTATTTTATGGAGTATATCGTTAGCTACTCGGGACCTGCTACTTTGCAGGTGGAGGAAGGGATCTACAGTCAGCTCAAGGAGGGAGTCTGCTGCATTTTCGAGGCGTTAAGCTTGTTTGTTTGCTTTTTCTTGTCGTTTGTCTGCTGGAGGAAGGGAAGAGGAGGATAAAATAAAACGACTTCTTTCGATACCCACTTTATGTATGGACAATGCTCATCATTATCATCAGTACTGTATATCTTGCCTGGCTGCGTATCTCTGTCTGTATCTCTGTGTGTATCTCTGTCATTGTCTTATGGTCTCTATCGACGTCCTCCCTCTTTGGGGCATCTGCCCTAAGCCCTAAGTCCCGTTGCCCGCAAGCGCCGGCCCGACGTTCCCCCGCGCGGCCCAAGCAAACTCGCTTAACCCGAAGAAGCAAAAAGCTGCACTCCCAAACAGGCTTAGGGCGCTTTTTTTCCGGGCGGGCGCGAAAAGAGCGACGCAGGCCAGCAAAAGAAGGCAAATAAGCGGACGGGCGAGAAAGCGACAGCGAAAAAACAACACCTCCTTCGCACCGTCGACAACACCGCATCGCCACAGCACACGAGGCCGAATTCCTTTGCTCGCTAAGGGGTTTTCTGCCTTCTGTTCTGGAGTCCAGGTCGCTCCATATCCCCGAATTGTTGCAATAAACAGAAAGCCTTCCAAGGAAGGCAATATCAAATCCAGGCGTCATGGCGGACGTCCGGTCCAAGGTGCGTTCGGCTTGCCCTTCCTGTACATGTTCTCTTGCTCGGTAGCTCGCTACATGAGCAATTGAGAGGGCTCGATGCATCGTTTCGATCGGCTAGCTGACATTTTTTTTTTTTGGGGGGTGTTGATATAGAACATTTACGAGCTTCTTGGTATGAATTATCCTGCTACCTACCATCGAATAGACGCTGCTGCTTCTCGGAACACACTATACCTCCCCCCCCCCGTCCCCAGGCTGTCGGCTACTTTTTTGACCTACAGACATTAACATCTACGCCCAACACACAGGCAACGACCCTGAGCTCGATCCCAATCGAGAGCCGGAACCTCCAGTTCAGGTCGTCGACAAGAACGCTCCTCGCCGTGGCAAGCGCGACGGTCCAAGCGAGCCTCGCGACACTGTTGCTCCTCCTCGTGGCAACCGTGGACCCAGACTCCCTGGAAACGAGCAAGGTAAATACACTATACTCAATCTTTCTTCCATACCCGCGATATCTCTATCAATCCCACCTTTTTTTATTTATTTTTGGCTGTGGCGATTTTTCCACTATGATGTCACGTGGGCAAGCACGACCACAACCAAATTACCCGCCATGTCATTATCATCAATATCAATCAATCTATAGGGACGTTGCTTTCTAACAAGGTGATTCGGGTATATCAGCATTCCGTGACCGCAATGCTGGATCTCAGAACAACCGCAACCGGCCAACCGATACCCCCAGTGACCGCGCTCCGCCAGCTGCCCATAGAAACCGTGATACCCGCGGTAACAACATTCGGGATGACCGTCAATCTCGCACCGACAGAACGTAAGTACTACTATTGTTATTATCGTTATCTTTAATATTGTGAGATTTTATTTTGCTATCAAGAGCGGCTACTAATCAATGTTATTTTTTGCCCATATGCAGTATTACAGAGAAGCAGGTCGAACAGGGCTGGGGTTCTCGCTCTGGCGAGTCTGCTTTGAGGGATGAGCGTGCTGGAGAAGATATTGCCCGCACCGAGGAGAAAGAAGCCGCGGAGGCTAATGCTGAGGAGCCTGTTGAGGAGCCAGAGGACAAGAGCAAATCATATGCCGACTACCTCGCTGAGCAAGCCCAGGCCAAGCTCGAACTTGCCGCAAAAGAATCCCGCAAGGCCAATGAGGGTGCTAAGATGGACAAGAAATGGGCCGCCGCCAAGGAGCTGAAGCGCGATGACGAGGAAGACGAGTACATCAAGGGCCAGAGCAAGGAGAGCAAGCGCGAGCGCCAACGCAAGGAGAAGAATATCCTTGAAGTCGACATGCGCTTCGTTGAGGTCCCGCGACGTGGTGGTGACTCCTCCCGTGGCCGTGGCCGTGGTGGTGACCGTGGCGGCGATCGCGGTCGTGGCGGCCGTGGCGGACGTGGTGATTTCCGTGGTGGCCGTGGAAACGGTCGCGGAGCTCCTCGCGGCGGACCTTCCCACGCTACCGGCCCTACCGTCGACGAGAAGAACTTCCCTTCTCTTGGAGGCAAATAAGCGAGCAGATCTCTACAGCTCCATGTGCATGGACTGGCTCCCTAAGAAGGGTGACAGGGCCGGTCTTACACCAAGGCTGCTACTCAACTAACAAATAACTTTTTTTCCTTTCTTTCTTGATGCAATTAACAAAAATTTCATCTAAGCAGAGAATCAATAAAAGGCCCATTTTTTATGTTTCTAATACTCTTCATCCAACAAAAGCTGATCATGGGAAAGGGAGAGGCAAAGACGGCCATTGGGAGAAAGGGGAAACAATTGGAGGCGAATTTTTTGTTTCATATCTTCATGGACTTTTTTCTTCTTCTTTCTCCTCCGGCCTTTTTACTTTGTCTCCTGCGTCATGATACTATATTGCTTCATGAATTGATCCTTCTCTTGTTCCCTTCTTTCTACAGCTTCTCCCCCTAATTTTCTGTCCCTCCGATCTGCCTTACCTCTTAATTTCTTCCTACAGGGGTCGCAATTGGTTAGGGGGAAATTATTTGGTTTGCCGTCTTAAGCTCGTCTCTGCCATACAAGTAGGGGTTACTCGTGTCTGTTTCTCCCTTTAAATGGCGCTGAAAGCTTTGATATGTAGAGGTGGGTTTGAACGTGTCTTCGTTTCTAACATCTTCTAGGGGAATCAAATCGAAAGAGCATTTTTTAATGATCTATATTGACGGCTATACCCTACTGCCCGTCTTTATTCTATCTAACATACGAAAGACATGGATGGGACATGCCTGCTGCTCTATATAGAGACGCTACATATGTCCCCCTGTTTGCCGCTGAATACCACTGGAGCAAAGGCCCAGTCAAATGTCAGAGAGACATCTACAATATACCATTTTCATGACTTGACATAGCGTATCTGGTCAGGAGATATCGATGGTCATCAACATTGAACGCCATCTCTTCCTCACTTTGGAAATCTGCAGAAGCCTCTTCTCTCCCTCGATCCCCAGCCCCTTGAATCTGAACGCAGTGAAGAACACAGCTTCACCCTCGCGCTCCCTGAACAAAGAGCTTTCCCTCTAGGCTTGCTCAGCAGGCTCTGTCCTCCTGGTGGCTGGAATTATCGGCGTCTGCTCGCTTAGCCAGCTCGCGCTCGCACATTCTTGATATCTTGATCTTCTCATCTGCGGCTATCACTACTTGCCACTCCCAGGCACCGTCAATAATTCCCTTCTCAAATTCCAGTCTGATATCTAAATACCCTGAAGTTTCACTAGATATACGTCTGAGAAAAATGGACTTCTACTACAAGGTTGTCAAGACGCCAACTACCGCTCATTCGACCTGTTCTATCTTTGCCCTGGACAGCCCAGGTCCTCAGCCCCGAGTCAACTTCGAATGCGAGCGAGAGCGTGAGCACCTCTACAATCTCGATTTTGGCAGCCTCAAAACTGCCAATGGATATGCGGTCGGCATGCGGTCGACACCGGAGCACCAGTTGGTGCTCGACAAGAAGTACAAGGGGCACAATGCAGACGAATATCAGATATGTGGCTCAGAGACCACAGACACTCCTAACACCCGCCTCTCGAACGGCCCTGAGTGCAACGAGGGCAACACATCCCCAGTCAAGGAAGAAGAAAGCGCCTATAAGAGCCCATCGCCTCCTCCTACGCCTTACCCGGCCTTCAGGGCCTTAGAGCCAGATCTACTCCCACCAATTAAAGGCTCCTCATGCGGCGGCTACGAGGTCTACAAGAAATCACTTCCCTTCCGCCAACTCGGCTGGTCGTCCCAGGGTAAAATAGTCAGCAGAGAAATATCTCTGCCCCCTCGCCGGGCTCAATTCCCTTCTTTCCCATCTCCCATGGTGCCTCCTGCTCGAGAGCTGCCACCACACCGCAGGGCTGTTCGCGAACCACTGCTGCCCATGCTTGTGTACCATGATAACGGCGAGGAGGAAATCGTGTCTCGGTACAATTACCTCCCTTTTGGTCGACAGGCGAGAGACCCAACGCCTAATGCTCTGGAAGATCTTGTTGCTGAAGCTCGTGCAATTGGTTTCACTACTGAGCCAGAATTTCGCCCACACATCAGCAGCCGTGACTGGTACGATTGTGTGACTGGGTCTCCAGAATGCGAGCCATTGCCATCTGCTCGTAAGAAAGCTCGCGGGGACCTTTTTGCTGCCTTTTCTCGTCGTTTGGAGTCTCGTCCTCCTCAGTACAATGTTATGACCGATCCTCCTTTCCCTTGGATGCGAAGATGAATCACCTTAGATTCAGTCACTCCTTATTCCACCCAGTATGACTAAAAAAAGGAGGAGAACAATCTGAATACCTACTCTTGCAATTCACTTTTCACTGTTGCCCGGTTTCACTGGGGTTCGACTGTATTTTTGATTTAATATCCTGACGAAACACTGACCTTAGTCTTTCCTTTCTCACTTATGCTTTCTTCACGTTTTACTTTTGTCCCATTACTTAGTTACTCAGATTCCAAGTCGACTTCAGGATGGGCGGGTTTGGCTGACCTTATGGCCGTATCCAGGCGCAACAAACCCACTGGTTAATTGACACTGGAGGTACTCTGTACAGCGGCCTGCAAAAATTCTCTCCATATCTATGATGTATGATACTAGGCTTTAAGGGCAGGGATAATACATATTGAAAATAACGATTTGATTTAATTCCCTGGATCTGATCTGCGATAAAACCAAGGTGTCTCTGAACTTGACCAGCAAAAGTAGTAACTATCTAGTCTCTCGCCGCACAGCAGCAAGATATCTGCGGCATTGGTCTATTCTCGCCTTGTCGGGGAGGACACGAAACCACCATCTAGCCACAGAAAAGCCAAGGGCAGGAAGAGGTTCTTAACGGATAAAGAATCCGAACGAATGTCCGAAAGAAACGCCATGTTGAAGCAAGCAGTATATAATAAAAAGAGAAGTGGGTTGTGGGGGAAAGCAGTACAAATAACGACAATGAGAAAGGAAGGGGGAATAATATCAGAAACAACGGGTCCCTCCAGTGCTGGCTCGTTTAGTCATCCTCATTAACGATAGTCATCTGCGAGTCATCCATGTCTTGGATGGGGAACTGAGCTTGATCTCCGACTTTCACCTCCGAGCCAGCTGAGTCTTGGATAGGGGACTGAGAGTCTTCTTTATCGGCATCACCATTGTGGACACCGTCCTCGGGGGCGTCCTCCGGGGCATCCTCGGGGGAGTTGTTATCCTTGTCATCCAAGAATTTAAGCCCATCGGTGGCCTTACCATTGCACGCCTTCTCCAAGGCAAGGAAGGCAAAATGCCCACCAACGACGGGTCTAGCAAAGAAGTTTGGTCCCGGATAGCCTCCATCTTCTTCCGTCTTGTACAGATCGGTAAGAGGATGATCGGTAGAGGTTTCATTGACCCATTTGGCGTACGATTGGAGGATTTCACTTCGCACGGAGGGACTGGAAACCGCCATGGAAAAGAACTCCCAATCGGACTTCGTGTAGAGATGACGGCTGTCAAGTGGGAGGCCATACTTCTGGCGTACAGTGGTGTACCACTTTGATTGTTTCTCATAGACGCGCCTTGGGATGAAACCAATTTTGCCTGGGGGTGGAGCTATTGGTTCCTGATCGTCAAGTGTACGGGGGTGGGTATCATACTCCGTTCCGTCAAGATGGAAGCAGAGAAGGGCATCCGCAAACATGTTGTATAGGGTAGTCCAGGAGCCATACCAGTCATATGAGAGTTTGGCGTGGGTGCCGTCTCTGGAGAATCCAAAGCCTTCCCATTTGGTGATATAGGTATCGGAAATGTTCTAGTGCCAGTTAGTTCAAGGTTTTTCCTACTTACAAACAATGCAGCGTGGCTGACCTTGAAATATTTATAGTCATCAGTCTTTCCAACAAAGTTAGACATCTCGCTCATTGCATTTATACCAACGATACCCTTGAGGGCAAGATTGGTTTGAAGCGCAAGCCATCCAGCAAAGTCGTCAGTGGAGACTAAGAAAAGGTTAGCAGGATCTATAAATCTTTGGCAGGGATTCTTGAACCTACGTTGGTTATGCGGCTCTAGAGAAAACTCAACAAGGTAACCAGTCCACTGTCTCCAAAGCCTATACGATTTCTCAACCCATTTCCGCGCCAAGTTTGTGGCATCGGGCCCGACACCCCAGACGCTATCGAGTCTGTCAATACCACCAACTGTCTGAAGATCACGAAGAGGGAACAGTCCAACAACATCTGGTTCAGCGTCTCGGGCCTCGAGGGTGCCTGGATACCGGGGAGCAGTAGTATTGGCCTCTGGTGGGAATCTTAGGGAATTGACAATAGACAGACCCATGATAAGCATATTACCGCATTCCTCGACAGGCATGTACTCATCCTTTCCATCCGGATGTCCGGTCATATTGGGGAAGTGGGCACCCAGATCATGCATGGAGTAGTTGTTAGGGTATTGTCCACTTAGCATATGCTCGATTAATGGCTCCAGGAGATACGCTAACCACCTGGGGTTGGTATAGAGGAAAAATGGGAACGAAGGGAATATGACGTCTACAGTCTGGCAATTTCCATTGGAAGAAATCTCCTTGAGGAAGAGAAGTGGATTATCTGAGGTTCCGGAGAAGGAGGTGGCACCGAGGACTTGCCTGGCGGTAAGAGAAACGACATCTACATAGTCTTCAGCAGCAGATAGCTGGGCATCTCTTGCAAGCTGGTTCGAATATCTATGCGCAAGAATCCTGGCTTTGTCCAAATCAAAATAGTGGAAATTGAGCAGACTCTTCACATCTGGGAAATATGACTCCCAGAGGGGCTTCATAAGAGTCAAACCACGGGCAGAGGCAAACTGGACAACAGGATCCTGGGTATGAGCAATGGTGAAGGTGACTTCATCATGGATAGCCTCTATATTTGGCTCGTCATCTGTTCCATTCAGATTGAAGGCCTTGGAATAAGCAAAGACCGGCTCCTCATCCATGACGGTACGGAAACGCTCATCATTTCTGTTTTGCAAGACACCAGTTCTTGCAAATCTAGTTCTCAAGAGCATCGATGTTCCAGATTCATATCTCACTCCCTTATTTATATAGTTAGTATCTAGGTTGCCAAGTAGTTCGAAGGAGACCCTACCTGGGGAGCAAGGAAGTGTAGCATTCCCCATTCTGCTCGGTCCTGGAACTCGGTGAAGAGCTGTTCTGTCTTTCTGCTGACCTGCCACTGGTAAAGAGATTCCCCTTTCTTAGTGTCAACAATGTTATCCATCTTCCAGATAAGCGAGCTTCCACGGTCTCCTGTGACCCATTCACCGTTCATGTCCATGTATATGTTGACATTCATATTTCCCTCCACGCGAACGGTGACATAACCGGCAGGAATAGACTGGCGCAGGGTCGAGGTCGGAGTAATTGGCGAGAGAAAGGTGATGGTTATCTTCACGGATTCACCGGCTAGGTGTTTACCCTCTGGCTGGATAAGGTACGTCATGTTGGTAGTTGAGGCATCGTATTTTGACCCCAGAAACTGAGCGTAGGATACATTATATCTATCATCGGTTAGACAGATGTATATAGGCCTAGACATATACGCACCTGTTATTTGGATTGTTCGGCCCCAAGGAGTCGTGAGGCCGGCCAAGCAAGGGATAGGTGTTCCCCGTGCTGGGTACATGGGCCATGATGCTCATGCCCATATGCTGTCCGGTCCAGAAGATAGGCCATGACGACCACGGCTCATGTCTCGCATCGGCCAGCCAGGTGCTGAGATACGGGTTTCTGACAATCAGCGGCAGCACAGAGGGGGTAAGCCGAGATGCCCCGGCGAGGGCGGAGTAGGCCACCGCCCACGCGAGCAGGATCCAGGGCAGCATTGTAGCGTAAAAAACAAGGCAAAGTAGCCGGCCGGCAGGGCAGAGTGGTCGAGTAACTAGCTAACCGGCCAACTGCTTCTCTCGAGCTGTTGCGGGGGATCGACTCCCTTATCTAGTCAATCATCGAAGGGGGAGTCTATGGGCCAGCCATCCACTGTGTTGTAGTTGTGTGTGG
>OJKM01000228.1_pt1 | contig 10670 bp, 11 predicted proteins | sample 1596631 | NCBI WGS metagenome assembly OJKM01 (sample SAMEA3904683, study PRJEB24821) | metagenome | biome: Builtin; feature: hospital; material: surface | place: USA | collected 2013-06-06 | reverse complement strand
ACCCGAAGCTGAGGCTCCTCCAAAGACTGAAGAAGAGTATGCTCAGTCGATGCTAACTCTTCGCGCTATCGTTTCCTCCAAGGAAGCCGGTGTCATCATTGGGAAAGCGGGGAAGAACGTTGCTGACCTGCGTGATGAGACTGGTGTCAAGGCTGGTGTTAGCAAGGTCGTGCAAGGTGTACATGACCGTGTCCTCACGGTTACCGGTCCTCTCCAAGGCACGTCGAAGGCATACTCGATTGTGGCAAAGAGTCTACTGGAGGGTGCTCCCCAGATGGGCATGGGTGGAGTAGTCCAAAACAACGGTACACACTGTAAGTCTTACTATTTGACTTTTACCTACCGTTTCACTTAGAGTGCAGAGGGAAATATAAGAAATTGGAACTAACTGTGCTTGTGACTCTTAGCTGTCCGGCTTCTCATCTCACATAACCAGATGGGTACCATTATCGGGCGACAAGGGCTGAAGATCAAGTACATCCAAGATGCCTCCGGAGTCCGCATGGTTGCCCAGAAGGAAATGCTACCCCAGTCCACCGAGCGAATTGTCGAAGTCCAAGGAACCCCAGAAGGAATTGAAAAGGCCATTTGGGAGATTGGAAAGTGTCTCATTGATGACTGGCAACGCGGCACTGGCACCGTCCTCTACAATCCCGCTGTCCGGGCTTCCGTCGGCTCCAGCTCTGGCCAAGGCTCTGTTACTGGAACTAACCCTAGCTATGGTGGAAGCAGCCGATCATATAACCGCACCGGAAACGGTGCTGACTTCAGCGACCACCCAAGCAGCTACAGTCGACGTGGAAACAATGACAACCCAAACCGCGGCATCCCCCTAGTGACTGAGGATGGCGAGGAGGTTCAAACCCAGAATATCAGCATCCCCTCTGACATGGTCGGCTGCATCATCGGTCGTGGTGGTACCAAGATCAGTGAGATCCGACGAAGCTCTGGGGCACGAATTTCTATCGCTAAAGCTCCCCATGATGATACTGGAGAGCGCATGTTTACGATCATGGGCAGTGCCCAAGCAAACGAAAAGGCTCTTTACCTTCTCTACGAAAACCTTGAAGCCGAGAAGATGCGCCGCAGCCAGCAGCAGCCAGAGTAAAGCGGATCTCGCTTGGATCCTCTCTTGTAGGCTGTCCAGCTATGTTTCAACATAGCCTGACTCTGGAGTTTACAGCCTTTGCGATACCACTAGCAACTTTTTTGATCCGGGGGTGTCCTTCATATTTTTAAATCCCCTGCTCCGTTTTCTTTTTCCCACTTCCTTATTATCCTCAGATTACTTAACGTTTTCCCTTTATTTCTATCATTCGTCTTCAAATGCCTCCCCTTCCTGCCTTCTTACCTGCTGGAAAAAGGGCCTCGGACCCTCACTTACCTTCGACATTTTCATTCAATGATTTCCTCCGAATAAAAACCATTCCACTCCTCTCCTTTTCCGCCCCTTGTCTCTGCTATATCCCTGTCACACTTTTCGCGCTGATTACTACCAAATGTTCCCGGTTAGTAGTTATACTCCCAGGGTGTTTGTTCCACCACCCCTTCACTTGAAGCCCTTTTTTACCTTCATCTTCACCTTCACACGTTTTTCCGCCCCGCAAAAACCCTCATCCCCCCTCCTTACACTGCATGCTTTCTTCTCGTCACGGCCTCTAGTCTTCTATCCTGTGCCCTTATGGGTATTTTATTTATGCCTCTCAAAAATTGTTTCTACTTATGGAGAACGTATGAAATATACTGGATGGGCAACTACAAAAAGTATACCAAAATAAACCAGGTTTGACGATACCGGAAGTCTGAGTGTCCTTTTTGACTAACACTTTCAGCACGCTGTCTCTGGCGTGTTATATTCATTGTAGGAAGTCCTTGTTTCCATGGCCACTGATCAAGGATACCCGTAAAATCCAGTGGCTCCGGCTCAGGGACACGAATATATACTATATGATCAGAGCTCTCTAAAGCAAAGCAGTGTAGAACAGGGTAATGCGAACACTGAGCGCCATAGGGCGAAAGTTCCAAATGCTCTATGAGAGCACGGGACGTCGTACTTATAAACTAATCCAATATTTGGACTCGGCAACTGGATTTGAATAAAGACATCTCCTGTTCCTAAAGATTCCCATATAAAGGGCTTGTAAATGAGTCCTATTGCAATCGTCGCCGTCACACTTCTACATTGTCATGCTCGTGGTAGGAATAGGGTCGAGAATTAAAGTGGAGGAGATTATCTTCGTGACTAATTATATCTCTTGTTCAACTAGTTAATATGCAGCAAGCGATATGGGAGCAACCAAGGCGTGCAATGTAAATTGTAGAACCCTGTGTGTTTAACTACAAATGTCCTTAAGGCTCTTCACCGTATCCACCACGGATTCAGTCAATGGTCGATATGTCAGCCCAAGCACGTCTTTCGATCTCGAGGTATCAAATCCAAAGCGCTGCTCTAGGGGTACCCTACCCGGCGCGAGAGCGTCACCAGATGGCAGTTTGTCTCGTAACTCGGGGAATTTCTCAGAGATAATCTCAACAACATCCGCGTTGCAATAAGTGCCAGCAACAAGGAAGAATCGCTTGTTTGCTGCCTCCGCCTTCTCGGCTGCGAGGACATGAGCCATTGCGACATCACGAACATCCACCCAGAGAGATGTTCCAGTGGGTGGGCAGCTGTTCTTGCCCTTTCCAGTGATCAAATCACTAATGCGCTCATTAGAGGTGTTGATGGCATCCAAGGAGGCCAGGTAATGAACCACAGGGCCAAGTACAAGGGGCGGGTTGCACTAAGCAGGTAGCTAGGTATGAGTATATAGTTTCTTTCATTTTTCGGATGAAGAGAACAGGCAAGTACACGTACCGTTGCGAGAGTAAATCCAGGCTTTTCATTTTCGACAAAATCCCATGCTGCTTTTTCCTGTTATGAATACTTGTGTTAGCCCTGATCCAGAAATAACTATTATGTCGAAAATAATTGATATACCGCGAAGGTCTTGCTGCCACGATACCCAAAAATTGGGCTCTTGTCAACCTCATCCTCTTTGATTGGGTTCCAGTCTGCCTATTAATTTCGTTAGCTTTGACAGGTAAAATTATGGGCGGTTAAGGTCCTAGAATTTTCGTTTACCTCAGAGTAAACATAGTTACTCGGCTTTGCGGGGTCAATTATCGCAGCAAATGAAGAGGTGATGACAACTCTCTTCACTGAGGGGGCACTTTTCTTGATGGCATGAAGGATACCAGTCGTTCCGTTGACGGCTATGCATGTCATGGTTAGCATGAGTGTATCTTGAGTGACATCGGTGTCATAAATCCAACGTACCTGGGGCGAGGAGGTCCTTTCTAGCATCTGATATCTTGAAGTGGAAGGGGCTGGCAGTATGGATCACGGCCTCGAATGGAGGCTCAGAAATAACAGCTTTATCAAATGCTAAAAAAGGCAACCGTTAGCAATGGCCCAACAGCTCTCTGATGTCAACAAATAGGAGAAGGAAATTACCGTTTGGCTGTGCGATGTCTTCAACTACCACAAAGTCAAGCTTGTCTTTGCCAACCTGTGGATGAGCGTCGAGGATTCTTTGACCCTTTTCCTGAGACCGAACAGTAGTCACCACAGAATGACCACGCTCTAGCAGGGTATCAAGAACATGTGCAGCAATGAAGCCGCTTCCGCCTGTCTGGGGTCAGCACTCCTGCTGTTATCTCGTTATTCAGGGTCACTATCCGATAGTGAGCTTACCTGTAAGAAGAATGCGAGTCATGGTCGTTGATCGTTGGTTACTTGCGTCGTGGGGTAGCTGAGTTTTGATATCTGATAACTAGGTAACTTCAGAGACTTGTCTACTCTCACGACAGGGCAACGAGTGAAATATATAGACAAAGGCAAGAACGGAGTTTAGCTGTTATCCTCGAAAAGTTGTCTTTAACTCATATCGCCATCTAAACTCCGTCTTGTCGATACATTCTTTGCCTCGCATCGCGGGGATTCTGTCCATCTCCACCTGAAACTCGGTGGTGGGGAACTTTCAGTTAACTAAATACCCGAGATGCCCTCATGTCTGGGCATAAGGAACAGAGCACGGAGCACAGGCTATGTGGTATTTAAATGGCATCTAGAGTAATGGCACGGAATGAAATTCTTCGTATGACTGATTCTGTATACGATGTTACATATTTATATGGACTGGGGGAATTCAATATCCTCAGTCCGGCTATTCGAATAAGTTCTTCAATCAGTTGCTGCCATGACAATGATGACGGTTGATTTATAAGCATGTTCAGGGCATCGAAGTCTAACTGCTTCGCTTTAAAACCGAAGAGATTGCCACTGCAGGTAATGAAAGATTTAGCCTCCTGATAATCGGATTATCAGCACAATGACGAATTTTACCATAAAGATAGTCTCTGACACAGTGTGTCCGGTCAGTTACATTCAATGCTCGACATCATATATCATACACCAGGCCTGACGATGATATATAGTGGTGCTATGTAGGAAAGAAACGTCTTGAGAAGGGAATTAGCATGTACAAGGCAGCCCATACAGACTCAAATGATACTTTCAGCATCTCTTGGTTTCCGTATTATTTGAATCCCCATGCTCCGGAGATCGGCGTTGATAAGACTGAGTATCTCAATGCTCGTTTTGGCGCCGACCGTGTGGCCATGATGCAGGCCCGCCTAGCTCGGGTTGGACAGGAGGAGGGTATCAATTTTAAATCCGGCGGACGAACAGGAAATACCCGTGAATCACATAGACTGATCCAGCTGGGGAAAACCAAAGGAGAAGCAGTCCAGACACGAGTCGTCGAAGAGCTGTTTGCATCGTATTTTGAGAATGAGGGAGATATAACTTCTCGTGATACCCTCGTCGCTGCTGGAGTGAAGGCGGGCTTGGATGAAAATGAGGTTAAGGCATGGCTGAAAAGTGACCAGGGCGGGCCAGAGGTTGATAAAGAGGTTGATGAAGCAAAAAGAGCTTATATCTCGGGTGTTCCCAATTTCACTATCCAGGGGAAATACCAGATTGGAGGAGCAGAGGATCCAACCACGTTCCTCGAGGCGTTTGAGAAAGTGCGAGCAGAAGAGATGTCGAGTTAAATCGTCAAGGCCCACGTAGGGCTAATCTAGGGAACGATTGCTAAATAATGAGTTAAGATACCATAAATAAGAAGGGCTTGAGGTTTCATTCTTACACAGGAATTAGTAGTTTCCTCCCCGTACCCATGGATCCTCGAAGAGCAAGTGTTGAGCATCGGCTCTGTCTTCTGGCATCCACTTCAGCATTTTCCTCATAAACTCAAGAAATTGTTTCTTTTCGTCCCCTTTTAGCTGGATTTCACGGGACTCCAGAGACTGCTCTGGGATTGGATAAATGTTTGACAGTTTCCAGTGACCTAAGATAACACGGATTAGTATACTCACAGCGCAAGTAAAGTAATTAGATGCAGGTATCACCATTTTCGTCCCAGTATTTCGGGCTCTCTTTGCTTCTCTTGAGAAATTCAAGTGGCGCGGGCCCCCTTAGGGATATCATCTCAGCAAATCTACGACCGTGATCCAACTCTCTTATAGGGTTGATGTTGTCAAAGAGATGGCGTTGCTCAAAAATTGTCCATATCTGTAGCGTAGTTAGATTTGTTGGACATTAGCATGTTATATATGAATACTTACCGTTTGCGCAAGTCCCCATATGTCAACTTTGTTATCCCATTCCATATCCAGCATCACTCCAGGTGCTCGATATATGCTGGGCTGAATAAGGCCCCTTTGTTTTGTTTCTGCACGTCGAGCCTCTCCCATATCCGAAAGAATTGGGAATCCTTTGGTGATATGCATCTCTCGAGTTAGGTATATTGTTCGAGAAGGTGTCTGTTTCCTAGAAACTGGGCGTTCAAGTTCATCCTGTTCAAGCTGCGAAAGCACAGATTAATCATCTATGCCCAGTAGGATGTTGTTTGGTTGTATATCTTGGAGCCAAGTCAGTTAAGGTTCCAAATATGTGTTGAAACTGAATATACTTGTATGGATAATTCCTAGTTGGTGAATATAATCCAGTGCAATAAGAATCTACCGGACAGCTGGTCTGAGCATGACCTGAGGGAGAGCTCCATCCTCTAAACGGTGTATGAAATCGCTTAAGTCGATACCAGTGGGCTCATATAGAATACAGCAATGTGTTCCGTGGGGCCCGTCAATGCTAAACGAATCTAACACTCTGCGGACATGTACTTCCCCCCCATGGATGTCTTCTATGCTCTTCATATAGTTCGTCAGCTCAATCTCAGGGTTAGGCCCCTTGCTTCGAACATTGACCTTGAGCGTCAAGTAGCGATGTTCTCTTGTGGCATGTAAGTAGCTTGAAAGAAGCAGATAATAGCACTTTGTAATCGAGAAACATACTGCAAGTCTCGACATAACCATACGGTAGAGGTTGCGCCGTATCCAAGTTTTGTAATAACTTGGTATCTCGACTGAAATGTCTCGCCAATGTGTACTGGATAGAAGCGTTCGGCGACGTAGTTGCCATATCTTTCCTCTTCTATCTTCTGGCGCTCGTCTAAGGCTGTGAAACCGGTTATGGGGAGGTTCTGAACAGCAGATGCAGTATGAGAAGCGAGTGACCTAAGCTGTGGAAAATTCTGACTCGGTGGGTAGGCATTAACGCTTATACAGGAGCGCAATACTAAGTGCTTAAAGCAGAACCGATGACTCGCATAAAGATAACGAAACATTTAGAGCTAGTGGTAAAGGAATATAACAAGTGCTCGATGGAAATGTATTTTCACGACGAGGAGTTGTGCTGCTACTCCGTGTTGTCGTTGGTTGGTTAACTAGTTGTTTAGGACAAACTTCCGTAGTTATTTCTGACACTTGACTTAGCACTAGCGAACTGACTAGTCAACTACGTATTAATGTCAAATATGAAATAACTACTAACCATTTGATACAAGAGAATAAACGAGCAGTCGATAGGTGATGATAATGGGTTTGCTAAGATATACTCCGTGCATGTGGAAGTCCCAGCTGATGAACAGGCCGAGAGCTGGCTAGTTAACAAGTTAATTAATCTCTGTAACTTTATTAGACTGTTAACTACCCTAGGGCATATCTTAACCTGCTGAATATTTCAGGTATCGTCAAATACCCGAATTGGAAAGTTGATAGTACTTAGTCCGTACGGGATAACGAGACTTTTTAGTTATAAACGTTGATGACGAGATTCCTCCAATATGAAGTCGCCGTTGGTGTACTATCGGGCTGAGAACAATAATTTCAAGAAGCCGCAAGGCTCCTGCTATCAGTTCTCCTAACCTGAGAAGTGCTAGTAAATATGGCTACCAATTCATCTGGCATGGAAGAATCTCATGATACCCCAGGTTTCAAGAACCCGGAGCTGCCTCAAACCCAGTCAGTACTTTTCACCAAGCTGCCGCCAGAACTTCGAGACCGTGTATACTTCTTCGTGCTTGGAGAGTTTCCACGAATAAAAATGGATGAGAAGCCCTGGCACTGGGGAGGTTCAGATGAAGGAAAACTTCATGCAGTTGATCAGTCGATAGCACTGCTAAAAGTTTGTCAACGAATGTAAGTGAAAAACTGTCTCAAATTAAGAGCTCTTACTGTACTCAGATTTGGGTAGTGAGCGGCTGCTTACAAGTAGTGAAATATAGACATTTCGAGGCACTCGCCGTTTGCTACAGGAGTACCATATTTAAAGTAATCCGTCCCAAGGGGATACTTACCTTGTTCCCACCAGCAGCCCACAGCAGTATACATACTTTCTGGATTGATATACTACTCAATTCAAAGTCTGAATGTGACATGTGTAACTACTTAGTTGACTGTTATTTGGACGAAACCATCTGGAGCAAAATAGTCACGGTCCTCAACGAACAGATGCCGAGCCTTCGACACTTACATATCAGCATCATTCGACGTAAAAATAGCAAGCCAGTAGAACATTTTAGAGCTCTTCTAGAAGAAAATCTCTACCCTACTTTAACGAGGATGAAAAAGCTGCAGTGTTTCCGGGTATTGGTAAATTTCGAGAATGCGGCACCGGCAAATGCACCGTTTGAAGTGATCTCCGGTGAATATTTGGCTGCATATGAGACTAAAGATGACCTTGAATTGGTATCCAATGAAACAGAAGAGGAAGTGAGTACGGACAATGTAGAGGATGAGAATACAGGTAATGTCAAGGAAGAGAGCACAGAAGATGTGGAGGATGAGTACGTTACCCAGCATGAGGAAAAGGCATGGGATATAATTGATGGATGGAAAATTGCCTTTCACTTAAGGCTATTAATGATCTTGGTGCCGTCCAAAGGGGGAGAGATATATCCAAGAAACGCATCTGAATCATTTGAAACACTTAACATTTCAAGAGTTATCGCCAGAGAGAGTTGCAAAGAGAGCTGTACTTGGAGGTACCCTTAGCGTCAAAAATACAAAATTATTTCAGCAACTCTGTGAATCCTATGGGATAACAACACAAAACATAATAGGAGTCTAAAAAATGTAAAAGAACAAGAGACACTGGATTCGTCGTATCTTGCCCGGTGTATCTGACTTGTCGGAAGTGGAACTTATGCTGCTGCACAGTGATGCCGTTGTGTTAATCTCTAATATGACCCACAAGTGCAAGCGGCGGCTCTGGGAAGGTTGGGCTGGGCCGGAGAACAGAGCCACATGGGACTGACCTATTACGACTTAGCGTGCTTCGGGCGGTTGTGTCCGCGCCAAGCGTAGAACCCAAAAGTCGAAACATCCCACGTCCAACGGTTCAGATAAATCTCAGCAGTACCCTCATTCCCAAATTACATTCTGGATATCATTCATGGATGTTATATATGATACCAGGTTATGCATATGCATGAGCACCCCCTTCATCCAACCAAAGCATATTATGCTGCCCCCGGACACTGTCTAGTATCCAGGCATCAATCCGAGGGAATGTCATGCATTCCCCAACCCTAGCCATACATCCATGATGATGGTTGACTACATTCTCGCTATCTTCAAGTCCCTTCTAGAGTTATTCTTTCTTTTCGTCTTTATTTGATCTTAATGCGCTTATCATTTGACTCTCCCCTTCCAGTTCTAAGCGAAATGTGTAAATTGGCTAGGAATGTCGTGTCCATCATGATGATGCAGCCATTCTGGCGGCAACCCTAGTTCGGACGCTTACATCAATTGTTCTGCCTGCACCTAGGCCCAGCCTTATGAGCTCTAGAGGTGCTTATTCGGGGCATCAGTGTATTCGATTTCCCTGAGGTACATAGCATACACCTACTTTGAGAGATACATAAACTTGTGGTGATTATAGCACCCTGTCTCAAAGAGGCCATATTAAAGGCTTAAAGGGTCATGGTACGTCAGAGGCATCATCCATCATGGATAACACTCCTTCTCCAACGAATCTGGAACCAATGAATGACTAGGAGCACGTTTTGACAAGCAGACAGTAGAGGAACTGCACCATGGCATTGCAGGTGTGGCAGGCAGGCTTTCATATCTTCAGCTTCTGCTTCAGTTGAGGGGCAGCCACAGGTATTCAATCCCACACCGGGTAGTATTTTTGATCCCTCGTTCCCAGCATCTGATGCTCGCATTTGGGGTGAAAGAATTTGTCCAATTGATAGAATCAGACCCTGCATCCGCACCTACTCAGTCCCTCAATGTTGCCTTTAAGAGGCTTAGTGTCTTTGCATATGGTACGGCTGATTATCCTCAGCGTTATTAGGGCTGACCCTTTTACAGGCCCTACCAGACAAACTGTTCCCAATTTTCTAACGTCCTTGACCAGCCCGGGAGCTAGCTGATCCCGGATTTACCATTGCTTCCCCCTTGTTCAACATCATAATGACACTCATCCTAGGAAGCATGTTCTATAACCTCAGCGCAAATACATCCAGTTTCTACTATCGCGGTTGACTTATCTTCTTCTCTCTTCTTTTCAATGCCTTTGCGAGTCAACTTGAGGTCAGATAGCTCCATATTCAACATTTGTCCTTCCTGCAGTTTGAATACCTGATTTAACTCAAATAAGAAATAGGTCCTAACTATCTACGCCGAACGTCCGGTTGTTGAGAAGTAGGATCGCTACGCTTTCTACCACCAATCCGCACAGGCAATCGTAAGTTACCTTTCTGATTTGCCATATAAGATTGTCAATATGTTCATCTTCAACATCCTTGTTTACCTCATGGCCAACCTTAGGCGGGAGGCGGGTGCTTTTTTCTTCTTCTGTTTAACTACAATTCTGACAACATTAGCTCAGTCAGCTGTCTTTCGCGCATTAGCTTGTTTGACCAGAACCCCTGACCAGGCGATGATATCCAGCGCTGTTTTGAGCCTTGGTCTCATGATATATACTGGATTCACCACGCTATTAGAATATATGTCCCGATGGTCGCGTTGGATGGCGTGTATCAACCAACTAGCCTACGACTTCGAAGCGTTAATGCAAATGAGTTTCACAATCGGGACTTTCCATGTGCTAGTATCGTACCTAGTGGCCAAGGATATGCAAGCACTCTTTTTCTCAGACTTCGTGCTTGCTGCTGAGATTGCGAGGCCTCCTAAAACTCGCGGGGAGGTGCTACTATTTCACCACAGAAGTGCTGTCTCTTATACACATCTCCGAGCCCACGAGACCAGAGAGGATC
>OJKM01000227.1_pt1 | contig 10696 bp, 12 predicted proteins | sample 1596631 | NCBI WGS metagenome assembly OJKM01 (sample SAMEA3904683, study PRJEB24821) | metagenome | biome: Builtin; feature: hospital; material: surface | place: USA | collected 2013-06-06 | reverse complement strand
GGAGGGGGGGAAGAGAAAGAAAAGAAAAGATGTAAACCGCCCAACCGACTAAGACGCCCACTGTAGATTACAAAGGCCGACTAATATTGCGTACGTCACCAAATAGCGAGTGGAAATTAGACAGTTGGATTTGGGACAGAAATATCAGGTCTGAACATAGAATTAGGACTTTGTTGGCCAATCACAAGCTTGTCTTGTGTCTCCTTTGAAAGTGATGACTTCATAATTGATTGGACTGATGGCGGGCCATTCACTTCACGGTTAAGGGTGATGTACTCTTTGGCAGCTTCAATGGACCCACGCTCCAGCAAGTAAGTCATGTAAAGCTGAAGAAGCTCCTTAGCTGCCTCGGCAGGCAATGAGCTTTTGTTGCGAATATCATCGATAACCTGCTTGATACGTTCGTATTGTGCGGGCTCAGTTTCGGCGCTAGTTGGCTGTTCTAGCTCAAACATAAGATAGCTTGTCCAGAAAGGACGGCTATCAGGATACCAGTGTTGATTCTTGCGGAACACCTGTCGAGCTTCATCAGCGGTACCTTTGACCCTCCAAAGGAGCTTGGCCCATTCAGCCACAAGTGCTGCTTTTGTCTGAATATCACACTCTGCTGAATCTAGTTGGGTTTTGTAAATCTCGATGGCTGCATCTAAGCCACCGTGGCGACGTGACAAGTTCGCAAATGATATTATGGTTTCAATGTGCCCCGGCATAGCAAGGAGGACAGCATTGTGAATATCCTTAGCAATATCAACTCTTGAAGCCATTTCTTCAAAGTAGGCATAGTGGAGTCGGATAGCTGGGCGAGATATGGGGACGTATAGGGAACTGGCCTTTTGATAGATGATTCTAACTTCTTCTTCCTTTCCTTCTTGGCCAGACATCCATGCCGCGTAACGCATCCAGAATTCATCGTAGTGCGCACATGTCACAAGACATCTCTCGTACAGAAACTGCGCGCGGGCGAAAGAACCCTCTGCCTCCTCAAAATCTAAGTATCTTCTCCAGTTGGATAACTGACCTTCATCTAGTTCAGTAACGTGAAAGTAAGGCCGTTTAATTTCTGACTCGTAAGTCCAACGTTTTGTCGTTTCCGTCTGAGTGCGTGAAAATATCTCGAGGAAATGGCCATCGGCTCTTAGTCGGATGTCTCTTTCGATTTCAGCCTCACTCCTCGAACCAGGAGGTACATTACCCGCCGCATTTTCTATCTCAGCTCGAAATTGAGCTAGGGTTTCGGGAGGAAGCAGCTCGTTCAAAGGTCTAGTTTGAGCGAGCTGTCGGTACCGTTCGAAATACCTCGCATACTGGTGCATTGGTATCTGGATAATTTTGCCAAGCACTGCAAATATCTTGTCAGGACATTCAACGCGCTCCTCGAACTCGAGATACTTGTCCCAGAATAGATGTGACAAGAAATCAAGACCAACGCAACTGACGCCTCTCTCAAAGAGCCTATAATAAGTGGGTCAGTAAAAATTAAGCCCAGAGAGCAGATAAGAAAGGGTAAGGAAAAGAAGGGGACGGAAGGAAGGGTGGTGGAAAGGATGTCAAACATGGCATATGCATTTAAAGTCTTCAAAATGAGGTGCCGAGTTGGATCAACGATTGATGGAGGTAGGTGTTGCTATATCATCCGTGCGTGACATAGGAGAAGGATTCTCGAACAATATCCAAGTAGTGTGCGAAGCAAAGGCAGCCTGAATCTTATGGGTAAGAAGTAGTTTCAACGAAACCGAGGTGGCAGATGACTATCTCACCCATTTAAGGAACCTTGATATTATCGATCTGCCCCATATGACCTCAAGATTGCGAACGACTCACGCGCTATGTCGGTATGGTTATAGGGAAGGGGACCAACATATTCTTATACTTACTCTCGAATAATATCGGTGTCGTGCGAGGTTTCGACCTTGAAAGTACAGTAGTTTGTCCAAAGGTCAACCGAGTTTGTAATGCTAGCAACTCCGCGCTCGTACACCTAAACGGAAGAAGATTGGATCAGCATATGCGATTCTCAAAAAGAATGAGATATGAATTGCTAACCATCTCGGCGGCCTCGGTGCCAGCAATAGAGAATTCTAGGTCCGCATATTTCTTCCAGTACCCAAATAAAAGAGGGAATTTCGCAAGGAACCGATCGTATACGGTTCTTGTAGCTGTGATAGCCTGGGGGCTTGAATTACGATTGATTCCGCCTTCTTGGCCCTCAGCTGCGCGCACCAGTTTCTCCCATGCCTCAAAGCTGTCGGTATCCTCGAGCTGTATCAAAAATTGTGTTAGCAAAGCCATGTAGATCAAAGAGATTACGGTATTCTGCGAAGACTCAAAGAACTCAAGATATGCTTACCACTTCAGCATAGAGCTTCTTCAACTCTTCATTCTCCTCGTCGGTCCCACCAAAGAGCAAGTCTGCCATGTTTCTCCAAAATCACCAGCAATAAGATTTTTCAATTGATAGTCGCTGTCTATACAGCACAAAAGTATGGTGAACCGCTTTTTCTTTGCCGCCTTCTTCTGTGGAAATGAAATGTAGCCCAGCGCGCGTTTGAGCGTTAAGTGAGAAATTGACGTCGGGAAGAACAGAGAGGCGCTAACGAAAAAGCGGGCAAGATTACGTAAGAAATAGATAGCCGCGTGTATCACGTGAGTCAAAAAGCTTTTGCGCGCAGAGAAAGACTGGAGAAAGTGAAAGGTCGAAGACGAGGATATCGGCTGAGCTGCAATAATTCCAACAGGGCAAATTGAAGCAGGCATTGTACTCCTTTGCAGCCTGAACATGGCGACTCAAGCAGCAGTCGGTCTCGTTGAGGGCCTCCCGCTCCGGCTTCGAAATTTCTTCGCCCGCTATCCACCACAATACTATTCATCGCAAGCTATACCGAAGGCCCTACCACAGCAAGAAACGTTCTCTGGCAGCTCTGAATTTTCCGCAGTCATAAAACCTGCTCCCAGCCCGTTTGCATCACGAAATACCAAGGTCAAACTTTCGAAGACCAAAGACGCCAACTCCCTTTCATATACAGACTCCCTCCTCCGTTCCGACCCTAGTGGGCTATACCCGAACCCTTTCCTTCCATATAAGAACCCGGAAACCGGGCGATGGCGAGGAGCTGTGATATCATTGCGTCGACAGGCGGAATTGGTGAAATTAGGCATCAAATATGGCGTGGAAGAACTATTGCCTCCAGGTCGAAAATCAACCGAGTATAAGCATGCAAGGCTTATTGAGAAGGGTCTCAGAGTCAAGGGTACTGGTATCGGCCAGAAGGTCAAGGGTCACAAGTGGGAGAGATCCATGAAAGGAAAGTTGGAAGAGAGGAAGAAGGCTATGTTGGAAATGCCAGAAATGATCCGGTTATGGAAACAGGTAAGGCTTCACATTCGTTTCTGTATTTCTCAAAGGCAACTTTGGACTAACATTTATCTATAGCGTGGTCATGGTCGTGGCTGGAAGAAGTACCCTCGATCGTGATTTCCCTTATTATGAGTCTTCAATTGTAACTCAAATGTACTATATCTTGGAGTTTAGCGGTTAACGGGTCACTGCACCCTGTTTTGTGCGAAGGAATGCAGCTGTTGCATTGGTGTTATAAAATATGCAATATATACCTAGAAATTCACTAAAAATCTACGGAAAATGAATGATAGCCGCCAATGGCACAAGATAGGAAACCTAAAGCCAACAAAAATTCTAGAAAGTGTGGCTATATCACCGTTATCAGTCATAGAATGGAGTCACGAGTTCGCCTGTTCTGATCGTTAAACGCTTATCATCAGATGCATTGGACAAACAAACGTGTTTACCAAAGTAAACCTTTCCTTCAACCTTCCTAGTCTTTGCCAACGTAGAGAAAGGCTCGTCGCTGCGTGCAGCGGTCTGCTGGTCAATACAAATCATTTGACACCTCTGACAAGACCCGAGAGCGTCAAAATGAGCACCTCCTGCTTGAAATCCGGTCCATAACTCTTCTATATAGGGATGTTCAGAAGCGGTTGATGACCGATAGGCTGGAGTGAGTTTGGGCGTGAGGGCAGGCTTTGTTTCGCAGACAATGATGTTTGCCCGGAATACGTCCGCTGCAACTGTTTTAGAGGTGGAATTTGGCTTTCCAGAAGACTTTATAGTTTCGTTGACTTTGTTAACGCTTGAACGGGATATTATGAGGATAGGCCCCTCGTTGGATAGGAGTATAGGACGCTGTGAACCCGATGCAACAGGTTCGGGAAACGAACCAGGGATCTTGTCCATTGTATCTAGCGTATGTATAAGTCCTCTGCCGGGATTTCGGTATGGTTTAGAAAATCGGGCTAACGAATGGTTCTGGTGCGATGGAAATCTTGCAAGCATACAAGGAACACCAAGGAAATCAGAGAGAAAGGCTGAGAGTCGAGCAGATTTGTACACTTGCACAGAGACCTTATCTCCACATACTGTAGATTGCTGATTTGTGATATTTTTGCATATCTCTCCTTCGACGAGATCTGTGGAATTGACGGCTAACGGTATTTCCATAGAATCTCCGTATGAGCCCGGGGTTGGTAAGTTGACTCGTAACATGCCCCTGGCGAGATCAATAACCGGCCGTATCAGTGCCATTCGGGGGTATCTTTTCTGGTTGAGAGCAGAACCAGTTCCTTGATGTATCAAACACCATGCTCTGTCCCAGGCTAGCCCTTCTGGTTTGACATCCCATTCCATCAAGTCAGGGATGGTGAATGCTCCACAGCTCTTAATTGGATAAATACAGAGTTTCTCTATATAAAACTTCGAAGGTAATGCTTGAACGGAGGGTGCTAAAACTCCACCTCGAGGTTCAGGTTCGCTAACGACGGGATCTTCCACATAGAAATTTCGAATGAAGTCAAGAAAGGTATCAATGTCTTGCCTAGATGTCATGGCACCTAGGCTGATCCGAAGACCGCCAGTAGGTTTTCCGGAAATGATATCATTGTCATCCCCACAGCGCTGCCCAGCGTTATAATTGCGTTTCATATCATCTGCCTTCAACCCAAGATAATACGCCATCCCGCCAGGATTGCATAGAGTCCCGGACCGGATCTGAATATTTTTGACAGCAGCTAGCTTCTCCACATCTGACTTCCGTATCCAGTCTCCAGTGCTGTTTTTCAAATTGAAAGATACAATAGGACCTTGGAGAGCACGTTCCATATACTCACCCGGTCCTTTGTAAATCTCGCAGACCTTTGTACCATTTCCATGCTCCAGAGATGACAGCCCAGAATATAAGATCCCAGCCAATTCTGCAGTATGGCGAGATATGTTATCCATGGAAGAGTAAATACGCTCATGTACGTCAAAGGCGGAATGCAAGGCCACGATATTATGAAAAGGCAGCGTGCCATCCTCAAGCTGATCATGAAGGGTAGAATCCTTCTTGGCATGCCACTGTTCTCCGATAGTCAAGACCATTCCGACTGTACCCCCGCCGAAGTACTTTCTATTCCGGAAAAGATGGCCGGCATCTTTGCGAACGATAAGGGCTCCGAGGTCAGGAAAGCCAAAGATTTTATAGAAGCTGATAACAGTGAAATCTGGTGCACAGGCTGTGTCACTTAAATCAAGAGGGGAGGTAGAGGCTAGAGATGCAGCATCAAATAAGGTGAAAGCTATCTGCTTCCCATCATTGTCTGTGCAGGCACGGAATTCCCTGCACCAGCTCAATGGCAACCGGCGACCGGTCATGTTTGATTGGCCTGGATATGCAAAAAGGGTCGGGTGGGCAGACCTTGAAGTATTGTAGCCTTTACGAAGTTCACTAATCCAGCTGGTTACCTCGTTATCGGCAACAAAGCATCTGTTTCCGCGATCTGCCATGTTTCTGACCCCAACCATGCTGGTATGAGAATCGACATGATATCCGTACCAGAACCCCCCAGGTTCATAGTCTCGCAAACTTTCTGCAACGAGCTTTATACCAGCAGTTGCGTTGGCCACAAAGACAACGTCAAAGTCTTCCGGGCTTGCGCTACAAAAACGAAGAACTCGTAGCCGTGCATCGTCTATTAGACTGGTGGATAACTGGGAAGATGAAGACGCTGAGTGAGGATTCCCAAAGAGGTTGCTCGTCATGCTCTGGGAGAATGACTCTATCAGCAACTTTGCATAGAGAGTTGTCCCTGCATGATCGAGGTAGGTTGTATCTAGAAGTTAAAGAGTCAGGACTGGGTTTCTCAGTATTGACAGCAGCAGCTTAGTGGCTCCTTCCAAGGAATAAAGAAGAAAACGGTCATCGGCAGGGGGTAAATATGCTGCTATGCTAACCTTTCAGTAGCGGATATTGATCTGCTCTGATCTTCTCAACGGGCTCCTTGTAATAAGACGGCAAGTCTTCGATGGAAACCATCGCTACCAATCGATATTGGATAATGTGACATTATTCAAGCAACTAATTAGTAGCAAGGGAGGGAGAGTGGACAGGATGAGATGGCTACTGGGTATATATATAGCCAGCCTATGAATAGCGGGCAAGTAGTATCTCTGCTCTTTGAGGCTGCCTTATGCCTAGGCAAGCGTTGATATTGCGGCGCTCTCCGATACAGATCTGGAGGTGTGGATCTTGGGGGATTACTTTCCTTAAATAGTATGTTTGCACTGTTTGAATTAAAATTTTTGCTTAATAATAGATCCTCGGCCAATGATTAATACCCGTCCGGTATCACGTGCCAATAATTAGTAATTTATTAGTCATATATGGACAAACATTCAGCCTTATAGCTTTGTTACGTAAGCAATTGAGAAGTAAAACAAATCCTCCATTTGAGCGACGCCCTGCGAATATTGATATTGCGGTGGCTTTCTATCTTCCGGGCGCCTGAAGGACTCAATCAGAAAGAGATGTCTTTCTAGCTACTTGGTAGCGTGGTTACTTGACGCCGAAGCAGTTTATCTAACTGCTGCTTACATATAGAATACAATTGGCAGGATGGAACAGAGCCATTCAGTAGTCTCGAGTATGAAGGCCTCCTTATTCTACGATATGAAGAGCAAGCTTGTAGAGTGCATCATTTTTGCGTCTACGCGGAATTTTAGATTTCGTTAAACCGATATAGTTGTGTGCTAGAAGAGACGCAGTATTATTTCGAGTATTTAACATATCAATCATTATCTACAGAAGCCAAACCAACCAGTTTTATCCGCCAAAGTTTCCGTCGTCAGTCATGAAAGACAACAAGCCGTGTACGCGTACCTAGGGGGTAGTCTAAAGGGGAAAGGAAATTTGAAGAGCAGGAGATAGCCAAGTGTTTTTAAACATGGTATGAGTTTCGTCTTCCAGAGCTGCTTCGATGTCTGTGGTGGCTGCTTCGGCGGCTGGAGTGGCTTCCTCTGCGCGAACGCCGCTCGTGGTGCTCCTCATGGTGGGAGATGAAGTATGCGAACACGGCCGTCCAGAAGAACGAGATGATGTTCATGATACCGAACGCAAATGAGGCTTTCAGCATGGAGCACACCTTGTTTGGGTCGCTGGCGAGCGGGTTACGCTGCTGCTGGCCATAGTATCCAAACGGACCCAGACTGAGGAGGAACTTGCTGCGCGAGAAGTTGCTGCAGTTCTCCTGGGCGATGTCACGGAGCAGATAGACGCCCGCGATCAAGGCGCCGAAGAAGCAGAGGTCGATGAAGGAGACGAAGATGGCTGAGCGCTTGGTGTTTTTGAAGCGGAAGAGGGTCTCGAGCACCCAGATGCCGCCGAGCACGCTGACGATGAAGAGGACGAGGATGTATGTTGGAGTGATGATGTTGGCCTTGACGAAGCCATCTATGAACCATGCCTGGGATGCCGATGTCAGTATCACGAGAGGGTCTTTCTCCGGCATAGAGAGGTGGCTGGGCCGACTTACGAGCATGCCAATGGGCGGTATCAGAGTGATCAACTGGCCGATTCGCCAGCAGATGAAGAAGAAGCTGGAGAACATCTTGGTCGATGCGCCTTGAGGCCTTTGTTAGCCAGCAAGCGGCGGAGGGGAGACTGAGGTATAAGGAGCTGCTATATGAAGCCTGATCGCGGCTTGCGACTGGGTGGAGGAAACTGAGCGACGCTTGCAGCTCGACAGTCCTGGCTACTCTGCTGGCTCTGCTGTCGGTCTCGTTAACGATGCAGGACAGTCGAACAGATCGACAATGCGAGTGCCCGGGAGGTACGGAGTATGTATATAAACAAAGTCGCGGAGATCCAGCGCCCGACCATGCGCGCTACGGAGCTATTTAACTATCGCCTGGCCAACCCTGGGGGTCCCGGGACTAAGTAAATTCATTTGATAAATACTTGAGGCTGGGAAATGGGAAGAAAGAAAAAAGCAACGACGAGCAGATAGCTAAGCGGGATGTTTTAGCCGTGCTCGCTGTCATGGAAACGAGCCTGGTTGCCAATCAGCATCGCCAATGACGTCGATGGGCCATGGATCCCTGCATTGGATGGTAGAATGGCTTCAGGCTTCGGACTTCAGGCGTTGGGCATTACTACTACTACTACTATTTACTCTATTATTATCCAGTGGCAACGGCGGCTTGCGGTTCCACGGTTACTCTCAGGCACCGCTTCAGACTTTGATGCAGCCGCGGCTTCGAGAAGGTCTATCGGGATGCTTGTTTGGACTTGAGACGTCTTGTTCGATATTCAGCGTCTGGTTAGGTACTTAATTAATCAAGGAGAGGATGGAGTAGCATAGTAGAGGAGCGTCCATCTGTGGCCTCCAATGTCGGTAGAAATGCAAAATCAGCAAGCATCCTCCTCCTTGACTTCGTCCTTGACCTCAGTCTTGACGGCTCTTCTGCCTCTCTTCGGAGCCTGCTTGTCGGCAGTCTCGCCTTGCTCAGTCTCAGTTTCGTCTTTGACCTTGCGTTTCTTCTCGGCTGCTGCTGGTCTCGCTGTCTTTGGTTTCTGTGGAGTATTCGCTGGGGTCTCCGTGTCACTGCTGGGTGCCTTTGCCTTCAGCTTGATGCGGGCGATGCGGTTCTTGATGGCCAGCGCGTTGTATTCTGTATAGCTGGAGGTCAGGTATCTCTCACTCGAGTGCGGCTTGAGGCCTCACTTACCGCCGCCCATCATCTTAGCGACAGCAGCATTGTCGACTTTGGCACTTGCGGTGGCCAGAATAGATGCAAGTAGCTAGGTGTAGACGGATGGTCAGTTTGGTACATCAATTATAGAGAAGTAGGTGACGGGATCGCGGCCTACCAATGCATCAGCTTTGTCGTCCCACACTACAGGCATTTTTGAGCTTTGAAGACAGGATACAGTCTAAAAAGTAGTAGATTGGTGGCTAGGGGATGCTGGCCGGTGTCTTCGATCTGCATGCAAGTCGAGTATGTGTGATAGTGGAATTGGTGAAGGATATTGAGAAAGATAGTGAGATGAAGAAGAAGCTGAGAAGAAGAGAAGCGAGATCTTTGTTTGTTTTATATAGGGCAAATTCCTGTGAGGACAGTTGCCGGGTGACCAGCTAGGCTGAAGCACCAGGCAAGATGAGGAGAACAGAAATGCCAGACGGAACACTCAGGATTTACTATGTGCTGCCTTATGCAAGTGAAAGAGAAGACCGCAAGCAATCAAGGCCACATCATCATCATAAACCGACGGCAAAGACGACTAGAGAGTTGAGAATATGCATGAAAAATAGAGGGTATTGCTATCAAAATAGCTGAGAAATCCAGTCCAGGCCAAATGAACACCCCCCTAGTAATCCGAGAAGAACGAGCAGGATATTCAGATTCTCATAAGAGGCGCTAAACAAGCAGCATAAGAAAGATATAAAGATATGCGTTAAAAAGGGGGATTATAATATAACATCAAGGAGGTGGATTTAACATGAACATGAAAGGGGGCGATATAGGTATCCTTTGTGAGAATGTTTGAAATAAACAACGTATAAAGAAGAAAGTACGAGACATGGAGCTGTCATGGCAGAGATATTTCTTGTTTTATGATTTGACAATGGACGCAGGGTGACGCTCAAGAGGTGGACTGTTGGAAGGAGTTCTGTGATCGGGAGGATGGTAGGCGGCGTATCTGGGCGCAGCATTCGAACTGGTATTGGCACCTTGGTGGTGTCTAGGCTCATATCTCGTCTGCTGCATCTCATAACCCTCCGACTCGCTACTGGACGCACCATAGTCCGTATCGGCGAGTCGTCTGCGTCTCTGAGCCTTTTGGTGTTCAAAGGGGTTGCTCATAAGTGCCGGAGCTGATTCAGGGATGTCATGTGTCTGTGCCTGCTCCTGGGAAGTTTGAGCGGCCTGGTACTCTTCATCCGCGCGAGGGACCAGTTTCGCCTGGTCGTTCTCGTACTCGAGAAGCCGGCGATGGGTATACACTGGAGGCTCTGGAATCGATCCCCAGGTGCGGATTGGATGAGCTCGGCCCTTTTTCCAGGGCTCTGCAAGAGATGGGAAGTACTGCCGATAGGCAACCCAGCCGCAACCAACGCCCAGCAGGGACCCGGAGATGACATCAAATGGGTGATGCCGGGCATCCATAATGCGAGATACAGCCACTAGCCCTGCCGAGAGTGTAGGCACCATGACGATGAACGCTTTCCAGACTTCTCCGCGGCTGTCCATGACATGCAGTTTTCCAGCAAGGTAGAGTGACAGATAAAATAGCCCAGCAAACGAAGCTACATGTAAAAGTTAGCAAGTTTCAGCCTTTTTTTTTTTTTTTTTTTTTTTTTTTGAGAT
>OJKM01000226.1_pt1 | contig 10706 bp, 9 predicted proteins | sample 1596631 | NCBI WGS metagenome assembly OJKM01 (sample SAMEA3904683, study PRJEB24821) | metagenome | biome: Builtin; feature: hospital; material: surface | place: USA | collected 2013-06-06 | reverse complement strand
TCTACACGTAAGGAGTCGTCGGCAGCGTCAGATGTGTATAAGAGACAGCCTCCCCTCCTCCTTTTCCATTTTTCTTCCCTCTTTTCCCTCTTCTCCCCCTTTTTCTTCTCTTCCCCATGCAAATGTCAGAGTTCGACGAAACGGCACAGGCTTGCTCGAAGCTGCTCCCTGCATAATAATTGATTTGTGAAAGTCGCACGACCAAAAGTACGGAGTGCCATCGTACAGGTCCTGTTGTTAAGATAGTGGCGGTGGGTGGCACTCCCGTCGTAAGCGTTGCCTTACTTTAGATGCCGAAACAGTCGCCATAGCTAGCTGGCTGGCCTGTGATCGAGCTCAAGTCATCAGTTTATACGGGGGCCATCCTTCCTCGTCTTGTCTTGGAAACGGTGCTCAGCCATTCTTCCTGCTTACTCCGTATGCCTGAGGAAGATCTTGCCAGCTCACATATGCCTAGATAGAACCCGAAGCAAGCTCTCTCCCTCTCCCACCCCCACGGCCGCTTGAGCTCTCCAGCGCCGGCCGCTGTTGGGCCTGTCCAGGCGTTTGTTGTTAAGTGTATAAACTTGATACCAGTCTGGGCTGGCGACGACGCCATCGAAGCCTGCCACAAAGCATTGACCACTACTTAGTTGGCTATCCGTCTCGTATCTCTTTGTGGCGCTCTGGCGATCCTGCAGGCATGAACAGTCGTCTTCGAGACGAAGGCTCAACGCCCCGTCAAGTCCGTTGTGCTGGCTCAAACCTGCTGGCTGTCTAGTACCCCGTACGGTCTTTTCCTTCGCCATCACTGCCAACAGTCTGTCTCCCAACGACCTGTGCTTCGTCTCTCATCTCTACCGCCGCGGTCGTCGTCAATTGTAGGTCGTCACTTTGTCGCGGTCGTAAATATTCCGAGCGGGCATGACGATGTCCCCTAGATAGTTAGCTTCTTAGGGCTCGAGCCCTTATCAATCAAAAAAAAAAAAAAAAAAAAAAAAAAAAAAAAAAAAAAAAGGTTCGAGGCCCTCGCGGCGACCTCTGCGGGCTGTCGCATATCCAGCAACAGCGACAGCCAGAAGAGAAGGGATTATCTTACTTTGCTTGGTGACGGAGTTCTACCCTGTCTGTTTGACCCGGTGTATCGGCCAGTGCTAATAGGGTGGAAATAGCTATATTGCGTCAAGCCAGGTATGTGAGATCGTTGACTCGCTGCTGCGCCGCAATCATAGAGCTGTCGCAATAACGAAAGCGACCAGCGCCTCTACTCCGCTATTTTGCCCCTCCAAGGAGTGCACCTTTTTTTCTTTTCCTTCCTTGAGCGACTTGCTAATGCGTTACAGTTGTATTTATATAGAAGAGACTCGCGCATAGTTGTACGGAGTATATACACAGGAGATCAGTCTGTCAATAGATAACTAGTCCAGGGATCAGCCAGCCACGATGGTCGAGAAAGTCTACGTCACATACAACCAGGTACGGAATGAGAGAGTCCCTGCTCGGAATACCTTCTGTCTACCTCTTTTCAGATAAATGAGAGACGAAAAGCGAGCCAGCTTTTAATCTCTTCCTTCCTCCCGTTGTCATACCCTCGCTAGGAGCCAGCACACACGATACAAGCATACAACCGAGACAAGGCTTAGTATGTGTCTGACAATATATAGGTGCATAAACTGTGCCAGGCCTCTGCAGGCCGCATCCTCGAGGAATTCCGTCCAAACCTCATGATCGCCATCGGTGGAGGAGGATATGTCCCCGCAAGAATGCTAAGGTACGGAAGCAATATGAGTTAGCCGAGACCCATGGAACGCATCTTTTTTTTTTTGGTTTCCTTTTCAGTATCTAACAGGGGGGTGTGCAATATAGATCGTTCCTCAAAAAAAAGGATTCCCCAAATATTCCTATCCAGGCCATTGGACTTTCGCTGTACGAAGATCTAGGTAAAGGAGACCCCGAGGAGGTCCCCGGCACAAAAGTCACACGCACGCAATGGCTGGATCTCAGCTCGCTGGAGATGGCCAATCTGATCGGAAAGAATGTTCTCATCGTTGACGAAGTTGACGATACCCGCACCACTCTGGAGTATGCCGTTCGCGAACTCGAGAAGGACGTTGAGCATGCGCAGAAGCAGCTTGGGCGGCAAGGAGAGAAGACTACATTCTCCATCTTTGTCCTACATGTAAGCATCCATTTATACGTCATCATTCGTAAAAAGATGGAAGACCTAAACAGGACTAACTCAACCCCCTCGCTGTGTAGAACAAGGACAAGCCAAAGAAGGGCCAACTCCCACCAGAAATGCTTGCCGAGAACCGATATCTTGCTGCCGTGACGAGCGGAGATGTTTGGATCTGCTACCCATGGGAAGCCACGTTAGTTCCCCCTCCCCTCCTATTGATATATCTATGCTTGTTCCGGGATACTTACCCTTGCATTTTAGTGATATCGACGAGCATGATCGACTAGCCAAAGAGAACCCTCTCATAGCTACATAAATGACCAAAAAGCAAACCATCTAGATTTTGTTTTTGTCATACGTTACATGGTTGTCACTTCTCTCTCATTGTTTCTATTTGTTCATCTGGGTTGGAACCATAGCCTTTCCTACCAATCGAGCATTTTCTTTCGTCTTATGTGAACGATAGACGCCTTCATGACATCGCCGAAAGGGCGGTCAGATTATACCCTATCCATACCACCGAGGATATGTAATTCAACTAACGCAGTAATAAGGACCTCGACCTCCCCTTAATGCTTATCTATCAGCCTAAGGAAAAAAAGGTAGTCATGTAAATTATAATTATAGTATATATCTACCCACCTAAGCGCCACTAGTTAACAATTTTCATGAAAAAAAAGGTCCCATGTCCGCAAAAATTAAGGAAGCAACCCATATAAATACAAATTTATCTAAGACGCAGATAGTTCCCCCTCATGTCTCCCCTCCATGACCGTCATGAATCCACCCACTTCATTCCAAGCATTTCACTAATATTTCGTCTGCTACCAAAGTTTAATCTATATCAACGTTCATTGCCCTTAGTTCGGTGGTTGCTTGATTTATTTCTTCTTGTAGGGATTTATATGCGTCTGGAACGTCGTTGAATGTGAATACTCCCCAGCCGAGCCTGAAGAGAAGATAGGAACCTAGGACCATAAGGAAGTATGTCGGGAGCTTTGTAGAGAGATTGGAATAGATTAGCCAGTGCATCCTCTGCCATTCAATTGGTTGGGCTGTTTTCAGGGGGAAACGTACATGTGGGATGATTTCCTCTTGGATGGTTTGGTTCAGAGGTAGCAGGCCTAGGTAGAGGGCTAGGTAGAGCTAACAGTTTAAATGGGGGTCAGCGTAAGGTCCTTTTTCATTCTCGAATGCCTATAATACAGTCAAGATAGACATGCTGCCCAACTTACCGACGTGACGAGCAATGCAACGGAAAGGGTCTGCTGTGCGCGTGTCATTGCTGCGGCTGTAAGGAATGACGGTCTGGGGGTACTAGCGAGGATATGTAGCAGCTTTCGCCCAAGTATCTAGCCGGAAGCAACGATTGAATGAAGCTCTGCTCTATAGTACCAAAGAAAGGTGGCATGCAATTCTTCCCCTGCTATGGCTCTTTTCCGCCGTGCAACAGGGGTGCCGCAAATCTGTCACGTGATACATTTACACGTCACATGTTTCGATTGTATGAAGTCAAGATGGAGAAGAAGTTGGATAATAATTTTGAGATTGAAAAGTAATCTATAGCTTTCGAGGTTAGATACTTGATGTGGTCTAATAGAATTGGATCCGAACGGTAGCTATTGGATAATTGATTTCTGGTCCGGAATGAATATCCAGCTAAACACATGTCTGGTTTCGCGTTTAATCCCTTGAGGCATAGACGTACCCCTTGGGAATGGAAGGCCTCAATTCCCGTGAATGTATATAGCTTCTGAGGATGTCGAGACTGGCATACTTGACTCAAGCAGCTCGCGGGATTGTACTTGATCTTTCGAAGCAGAGATTGCAACAACCCCGCGCTGTACGGAGTACTGGGTATAGCTATCAGGCGCATAACAATGCTGCATGCATGCTGTGCCATCGACCTCTTGAAGAGCCGGCTGCCCCCATGTCATATTTGTTTCGCAGCCTGTCATTGTGCGCCCCACTAGGGTATATGTATGTAGCGAAATATCCATAGCAATGTAGGCTTGTTTCCCCCGACTCTGAGCCAAGAAAAATGCCTTCGTGGTGTAGCGGCTATCACGCCAGTCTCATATTCAAATATGACTCAGGAGCTCAACTCGCTGGGATATCTGGAAATGCCAGTTCGATTCTGGCCGAGGGCAACCCAGGTCAACTCTCGCGCCAGTGCTTTAGGCGTTCACTTTTTTGGCTCCCCCAAACCACATCACCATATTCCGGCTCATCTCCCAAAGTAGTATCCGCTTGTAATTTACCATTTGTAAGCGGTATATCTCATCCGTCCTCTTCGTGACTGCTTTCAGCCCCGAGTCGCTGCTGTGGCCGTTGGATGTCGTCTCAGGCAGCAGCCGAGAAAAGCCCTAGAAAAGACCAGCGTCTCGGGTTACATAAGCAGCCACCACCCCTGACGGCGGCTGAGCTCGCTGAGCTCGAGCCTTGAATATCTAGAAAGTCGCAACATCTCGCATTCTCGCCAGGCACCAACGAGCTCAACCGGAGAGCAGGCGCTTAAGAGTTGGATCCTTTTTGGTCACCTGCTCGACTTCTGCCTGATGCTTGTCCGTTTGCCTAATGCCACCCTGGCCACTGCTCACCAATAGATACACTTGGAATAGAGGAGCTTATATAGAAGAACCCCACTGGGAGGCACCCGTCTGCTAGTGCTTTTATTTAACCAACTCTCGATTTTGGAACCCTGGATTAAATAGCTATTCTTAGCCGCTTGCGAGGTTTTTCACTGTATCCACATGACTGAGAAGCTGTCATCTTAGAGCATTGAAGCCTTGAATCATCCTGGGAGGCGGCTAGAGTCCCTTGTCAAACTCCGGCCCGTCGTCGTTGCGTATTGGCCATTCCTTAAGCGGCCCATCTTAGGTCGCCGTTATTGATATAACTAGGCATCCACGCGAAGAAGCTGAGCTCTCATGGATGAGAACATGGAGAACACCGCTGGGCCACCGGTAAACCCGGCGCAGGAAGCAGGGTCAGATTTAGATAAATACCCTCCCAAGTCTGCGCAGAAGATGGATGACCAAACTCCAAAATCACCTGTTGCAGCACCTACTAAGGATCTACCCAAGTTGCCTCAAGAAGAAGAAGAGAATATGATTCGCTCTCTGCGCACGAAATTCAAGGGAGGAGACGCCGGAGAACTACACAACCTCTTAAGCTCTCTAGAACTAGCAGACAAGGAGCGGAGAAGCGGCAGCCCAAGCCTTGATGGGCTAGAGGCAGTGCTATCTCAAATCGATATGTTATGGAGGAGTAACTCTACTTACATGGCAGAGGTTGCAGAGATGCTAGCAGACGCAAGCCGGGATGGTAAGTTTCCTTGTTAAGATTAGAGACCGTTTATATATACTGACGGTATCTAGCAAAATGGAGACCCTATTTCGGCCAAAGTGGAATCTTGGACTACTTCCTTCGAATTATATCCACCGAAGAGGTTGAAGAGAACACCCTGTTACATTCACTAAGATTTGTTGGTAACTCATGCGCAGACACAGGTAAATATCTAGCATTGCCCCTTCTCCCCAACAGTTCAAGGCTAACACTGCCAATCACAGATGAAAATAGAGCGAGAGTGCTAGAGATGAATTATACCCTACCAATAATACAATGGATCACTCATTTAAGTTTAGTTCATGTTGCTATACCAGTTATCTACAATATTTGCATCGACTATGGTACGTGAGTTACTATCTAATTTCTTCCTATTTCCCAGCTAACAATTTTTAAGTCCCTGCACAAGCCCAAGTCGCCCAAAATGGGATTTCAATCGTCCTGCTAAAGCTCCTAGAAACCGGGAAACTCAAGGGCAGCGCATTATTAGGGGTCACTTACGAGCTGCTGGAAATGGCGAGTGAGCAAAGTATGTCATGCCTTATGTCCTATATGTCGAGGCCACGACTGATCACACTAGGCCAATCTATTGATACCGCTCCCGACGACTTGCTGCCTCTTATAATACATGCTGTATCGAACTCCGAGTCTCACGGAGAGGGATACGGTTGCTTATTGAACGCCCTTAATGGATACCTCCAGAAGGATAAGTTCCAGCAACTTAGCATTATAAATGGACATGTCGAAGAACTCCTTTCAATTTTTCTGGATACCTTTAAAGGCGAAGATTCCTTTATGGGACCCCTGCGGCTCAAACTCAATCATTCTCTGGCCGATATCTCCGCTCTTGCCGCATATCCAAAGTATTACCCTTTGCGTTGCTCAGTAACTGGGACCCTGATTTCATGGCTAAGCAGTGAAAAGGATGACCTCAAAATATGTGGTTGCATCATCCTTGGTAACGTTGCTCGAGACGATGAAGTCTGCAAATCAATGCTACATGACTTTAAGGTTCACTTGCCATTGATCTCTACGCTACAGCGTGAGGACTCGAAGGCGACTGTTCTCCACTGCTCTCTAGGATTTTTGAAAAATTTAGCAATAGCTGGAGACAACCGTGAATGCCTTGGAGAGGCTGGTGTTATCAAAGCTGTCTCTCGACTCTGGGCAATCGACACGTTGCCTCATGCACAGCTTATGGCAGCAAGCTTGACTCGTCAAACAATACTAACGTCAGTCACCAATATAACCCGTTTGTTGGAACCGATTTCCTCGGACTCCGACTCACCTGCCAGCCGCCGTACTTATCTCTCTCTGCTCCTTGCTTTGTTTAGTAAGACAGACTCTTCTCCTATAAAGACAGAGATCGGACGTACTATAGCAGCTATTTGTCGTACGCTCATGCGACTCAAGGAAAATTCTGAACTACCACCTGGAACTGAGGAGTTGGTTACTCGGTTATTTGACTTGCATAAGGATGTTGCACGCCCTATTGGTATCATGATAACTCAAACGGAGTGGCCCATTGTTCAGAGCGAAGGCTGGTTTGCTCTTGCTTTAATAGCATCCCATCCAGCCGGCTCTCAGGCTGTAATCGATTGCCTTGAGAGCATGTGTGTTATCCAAAGTCTATGTGATACTATACACACCCCGATTTCACGCCCAGAACCCGGAGAGCCAGCCAAGGATAAGACCGATCGTTTGAAGAAGACGAAGGATAGGGAAAATGCCCTGTTCTTACTTCATGGCTTAATGAGGAATAATGTGAGTTTTTCTTCCTTGATTGCCACTCATGGATGAGCTAACATACATGGATAGGCTGCATCTGAACTCCCGGAATCTCTTCGTGACATGTTTGAGGATCTGCTGCGTGAGGCAGGTCATGAACCTCCCAAATGATGATATAATCAATGTTTTAATAGTTTTGGAAAGCTCCTGATATGATACAGCTTTACGATATTATGTTACCGTACACTTCATTCAACGTTCGTCAAGAACCACAGCCATAGAATTTACAAACTGTTGTTGAAGATTCTGTTGCTCTATCCAGAAATTCATATTGGAGCCTTTTTCTACTTTGATTCATTATCTTAGCGTGTCTAATCTATTTACACGGATATCTAGTGGGTATGATAGGTCCTTTTTGAAGAACTTCTAGTTATAACAGTATACAAGAATCTCATAGCCATGAACACGCGCAGCATCCGGCACTGGAATGCGTGTTTTACCTAGGCTTTGTCTTAATTTTTCTTGCGCTTTTCTTTTAATCTCTTCTCTGTTTTCATGAACTCTCTTATCCCAACAGGAATGTCAGCAAACAATGCATCCGCATCCGCCTCGGTGGAAATATCAACATTCCAACTAGCTTGGCTCCCACCGCCATCGTCATCCATGCTTGTACTTGCACTGTCAACTTCGCTTCGTGGGCTTTGCCTCATATCAGGTAACGGGTGTTTTTTCTTCTTTGAACCTCTGCGAGGAGTGTCTCGTTTCTTCGCTTCATTTATTCTCTGTGCCCAAGCCTCGACGTCATCTCGATAATCATCCCAAACGCAATGCACACATCCACTCATGCAACAATTATCGGGTTCTTCTGGCCGTGGCGGTATGGGTACCCCATTGATCGTACGCCAGGTCGACTTGGGAGCAGTAGTAGGATTATAGCGTGTCGAGGAATAGCCTGGTCCGGCGAGTCGAGTTCCAAAAACTATTCCAAATTTTTCCTGCGGTGTTTGTTCACTTTTCGGTTCTGATTGTGTTGTTTCGGCTACAGCAGCAGTAGCACCATGAGATTGAGGAGTTCGGCTGGGGTTTAACGGTTGTGACGGAGAGTTAAGAAGCTCGGAGTAAAAGCCCTTCAATGGGTGTATCTGATCCGCTATTTCCCCACCAGAACTTCCTTGGTTCTTCGCATTTGTATGTTGATACCGTGTGGTTGCTTGTTGGGTCGGCTTATAAGTCTTCGAAGGTGGAATTGCCCTGAATTGAGAACCTCCAGCTGATAGTATTAGGAGGCAGCGGGAACATATAGCTGCTCCAAATGGAATCCTTCCCCCCTCAGAGAGGAATAGAGAGCCCATCTTTTCCTTTGAATGGTTGTCGTTGGCTTGGAAGTTGTACGGCAAAAGAGAGACCTTCTCGGTGTTATTCAACCCAGCGGTGGGATGCGGCTGCAAACAGTGCAAACAGTGCAAACAGTGCAAACAGCTATTCTCATCGCGTCTCTTTTTGTTTATGCCGAGGAAGCTCGAAAGCAGAAGCAAATGCAAGCTTAACGAGCTTCTAGACAGGCAAGACAATTGCAGACAGCACCTCTTCTTCTACTTCTGATATTCTATCTCGAACTAATATCTGGAAGTACCGTATATGCGATTGCTCCTTTTATCTTGGTAGCTGACCAGATGCAAACGCGCGCGCCCGAATGCTACCCTCCCCCTCGAAACGGCGCAAGTCCAACTCTTCCATCCCAATACCTGTTGGCGCGTCAAATACTACAAGGAGAGATGGCCGTGGGCGTACTAGCCCTTCGCGATCACCGAGCCGCCAGTCATTCCAAGCGCCTACTCGATCGAGCCTCGCACGATACCATCCGGACGTTTTGTCGAAGGTCATAGAACGGTCAGCATCTGAGAAAGCGCAAAGGTCTTCCGGTCAGGAGTTCAGCTCTTTTGGGGAACACATTGATAGCTCGCCGCAAATATCTGGTAGCATACCCTTACGACCACATGCGGGTGCATCTCATACGGAGCCAGAGGAGGATGACGGATTGCCCCGGCTTAACAGCACGATATCAAGGCCTGGTTCTAGGCGAAGGTCATTTGGGGAACAACCATTTCCCGGGGAGATATCTAGAGTTAAGGCGCCAGATACACTTGGAGAGAATAGAGGATCTGCATCAAATTCCTCCACGGGCAGCCATGACGCTGGCCAAGGGCTATCTCTTTCTCCTCCTGAAGCAGACCCTCCTCCAAGAGGGACAATTACGCACTTCAATGGCAGTCCAAGCCAGCGTTCAAACATGAAAAGGAAACAGCAGCTTAAGAAAGAGGGATTATATCCTATTTTCAAGAACAAAAACACTAAAGCTACCGATCCCAAGCGGAGCGCTGCCGAGTCACGGCCAGGCATTGGTATTGAATCTGATAAAGACCTTCCAAAGGAAATTTGGGAAAAGAAGAAAGTCAGGGACTCTCTTAGGGAGCAATTGAAAAGGTTAAAGGAAGAAGTTGAGCTCCTGGAAGAGGAGACTGGCCAATTAGAGATTACCGAGCACGAATCTTTGGACGAAAGCTCTCTTAGACGATTGATGTATGTTTCGGACCCACAGCTATGTATATTGCCATATCAAGTTTCCCGTTATACTAATTCTTACTACGTAGTGGTCTTCTCCTGTCTAAAAATCCATCTTGTGCACCTCCTCCCCCTAAACCGCCTGCACCTCCGCCGTTGTCTTCAATGCTTTCATATCTGCTCCCTTTCACAGCCCAGCAGTCAATACCACTGTCGGAACCTGAACCACCACCCTCACCGCTTCCTGAGAACCCCTATGCCATGAAACAGCCGGAGAATTCAATCCCGTATCTTACTGTTTTCGCGCCTCTTACCCTCAAAACAGAAACAGTAACTTCTACTGTGAGAAGCCCATCACGAGCTCTGGGAGTATCCTCAGATATAGTGCAGACATACCACTTCACCCTTCAACCACCAGGCAGTTTTCCAGCATCACTTTACCAGGTTCCTCTCACCCTTAAAACCGATCCTGGAAAACAATCCGTGCTTTCTATCGCCATTTCCAAGACCGCTTCTAAGCTCCCTGGGCCATTAGAAGGCTGGATCGCTTCTCGGCTGTCAAACTCCTTATTAGATCACGATGTATCCGGTTTATGTTGGGGTATATGCCGGTACTGGGAGGCTGCAATATCACGATCGAAATTCTGGGTGAAACTGCAGGCCCTATCCGAGAAGCTCAAAGAAAACCCCGGATATCTGGAACAAGCGAAGAAAGCTTATAGGAAACAAGGAGAAGCAGATATATCTAGAAGCGCCACACCTGATATGGATGGGCATCAATATGCTATCAAAGACTTAATACAGCATTTCGAAAGAACAAGCTACTGCTTCTCTACTTCAACAGGACCTAATAAGCTGGCTGTCTCTTATACACATCTCCGAGCCCACGAGACCAGAGAGGATCTCGTAT
>OJKM01000225.1_pt1 | contig 10716 bp, 10 predicted proteins | sample 1596631 | NCBI WGS metagenome assembly OJKM01 (sample SAMEA3904683, study PRJEB24821) | metagenome | biome: Builtin; feature: hospital; material: surface | place: USA | collected 2013-06-06 | reverse complement strand
CTCCATGGCTATCCAGGGCCTTCTGCAGGTGTTGATCTCTTCTGTCCTGAGGCAAAGGATAAGTCGTCGTCGTCGATTCGCAATGCGCAGAAAGCTATTCAAGAGCCTACTAAGGACCCACGACCAGTTCGAACACTTGCTCGAAGGGGTACCGAAGTTTTTACCGTCGTTGATGACCAGATCAGATGGGCAGACCTTGCGAGGTTGAAAGATGAATGGAGGAAAGGACTGAAACAGAAGAGAGAAGAACCTAGCGAAGAGACTAATGGGGACGACAAGAAAGAGAATGGTTCCTTAGAGCGGAATGTTGCTAGGGAAGAACCAGGGGAACAGGAAGATAAAGATGCCTCGAAGGCTTCATATTATCGGGTACGAATGACATCCCACATTCACAGGACGGTACAATACTAATATTTGTGTTTCATAGGTACTGAACACAACCGTATATGGGAAAATCGAGCAACTCGCCGTATCTCCGAATGGAGCTTTTCTGGCCATTACAACTACCAATACCGTTCATATCGCGATATTGCCAGACATTTCGCATCTCTCTGGACCAGATTATTCCCCCATTCGCGTCAAAACGTTCCAACTGGGGCCAACCACCCATGTTATTCCCGAATCACCGGTTGTGGCTGTCCTCTGGCACCCCCTAGGAGTACACGATACCAATGGTGGCTGTATAGTTACTGTAACTGCTGATTCTGCTGTGCGGTTATGGGAGATAGATCGCAAGAACCACTGGTCCTTCGACAGACCTACCCTTGCCATTGATCTGAAGAAACTTGTTGACGGAACTTCCATGGACCAAGACTTTACCCCCTTGAGCTTTGGCCAAAATAAGGGTTTCTCGGCGGATTCTTTTGATATGGAAGTTGCCGCTGCTAGGTTTGGTGGTCATGGGTATGAAGAAGAAGATGCATGGGCGTCTATGACACTTTGGGTAGCCATGCGGACAGGCGATGTTTATGCCCTCTGTCCACTCTTGCCATCCAAGTGGCAGGCCTCCACGGTCACTGTTCCATCTCTTACATCTTCTATCGTTCGCGAACTTGCTGTTGCGCAGGCTGAGGCTATGGAGTCTGATGACGAGCTCAAGGCAACCCAGCAACAATACGAATGGCTCAAAGAAATGGATAACCAGGATATATCGGTGGTCGAAGACGAAACGATGGTTACGGAAATTCGAGCTCGCCCGACCAATCCAAGCCCAATACCGCGACTTCAAGGCCCTTTCCTGCTTGACTTCGAGGGGCTCGAGGAAGACATGGATATCACAGATATCCTTGTCATAGCTCCTCGGGCAGACATTGACGACCTGATGGCTGGAGAGGATGAGCCAGAGCTCCTCAGCGACAACGCCCAGAGTGGGCTTTCTGGCACTATCATATGTCTTTTGACCTCTATGGGAACGCTTCATGTGTGTCTTGAAATGGACGGAGTGAAAGGGCAGTGGCTTCCAAGAACTTGCAAAAATACATTCAGCACACCCATGTCCGAACCCTCTGACCTACTACTCCTAGAATCACTGGAAACTGTTCGAGCCAAGGACAGGCAGTCAAACATGTGGCCTATGTTTTCGGAAGCCTTTGGATCTCGATATGACTTCTTCGTGACCACTGCTAGGACTGTCAGCTTTTTCTCCTTGTCATCCTGGGTTCATCGTGTGGAGCCTGAACTAAGATCTGAAGACACCGCTGGCTCAGCATTCCGTATAAATATTATCTGTGACAGCGAAATTGCGGAACGAGAGCAGTTGCTGCAATTACCTCCCACAGACATAGCTCCTGACAGTAGCGAGGAGCATCTAGCTGGCTGCCTGCCCATATTCGACTACGACTTGGGATATCTATTGTTGTCTTTCTCGCCTTCCAAGCCGTGTGCCGTCTTGCTTGACTCCCCTGAGTATGAAGACTTCAGGGCATCCATGGCCCCTTCAGACTCCGAGGAGGCACCAGAGAGCCATGTACCCGTACCAGCTCATACACGCCCGCCATACCAGGTCCCATCTGTCTTATACTTACAGTCTCCCCTCGTGTCCTTTGTTGCAGACCATGTTCCCCACGGGCATAGACATACCCTTAAAGAGCCCGTCCGCCTATCGCCATCAACTTTGGAACTCTTCACATCCGCTCACAGGATCTTGAGCGCATATACTCATGCACTGGAAGTTGCAGCCTCTGATCTTTTTCGCCGCTGTGAACGGTTACAGGGCGAGATGCGAGGGCAACTTACGCAGCTCGTCGAGATTGGCGAGAGAATACAAGATGTCTCAAATGGCACAGTCAGGGGAACGGTGAAGAGACCTCCCGTGGATCGTGAACAAGTACTTAGTTCAAGGCTGAGTGCGGCCCAATCGAGACAAGTGGAGCTTACGGAACGATACAATAACATCCGTCTTAGAATCATCAAGGCTGGAGGACGACCAATAAGTGAGAAAGAAAAAGCATGGATGAAGGAAGTTGATGCACTATCTACCTCGATCAGTGAAGAGGATGGAAAGGCCAAGGGTGAATTAGCAGAACGGCTTGAAACGGTACGTTATTTTCGTTACTATATATATGTCCGTGGAATTTGTACTGACGCAGCATTGAAGGCAACTGCCATAGCTAAGGAACTTCTGTCCAAGATGAAGAATATCCCCGATGTCGTCGACTCGGCCCCTTCAACGCCCAACACTACACATCCCATGGTGCCACAGAGACTACAGAAGGCCAAGGTCGCAGATGCTATGAGTATGGTTGAACGAGAGTATGTCCTTATCCTTATTACTAACGTTTAGCTTTAACCATGGCTCGGCGCGAACCGATAACTGCTAACCACTATTGCACAGATCTGCTGTCATCGACGCTATCACATCCAGACTCGAACGACTTTCATCCAGTTTCCCTGACCTTTAACGATACGCTTAGACTATTTTCTTCTCATCCATTCTAACCATTTGAATAAATACCCTTACTTCTTGTTATAATTATGGTTACTAGGGAATGAGACTTGGAAATAATCAATACCATTGTAGTAACAAATGATCCCCAAGTTGCGTGCTGGCAAGACGATGCTGCCGGCCTACTACAAAGTAACAAAGCTGAAGGTGACATGCAAAAGATACCTATCGAGCCCACCAAAGAGAGATGATAACTGCCCTAGGCATAATGCGAAAGATGACCGTGTTCAGAAATTAGCCAGACCGGCCTTTGTCCCAACCATGACCCAAACATGTTGACTGGTGGTGGAAAAGTAAAAACGGCACCAGGATCCAAGTGTGCTGCCATTAAACCCAACGCTCCCATTCTTTATCGAGATCCAAGCGCTCCTCGATAATCTCTCTGAGCTCTCTAACAATTGAGGCCCAGCTAGGCAGGACGAGGCTGTCAATCTGCTCCTCCCAGGTTCGCATCTCATCTCTGTATCCAGTCCACCAATGGTTGAACCTGGCACGGGCAAAAACGCTCATGGGAGTGTTATCAGCGAAGTTCCGCAGGTAGATATCGGATTTAATCCAAGCAAGATATACCCCATTCAGGTATTTCTGTCGACAAGACCTGTAGCGATGCGCGTACTTCAGATACGCGTCCTCTTCAACGTAGAATTTCACAGCGCAAGTAGGTATTTTGGGCGGATCGGCAGTGTATCCGCTCTTTGGGCCCCAGCTGAACAGCATATCGATGGATCTGGCATGTCTCGAGAGACGCCCGCGGGGCTCGTTGGGGCAGAGGCGGTAGAAGCGCTGGTTGAAGCTGTTTTGGAGGAATAGGAAGCCCCTGTAGGCCTCTTCTGCTCTGCGGCGAGCGATGTTGGTGGCGTGCACGATGTCCTGGGGGATAGCCGCGAGGATACGCCGGGGAAGAAACACATTGCTTCCCTCGGGTGAGTCGTGTCGATTGCGTGAGCTTTCTTGCCGGTACTGGTGTTGATAGGGGATCATTGGGCCCGGCGTTGGCCTGGCAGAGGGGATGGACAGCAGTCTTGGATCTAACGTCATGATGGACGCAGATTTAGGTGATAGAGACAAGTAAGAAGAGGAGGCAGGTAATGTTGTTTGTTTAAGTGAAAGAATGGATGCTGAAGGAGGTAGAAGATATCATGTAGCTTGTCATGATGATGTGAGGTGGCTGGCAGAAGTGAGTGTTTTGGTGGTGCTGACTTTGTGCGCGGAGGGTGAGAAGGGGGACTACAGGCAGAGCCAGCACAGCAACACTGGACAGGTCAGGACAGCAGCCTTTACTTTTATGTGGCAGGGTAAAAAGGTATGGAGGTGTAAATGAAGGGAGTTTCCGTATCTTTCGGGTCTCTGGCTGAGGCTACGGGGGATATTGAGACTCTGGCTAGAAAAGCGGCTGGATAAGAGAAGGCGATACCAGGCATATTCATGGCCTGTAGAGGGAGATGGGTCTTGTAGAGGAATTCAAGAGAGTATAGAGGCTGCTCATGGTGGTGATAATGACGTACAAGTATATACAGAGGATATAAATGTACACAAAAGGGAGGGAACTGGACACAAGGTGAAGGACAGGTCAGAACCGAGTATTCACTTCAAGTACAATAACTTCAGCCATGGTATAGCAAAGAAGAAGCAAGTAGAATGACCGAGCGACTGTTGTCAAGGTATCAGTACTTGACTCCTGGTGGAAGATTCCGCCTGCTTTTACCAAAGTTGGAGTTTTGTAGACAGCGGCACAGGAGGACATCTTGTGGAAGTCCAGAAAAAAAGGAGAGGATATAAAGGGGGGCAGTTATCGCCAAAGTAATTTTATTGTTATGTCGAAGCAAAGAGTGGGCTCTTTACATCGTACATGGAACGCTGGGCATCGTTTGCCGACATGAACCGTAACTTCTCATCACATAGTTAGGGAATGCGCCGGAAATAATAATAAGAACAGCATCTCTGATTATCGCCATATAGATAATCAGGCAGAGTGAAGGTCGAGTGGTATTGGGGAAGATATTGTGACGGAACGAGTTCATGCAGCTTTAACAATCATAATACATCAAAGAACGAGGCATATAACGAAAAGAGCGTAGTTCATTGGACACTAGAGGACGATGACCGTTAGAAATGAGGCGCCATTCATGTAGCAATAGGTAACTAACCGCTCAATCAAATGAACACCCGAGGCTGTCTCCACGATATCACTGACTTCGCCGACTTTCAGTGCAAAAGCGGCCTGTTCAAACTCGGCCTGCATTTCTCCTCGGCCAAAGAATCCGCTGTATTACTTTGTCAGTACCCCGTGCTTGTACTGCCTGCGATTGGCATCAAAAAAACTCACAGATCGCCCCTTTTCCTGGCACTGCTGCAGTCAGACTCCGAGGTCGCAATATCACCCAGTGATGCCTCGCCGGACTGGATACGCTGCTTGTGGTTGCGTAGGATCTCAATGGCCTCGTCCTTCGATCGTGTGATCTCCGACTCTCTCCAGCTGCTTGGTCGTCTGCTGTCACGGTGCTTGATAAGCAGATGGCTCGCCCTGATCTTGCCTTCGCCCTGGCCACTGGCTCCATGGCGATCACCTGCTGGCACGCTGTGGTGGGCAGCCATGTAAACCTTCAGCTTCTCGGTGTCCGTGTTCGCAGGCGGCTCCCACCGCGACTCCTTGGAAATCGCGTTGAAGTAGTATGGCAGGTTCTTGGAGTTCGAGTGCCGTACCTCCCAGCCGGAGGGGAGTCCTGTTTCAGCCTACATCGCTGTTAGCCTCTCGTCTCCCTCCAGCCACCGGAAAAGTAACTCACCATGCTGTCTATCTATCTATGCCCGTCTTGTATCTCGATGTTTTCCTGTTGTTTTCTTTTCGACTTTTTCGACTTTGCGGCGAAGATAAATGCGGGGGACTGCTGAGTCAGCACTGCCTGTACTTTCTTTCAACGTCAATTGAAATAGATCGAAATCGCAGCATCTTCATATGGTCAGAGAAGATGGTAACGATAAGTCGCGATGAAGGAGAGGCGGGTGCTGGAGACGACGGTGACTTGGGAGACGCTGTGCGGCCAGCCAAGTCGGCACGGCGCGCGATGTTCGAGAGAGGCTTTCGTGCGTGGTCGGGCCTCGCTGATATCGCTATTAAGGCGACAAGTCTGCCCGATAGCTGCTTTGACTTGAAGATGCTTGCAGATATACCGTCTCTATCACCAGGTTCAGATTTAAAAGAAGAGTACGGCCGGTTACGTGCGACTGGGACTTCAACCTGGGCAACAGAAGGCTCTGATGACTCTGTTTATATTGAAAAACAGCTTGATATTTACCTCTCTACGCGCGGGCCTACTAACATTACGTTGACTGACAGGGACTTGGACTATTGCTCCTGGTTTGGCCGTGCGGACAATCACATTACAGTCCTTGTTCTCGCATGGGCCTACATTCTCTCGGCTCGCTGGGCTGAGCTGGTATCTGGCGCCGTTTTCGAATACAACAATAACAGTCAGATTGTCGACGGCGATCATGTTATTTCAGTGAATACAGGAACGATAAATGACGAGGCAGCAAGATGGTGGACTGCTGTACTATCACAAGATGGCTGGGAAGCTTATATTCCTTCGGATGAGACTAGGTTCAAATCCCCATGGTCAATAGCTCTGAAGTCTCCCATCCGATTTAGGTTGTCTTATCTAGGAGAGACTTTGGTACAGCCTAAGGCCGCATCGTCTGTTGAAGCTCTCGGATACATTAAGGAGTACTGTAACCTCCATGGCCTTACCGAACAGAGCTATGCAGCGTTATCGGTTGCTCTACTCCTTCCAAGGCTTAGCTCTAGGGCCCGTAACGTTCCCCTGCCAATACCAAAACTCAACCACGAGGTTTGCGTATCTGGGATAAAGGGACGGGCCAGCCAAGAGCAGCTGTATGAGCTCAAATACCTGGATAAGTTTCTGGTTCTGAGCTGCAATACTAAAGGAATATGTGGTCTCCTGTCGAGTATCTTTTACGACCCTAAAGTGGCCTGCAATTTTGCAAGCCCATGGCTTCAGGCGATCATTGCTGTCATTAAACATGTTGGCGATACCCAAATTATTCATGTCATGGCAGCAAGGTCGCCACATCTCGCGTTTATATGGCTAGGTGCCATTATAACAGGGTTCCACAACGATGTAATAAGGGATGGGCAATCTGGTTTAATACCAATTGAGCTGCACTCAGCCACGTGGACTGGAACAATCCAGTCATTTATACAAGAACCCTTATCCAAACCCTTAGTTACAGATGGTTATATTTCACGTGCTAATGAGTGCCGTTTGCTATACATCATACAGGATGAGTTCCACGAAAGGTTGCCATTGAGTCCATGGCATCCCTTTGGCCAAACTGCACTTGAAGACACTGAACTTAGTATCCGCTCAAATGCCGAAAAGGTTACGGGTGGACTTGTATACGCGAAATGGAGTTGGGACTCTAAAGTAGGTAGCCTTATTCACCAAGTACCTCGTGGCAGCCTGTTGCCAGTTTTCCGGGAACTACCGGAGGTGCCTGACATACCTGTTAGCTACGAAGGATTCAGGGACGAAGATGTGGTGTCAGGGAATGCAACACGGATGATCTTCGGCTGGCTACGCTTTGAAGGATATCCAACCAGCGAAAGACCGATATATACTCACGAATGGTTTGACGTCGATGGTTCGGATGAAGATGATTATTTTCAAGCTATCCAAAGAGCAGAGAGGCTTAGACGTAGAGATCTAGTACAGCAAATATGACTCATCTTCGTCTCAGTAACTACTATTATAATCATTTTATCATAGTTATTTACCCTCCACTTAACCAGTCCTCTGTCAACCTTCACTTGACATCGATGACTGTCACTGCTTAGTCATCAAATTAGCCAGCAGTTAAATTCGCGGATTCGCAAGCTTCAAGTTTCTCTCGAGCGTACAACATTCTTAATATTGTTTAACATCATACATCAATTCGAATACTAATATTACATATCATCATTAATCTCCGGCGATGTCTGCGTCTCCAGCTCCCCAGAATGGCTCCGGCCAGCAACAGCAGCAAGGAACCGATCAAATTCATTTCAAATTCTGTCGCGAATGGTATTTACAGTCCACTCTACATTCAAACCACTCGAAATGAGAATGAAGACAGGCTAACTCATGCGCCTTTGTAGCTCCAACTTGTTATACCCGAAAGAAGACCGCGCGACGAATTCCCTAGTGTTTGCATGCCGAACCTGCCACGTCGCCGAGCCAGCAACATCATACTGCGTTTTTCAGAACAAACTTCATAGCCAGGTTGGCGACACTGCAGGAGTAACACAGGACATCGGAAATGATCCAACTGTTGGTCTACCATTATGTCTCCTCTGTGGGGAGCTGATAAGCTGCGACTCTTACGGGGATTTTGCAGAATACATGGCCTGGAACAGACCTTCTCAGCAGAAGCAGAGCTAGTAGCTGTTGAACGGTGTTGAAGAACTCATTTGGCTAACAACAACTAAACATCTAGCTTCCACGATCAAATAAATTGTGTCCTAGCTGCGGCGAGAACGAGGCGGTGTTTTTCCAGTCACAGCAACGATCTGCTGAGACAGGAATGGTGAGATATATGAAGTTATTACTGCTGGCTTTTGGCATACTCTTTTCTGACTCTCGGGACTATTTCAGAAACTTTACTATGTGTGCTGCACTTGCGGAAAGGTGTTCGTTTGAGGCATTCACGACAGTTTTTGCTGTTAATTTTCCAGTCTACGAGCCCTCGGTATTTTCCCTACAACCTTCACGATCTTGAAGCCGACGGCTCAGACACGTCCTAGCTATTCACTTCCATTTTGTCTTTTTTATGGCCAGGAGTTCCGGATATGTGCATTTCGCCGCAGGAACGGGCGGGGGCGTATGGGTGAAATTGTCTCTAGAAGAGTGAAAGAACTTAATGATGTACACGACGCCGTCATTCAAAGGAGATCTTGTATAATACAGGCGACAAATAATATTACAAATGCATCGGCGCCAATGACAATATCTTTGACCATTTCTTATTTCGTAGTTCCGCTCCAACAATGCCTATTCACTGCACGTTAGCCAGGTCACAGCTAGTCTCCAGTATCTAATACCAGTCTGCAAACTCACCGTTTAATCTTGACCCAATTGGGTCCCCAGACTTGTTTATCAGAACACAGGCATTATCATCGAACTTGACATAGCTTCCATCCGGCCGTCGGACCTCCTTCTTCGTTCTAACTATCACGGCATGGCGGACATCTCCTCGCTTGACCTTGTTGGCAATAGATGTGCTTGCGTTGCCGTCTGAGCCGAAGTTTCGTTGTTTCTGGACGACAACAACAATCCGATCACCTTCAATCGTGTCAAATAAGCAAACCAGCAACAGTATATGTATATATCAAGGGGCCGGGCGAACCTATTGTCCCTGTCTTTGACTTCTTCAGGACTTGGGCGCATTCGACGACTGCTGCCCCGGAGTTGTCAATACAATTGAGGAGAGTCTATTAACAGAGTTAGTGCAAAATTCTGCATGTAGCAAACACACAAGCAGCATACCTTTAGTTGTATCATCTTTGCTTCATTGCGCAGCGTCTTGTTCTTCTGTTTCGCTTCTTCATCGTCTTCCTTTCTTCTTTTGCGACTTCAATCTTTTTGATTACCTAATATTGTATCCGGACGGGATTTATCATACGCCGGATGCCGATACTCCGGCTCCAGCATTCACCCCGGCGACATAGTGTCAAAAACGCAACAATTTATATATGAAATGAGTGGAGAGAAGCCGGAATTCTTTTTCTATTCATACTGAATATGGCAGAGAAACGTTAGTATCGAAAATTCCTTTTTGGAGCTAAAAATGCATTCCGACTAAATGGAGTATACAACCACGTGACTGTCGCATTTGGCCCCCTTTGCGACTCGTGAAGAAGTTCGAAAAAGGCGCGAAGAAGGCTGGCGTTTACAACGCGTGCGCAGTCCTCCTGGAACGTCGACGGCGGAGGATCTGTGGTTGCTGAGAAGACGGTGCTGATCTTGCGGGAGTCTTCTGGGTCAATGGTATTGAAACGCGACTGTTTAGAGGTTGTGTTTGCCCCTAGACTTAAACCCCCGAGAGCAAGCTTCCGTCGATGACCTATTTCATGACCCCATTGTTACGGTGTTCTGGCTCATTATTGTTATTTCGTGATGATATATGACCTATAACGATGCCACGCACGCCTGCCATCGAGAAGAGGGAGAGATTGACGCTCTCTCAGCTCGCAACATATGATGATATCTTGACAGATACCCTTGTGGACCATGTAAGCCCTGCGCTGATACGAGACATAGGAGATGGTCGACACCTATTCTAACGGCTATATGCTACAGGCTTTCTTTTGGACAACAATTCGCAAAAACAGGACCAAATATTTCCCTGTCAGGGGCATCAATGAGGACACTATTACGTCTATTCTACTTCACGATGTAATCGTGGCCAAAGATGTACCAAAGGCGGAGAAGCAGCTTCTAGCGCTTCCTGGGCTTAAGAAATTCACCGATAGGCTTTGTTCTGACCGGGAAAGGGAATGGTTTCGTCGACATCTTCGCAAATATATATCAATATATCTCCCTGATTGCCCATTTGAGGTTACAACTACGAATAGATATACGGTTTTGACCCATGAGGCGGCAGTCTCTGCCAGGAAATTCATACCGTCCGGTCATCCAGTGAAATATCTCAGCGGCACACTAGTTTCAATTACCAAGGAGGAAGAAAACGACCTTGACCTTACCAACCGCGATTTT
>OJKM01000224.1_pt1 | contig 10735 bp, 9 predicted proteins | sample 1596631 | NCBI WGS metagenome assembly OJKM01 (sample SAMEA3904683, study PRJEB24821) | metagenome | biome: Builtin; feature: hospital; material: surface | place: USA | collected 2013-06-06 | reverse complement strand
GACATTTCCAGCTCGTATATGTTAACTTTGCTCCATGACCCTCCAATGAAAACATTGATTGGAGGCTGCATCTTGACATCAACTGTGTCAACAGCTGAGAGCACACCTACAGGGACGTGAAAGATAAATACGAAGGATTCATATATGTTGCAGTGATGGATAACATATACCCGAGCTGGACCACGAGCCCTGGGTCTCTCTCCTACATTGACAAACAGGTATATATATCTCAGAGAATGCCCTGGGGCGTCCCTAATTCTCTCTCTCTTTTTCAACAAAAACAGTTGAAACTAATTCATCTATTCGAGAAAAAATGAAGCCTCAACTTGCCCTCCTCTGCCTTGCTTCGCAGGCAATCATTGTTGTTGGAGTCCCTGCTGGGCTTGAAGGTACGTTAAATTGAATATATAGCTACCTCCCAGTTCCATTACTGAGATATTTCTCTTCACCGTCGGACATTGGCCCGGCGGAGTCAAGATTATATTGGATAGCCACGAACGATATGAAGGCTGTCAAAGCAGCGGAAGCGTCTCCAAACTGTGAGTTTATTGGCTAGCATCTTCAGAGAATTCAGCTGCTCTAAGCGTATAGTTTTCAGGCATGAGATGAAGTCAAGCTAACCGAAGTGATCGAATATAGGGTGCAACACTTGTATCGGGCTCTGCACTGGAGTTACATGCTGCTCTCCCCGTCCATGGTGTATTTGGACTGGATCGTTTTGCTACTGCGGAGCGTAGGTGGGCAACGGGGCTTTGTACCTACCTGGATATATGGACAAACTGATGGCGTGTTCTGTGTCGGGCCCCCAGTCACTCTTTGAATTCCTTTCGGGGCGTGTGGATATGCGCAAGGGGTCGTAAACACAGCTACAAATGTTGATGCTCATGAAAATCAGTATAGCTGTGATTTTTTTTTGTATATCGCTCAAGTCAAATAAAACTTCCGTACTGGAGTTCCTGAACATAGTATTTTTGTACCCTACGAGAACGTCATAGAATAGCTGGAGGGGATGAAAGTGTCATTGTACCAGCATATTTAATACCGTCGGTAACATTGAATTCTTAACATTTAATTTTTCGGTCTATTCCCCAGGTAAGGTGCAGTTTAAATTACACGATTGTTGAGGGCCACGGCAAAAGGCCATTTATGCAGCCCAGACATCTTTCCCCACACTTTCAATCCAGTGGCCGAGCTGGTTAACTCCAGCATCCCATTCACGTAGTCTCGTGCGCATTCCTTCGATTTGAGCCATATCCAGGACCTTTGGCTGTACCCAGTGGATGTGTGCTATTTGTGCAACCTGGTCAATTGTGCCCTTCAAGAGACCCAGACTGAGGGCTTTCATGATCAGATGTTCAATTTCATTGGGTTGAACTTTGGTTTCCTCCGATATGGTGGCAAAGGTCATGCTTCTATTGTGAGGTGGCCGGCGGAAGACCATCTCGGTAAGGGCGGCAAGAGATATCTTCTGATATAAGAATACCTTATGTTGCTGAAGCAACTGATTCTTATCCATGTTTACTGCCAGTACATCATATGCACTAAGGTCGCCTCGGTTAAAGGCCACAAGCAACTCTCGAAGCCAGGCATGAGGGGTACCCTTTAGCTCATCCAAGACGGGGTGAAGCAATAATTCACCAAAATTGTAAATGGTATCAGAAACTAGAGCTGCAACACTCAGGTCATACGCTCTGGCAACACGATGTTCCCGTGCCAAAGACTGCAAATCAATGCACGCTAAATATAGGAGAGCATTTTTGTAGTATGAAGCAAATTCAAGCTTGGCCTATGTTATGGTTCGTCAGCAAAATGTATACCTCTCCCAAAGAGTAGACTCGACACTGCTTACATGATAGTAATCTGCGTTTACTTTGTAAAATGCTGCGTGGACTACATTCTCGACGGAGTCGAACATGTCCAGTACTGCCTGTGAAGCATCAAGATCCTTTCGAGCTCCCTCGAAGTCTTTTAACCGTAGTTTAACGCTAGCAACGTCTGCAATCGCATACACGTGGGCATCTTTTGACTCTGGCTTATCAACTTTGCTGGCCAATGAAGCTAGGAAGGAGAGTCGCTCTTGGTCATCTAGTTGAGGAACATTCGTTAGCAATCGAATCCAGGAAAAAATATCAAGACAATGGTCCCACGAACCACTGCACTGTGTCGATGCCATCAGCCCCAGTGTTACAAATTTTAGCTGATTTATCTTGTCTGCAAAGGTAAGGATAAAATTTTTGAAAAAGGACAGCCTTTGGGGCGCGCTCTCCGGTAGACAAAAGTACTCGATCAGGGCATTTGTGAGCTGGTGCCATAGTTTTCGTTCCCAAAAATCTTCAACTTGTAAAAGCAGTGACTGTGATTCATCGAGAGCTTCCCCTCGTTTCTCCGCAAGGAAATCTGGGATCTTGTCAACCTGCATGGTGACGGGTGGTTTTGGCGAAACGGCGTCGGACGGAGGGACGAGACCGAGAGAAAAGAGTCGCGAGACGAGCGGGAGACCAATATTCGAACGTGGGGTGGTATAATGTCGTAATTTCTAAGGGCTTCTGCTGTCCCTGGTATCACTATCAAAACCGCTGGAAGGAGATGGCTGTTTGTTGCGGCGTCGAGCAAGGTCGGGAACGATGTTTAGAAGCCAGAGCTTGAGTGGTCCCTGCGCCCAACCGTAGAAGCTTTGATGAGTAAGCGTTTGCTTAGTCATATCGTACGCTCAAATTTCTTTTTAGCTTTTCTCTAGATATCAAATCGAAACCACCACCTGGACCGCTCAGCATCACCACTAGCATGACCATCATGTTCAACCGTGCTTCACACTGCTAATACGAGGGATTGTTGCGGGGACTATCCCTGGCTGGATACACGGATACCCGGGGCTGACTGCATCCGAGGACCTCCCAAGAATGAACTAGAGAATGTGTCCGAGTATGTGTCCGAGGCCCTTGTACATTCTGCGATGCATAATAGCCACTGGTGAAGAATACCTGCCATGACTCACAGACATGGAATATGGGGCTTGAGAATGTTTGAAGATGGCGCGGAGATATCCAAGGGGGCAAACACTATATAAACCATGGCTTGAGGCCATCTAAGTCTTTGTATCTCAATAACAATCAATTCCTATCACCTCTGCTCTTGTTATCTATTGTTAAAATACAAAGATACCCCAATACAATGCTGGACATAGCTGCGACGAATGAGGCGCATTTCAAGTGAGAATTATGAGAACCTACCTAATATTCACGTCTACCAAAAGAGGGCGGGCATACTAACAATGTCTTAGTGCCGCTGCTTCGACATACGAAACTCGTTTCGCAGAAGCCCTTCGAATTATTGGAAACGAAGTTGGAGAACGTTCCAGATGGATTTGCCCGCAATGGGGTGATGCGACCGACGATGTCAAGCCATTCAGGATGCTTGACTATGCATGCGGTGCAGGATCGATGACTCGAGTAGGACATTATCCTAGTTCGGTCATCAACATTATGCTAATCGTTTATGTAGGCATTACTACCTCATGTTTCGGATGCCATTGGAATTGACGTTTCCCAAAACATGGTTGAAGAATATAACAAGAACATTGTTGCCCTGGGATTACCAACAGACAAAGTGTTTGCTAAAAAAGGGAATCTGCTGTCAGATAATCCATCGGAGGGATTCTCTGACCCAGAATACTTTAATTTCGACCTGATAATCATCGGGTTTGCCCTTCATCATTTCAAGTCCCCCGACCTTGCCATGAGGAGACTTGTTGAAAGACTAGCACCTGGTGGGATCTTGGTAGTGCTGGACTTCGTAGAGCACTCAATCGAAGTTGAAAATGGAGTTACGGCTTCTGGTTTTGGCCCTGATCTAAGACGACAATTTGAAAATGCTGGTGTCGGGGACGGGTTTGATTACGTGGTACCGGATAGAGGAGTCATGCGTGGAAAGCCTCCTAAGGAGCTGCGGTATTTCCTCGCTCGTGGGAAACGCCCGAACAGTGTCACAATACAGAGCTAGCTATTTAAAGATGTTCTACCTAGTCCAACGCGAATCATTCTTGAGCTGTCTACTTATCCCCTTCCTATTGGATCATCTCCTTTCAAAATTTCTAAAGTGATTCTCGCCGTCTAGTTGCCATTCTTAATTATCTCTGCACATTTTTCGCCAATTCCGTAGGCCGGCATCTGGTTGTGTCCTCCGTGCAACGTGGGCATGACACTACAGTCTGCAACTCTCAAGCCAGCAACGCCTCGTACACGCAATTTCTCGTCGAGGACCGCATTTGGATTATCTGATTTACCCATGGCACAAGTTCCACCAGGGTGATAGCCTAAGCCCGATTAAATAAGCATAAATGTACATTAATATGGCGTAAAACTTGATAACACTTACAAGTTGTCCCATGCTCCTTGACATAAGGTATCCATTCATCTCTGGTCTTGAAGGTGTGGTGCTTAAGTTCTGGAGGCCAAGAACCTTTGATAATATCCTTCGTGCCAAGTCCTTCAGTGAGAATCTCATTGCCCAACCTGCAGGCCTCAGTAATAACCAGCATATCAAGCGGGTCATCAAGGTAGTTGCAGTCTACTGCGGGTGGATCGAGAGGGTCTGTTGATTTGAGGGTTACAGAGCCGCGAGATCTAGGGCCAAAGAGTTCGGCAATGAAGGAGAAGGTATGGCTGTTTGTTGGGAAAGTGTTGTAGTGCTTCGGTCCACCATAGCATTCGGTGTTGAATAGCTCAATATTTGGCTGGCATGGGGCAAGTCCCATGGGGTCTTTCCCTTCCTCATGCGGTGCATTTTTCCAAGCCGGCACATCTGCCAGGAGATCATCAACACGGGCAAAGGCGAAGGCTCCAAAAGGGAACGAGGACAAGAAGCCTGACTTGCTCTCTTTCCACTCGGAGTAGGACTTTTCGAAGGCGCCTTTGTGATAGACGAGATTGTCGTTTGTTAGACCTTCCTCAGTTTCATAAAAGATAGCTACAATCTAATGATGTTTTAGCGGGTGGCTTGAAAGGCAGCTAAAGATTGGCGGGGAGGAGACATATAAAAGGTATCCATGTTTCCTTTTGTTTTCCAGCCCAGGGCGCGATTGTACCACTTACAAGATGGTCCATTAGATTCTTGCCAACACCAGAAAGGTTGATTTTGCAAGGGATGCCATGTTGATTGAGTTCCTCTTTTGGCCCAATTCCAGATCGCAAGAGAATAGCTGGGCTGCAATAGGCACCGCCACTAATGATAACCTCCCGTGTCGCTTGGAAAGTTCGATGCGTCTTGTCGACAGTTGAAATGGTTGCAACTCCTGTAGCCTTCAAGCAGCCTTCACGGGGCTCAATAATAACCTTATCAACAGAGGTATTGCACAAGATAGTTACGTTATCCTTGCGATTGTCTTTGGTAAGGTAGTCAGCAGCAGTGGATCGAAGCCCCTTATGTACAGTCCTTACAACATGGCCGCAGCCATGGGACACTTCGCCGGTCGAGAATAAGTCTCCCTTGTATGGAATGCCTTTGGAAACGAACGAATCCAAAATCCGCTTCGATATCGGGGCAAGATCATGGGGTTCAGTATGAATGGGCCCTGACGTTCCATGAACACCTGCCGCGCTTTCCAGCCATGGCTTCGGATGGTATGTTTCGGCCTTACGTATGTGTCAATTAGTGTTAGCCTTCTCTCTCCCCCTCATTTCTTTTTTCCTTATTACTCCCGTTTTCCTTGGGAGCATGTAAAAATCGGGTTGAACACACCTTTGACATGCACTTGAAGAATTCCTCTCCGCTCCAACCCTCAAGACCCCAATCGTCATAGTCCTGTTTGCATCCACGGATGCACAAGGTGCCGTTACATCCACTACAGCCACCGAGGAATCGTCCTCTGCTTAGCTTGATTTCCCTGCCGTCCACACCTGGCATTGGATTGGTGATAATATTCCAGTCGGTCTCTGAGTCAAAGTTGTTCAACCAGCTAGGACTCGCAGTTAGTTATGTATATATGACTGGTTTAGGAGAGCGGAAGGGCTTGTATACCCTCCCACCATGTGGACATTTTCCAAATCTGCACTATCAGGCCCTGCTTCGAGGACCAATATTCTGAGGTTTGGATCCTCTGCAAGCCGCGCAGCGACAACACAGCCTGAAGTGCCTCCCCTAACATCCGAATGTCAGCGTTTTACTCCATCCCAGTCAGAACTATTGATGGCCTTCCATACCCGCATATAATGTAGTCGTAAAGTGAACTCATGGCTAATTAGCTAGCTATTTAGCGCCTTGTTTCGCTGCCTTCTCCCTTTTATTCAAAACACAAGGTGATTGTCAAATGCTAGCTTCTGTTTTTGCAACTTTGACGGGTTTCTGGAAGCGACTGAGGTGTGAAAAGTCGGTCTTCACCCCACCAGGGCAGCGAACTCTCTCAGTAGTTTGCATGACACTGGCAGACAGGGTTTGATTGGCCGGACAGGTGCTCTCGGGACGCTGTCAGTTCTTCTCTTGGATGAGGAGATTATGGTACCCCAGAAAAGGTCCCATTGAACTATCGGAACTAGTAGAGGGAGATCGACGGCTTTTCCACGCTACTGAGGTGATGCTGCTTGTGGATCTCGTATTAATTTGGCATGAGTGATGATTCCCTTCCGGCTCAGAAAGGGTCTGCCAAGGGGAAACTTCGAGGACGTTCTCACATTTTGCGGTGGAAAAGGTAGACTCCATCTCAGTGGAAATCCGTAAACTTCATAGTTATCGCTAACCAAAGGGTGACTACCTATCTGTTGACGTCTGGCCATGCAAACAACCAGGCGCTACTAGTTAGTTTCTTGTGGATTAGCGAAAATTGAAGATCACCCACTCGCACCGCTTGCGCTCCAGGCCAATAGAGAGGAACTCTAGGGTGGCGCGCTCCTAGGAAGGTTGAATCCGAGTCTCCTCTCTCTACCGATCATATTTTGTTTCCCATTATTTTCATGCTGGCGGCATGCACCGTAGCTATGTGGCATCCGCGCCGTTTCCACGACGGATGAATGTTCCTTTTCCGCCTCCATGAGGCACCCGCCTTCAGCAATGATAGATCGGCGATTTGCCTGCCTCTAATTTGATACAGCGGATACCCACTACTTCTTAATTCACCCAGAAGCGAGAAAGAACACATAGCAGCTGGTGTTGATATTCTGTCTGCAACTGGAGACGCTCGGAATGTTGCCACTAAATAGCTCGAATCGACGCTGTTGAGTTCACTAAGTAGCTCACTAATCAAGGTTAGTTAACTAGGGGTAGTTGGTTACAGTGCGGCATTCGTCAATAAACAAAAAACCTTTCGTACGGAGCACACATTATTGCTTTTCCCTCCGATATAATAATAGATCAATCAGCATGGTGATTGATGGGTTTCGCTAGACAGTTTAACTCTTCTCTGCACATACAATTATGGCCTTCATATCGATCAACAAGGAGTAGCTGCTTGAAACAGTCGACTTTGTGGACAATGAGAAGAAGTCTCAATCTTCCAAAGTCACTGTGCGAGGCTTTTTTCTTCTGGATGATTTAGAGCCAGAATCGAGATGTGGGATTCAAAGTCAACACCGTTCAAGAAGGAGGCGTGGACGGAGTATGGAATTGGAGTTGCGGTAATCTTGCTGCGAATAGGCGCTAGATTGAAAATTGTACGTTGGAACTGGCATGGGGATGACTTTATCATCATCCTGGTGTTGTTGTTGTGGTCGGTTAGTAGATTCAAGACAAACTGTTCCTCGTTGCTTTCATCTTCTAGACCAAGATTAAAACAGACGACTAACTGTCAAGTCAGGGAGAGCTCGCCATGCTGGAATTAATAGGTATGGCAGCGTGGGATGCCTATTGCTCTTGATCGTTCGCCAACTAAAACTTTTCGCGCAGGACGAACCGGGACGAATATCGGCCTATCGGACGCCCAAAGAGCTGCGCTTACCCCGGATGAAATTGCAACATTGGAGTTTGGCACCAAATGCAATTTGGCGGGCTGGTTGATGTATACAACTCTCATCTGGTCTCTCAAAGCATGCATGCTGTTCTTTTATGCCCGTTTAACGTATGCTCGCGTCCTTCTGCACCTCCCATGAGCAACATAAAAGACGAAAGCTAAACCTTGTACAGGATAGGTCTATACAAGGAGAAGATGGTCAAGGTTGCTGCAATAATATGCACATGCACATATATTATCAGTATGATAACCATCCTAACACATTGTCATCCTATCGAAAAAAACTGGCAGGTCAATCCAGACCCTGGAGGTAAGTTCGACTTCTCACGGAGCGGTAGCACATAGTTCAGTTTTGCTGAGCTGATAAATATAGACCTTTGTACCCTGGGTATTCCGAACTACATTACAGTAGCAACAACGAATTTGCTGTGAGTATTCCGAGGAATAAAGAAAGAATCCAAGCTGAGCATCACATAGCACGGACATGCTTCTTCTTTCGATCCCATTACCTCTTCTGGTAAGAGTTCGGATACCACTAGCACGGCAAGTTCTCCCCTATGTTCCAGATATGGTATCGATGAGGCTAATGCGTTATATTTAGAAAGCTGGTCATTGGGCTCTTGCTCTGTGGAGGCCTCTTTATCATGGTCGCAACTCTTCTCCGTTGTATTTTGTCCATCCAGTCCATCCATGGTATCAACATCAGCACTATTTGGGCTATAAGAGAAAGCGTATGTTCTCAACCTCAGCGCAAACATATATACTTCAGCTGCCAGCTGTCAGAACTTCAAATGCTGACTGGGTATCCCTCTAGTTTGTTGCCATTCTTGCTATCAATGCGCCTTGTATAAAACCAATATTCAGCCCCCGGGCCTGGACGGTTACAAGCGACGACTCCTCACCTAGAAATAGCGAGAACCCATCCTCGGTGGGGACAAGCAGTCATCAACTTAGCAAGATGTCTAAGTCATCCCGGTTTGACCAGTTATCTGTTCTCAGGACAGTCGACGATCACTGTAGTGAGGAACTATCACTTCCATACAACCAGGCACAGATGGGATTTGCTAGCCAGGCTACTAACAGTGCGCGCGGGGCCACTGCGTTTTCAGAAGACTAGTCCCTCAATATCAACCGCTCTGCGCACGGAGGCATTTATATCACTACGACATATGAGGTTACTCCTGAGCCTTTCGAAAAAATTCAAGCATGAGTTATGATACTACCGTCCTCGCAGGCATATTAGGGTCCCTTTTTTCATTTGTACAGCACGGAGTTGGTTTTCGTTTGGTGTCCTGTCGCACGTTTATGAGGATCTATATCTCTTCCAGGTTACGAAAGGCGGGTTTATTCATTTCCGTATTGTCTCGTAGGCGTACGAGCTTGGGCCTATGGGTATATCCTGGGGTGGGGTGTATTGGTATCGCATTTATTTTTTCCAAAGGCTCTCGGCGTTCAAGAAAGGGTCTGTTTTTCCTAGTGATATTCCGTCCCAGTCTTCAAATGCATTAGTCCATAATGATTTTGCTTAGGAACGCAGTGGTGACATCAGCTATCAGCTAGATTCCATCATGTAAACAAAACAGACTAGACTGGCAGTAACGTCGCTTGCCCGTAGCTGTAGTTACCACTACTGTGGTAATATCATATTATCATCCACATGATAGTTCATAAAGTTCGTTGACTTTTTTTAAGAGGTGAGTGTATCATGTCATTCCACTTCAAACCACAGATAGGTTAACACACTTCTAGTCTATGGTGACTGGCTGATGGCTGATGGCGAAGTCTAGCACACCTTCTGGAGTAAGTAAAGGCTCCGATTGATCTATATTTAAATAGTGATCAGTAAAAACCTAAGCTTAGATTCCTAGGTTCTTGGATTCACACGGAACGCTTAAACCCACCGAGAGAAGAGCATAATCAACTTTGGAGCTAAAACAAGGCCAAGTATGTCCGACTATTGGCTCTATGAAATGTGTAATGATGGCTTGAAAGTCTCCACCGCTCTACCAGGACGGTTGTTGGATAAGCAGTGCTTTACGGTGAACTGGTTGCTAGTTGCCTTTAAATTAGGGACCATGTCCAAGGCCATTTCGTGGTCACAGCTCTTTAGTACTCATGTTGTACAGCATCTCTGGCTGGGCAATCGTAATCGTTCGCCGAGGACCATCAGATGGAAGGCTTCCACTTTGATCACTGCGTTGTAGTGTCTGTCAGATATCGGTATCTTATCTGACATGATACTGGACAAGCATATATGAAATATGAATCCCCGGAAAGACTCATCGCGAATACGCAGGTCTATGATCGATCCCGAACGCTGTATTCTTTCTTCGAGCAATTATGAGGTCTTGTCTTCTCATAGCTGCGAAGAATCGTCTTTTCCGAAGCGCCATCCTATCATCCCGTATACACGCGCGAAACAAACGCCATCTGTGATTATGGCATTATAGCATGGTAGCTTAACAACGTCTAGCTGATGCCGGCCGGGCAGACGACATGTATGTCATAGACAATGTTAGAGAACAGGAGATGTCGACGAGAGGAAGCGTCGATGTAATTCGTGTTTCGCTATTGGATAGAGCAGGGTTAAAGCGGCCAGAGTTATCGCCGCATCAGGCTTAGCGTCGGCTTCAGACTCTCCCATCAACAACCAGCAATTTATCAACTTTCGAGGAACGACAAAGACAAGCCATCGTCGGAATCCCCTGATATCGCAACTCTCTCGACCGGCCCGCGTCTGTGGTGGACTATTTTGCTCTCGACGGGCGTTAAATGGTTCATCTGTCTCTTATACACATC
>OJKM01000223.1_pt1 | contig 10748 bp, 3 predicted proteins | sample 1596631 | NCBI WGS metagenome assembly OJKM01 (sample SAMEA3904683, study PRJEB24821) | metagenome | biome: Builtin; feature: hospital; material: surface | place: USA | collected 2013-06-06 | reverse complement strand
AAGCAGAAGACGGCATACGAGATCCTCTCTGGTCTCGTGGGCTCGGAGATGTGTACAAGAGACAGGCCACTAATAGAAAACGCGCGCCAGAAGCGGTTTAGCGCCAGCCGCGCGAAGTAATATGGCACGTGACATGATTTTGGCCGCGGGCGGCTCAAGCATCAAAGATAAGATCGTTGAGGACGCTGGGATGGCAGGAGAGAAGAGAGAAGATGCAGGATGGCCGACAGCCAGGCAGACAGAGTGAGTAGATATTCAGGCTAGAGGGCTACCAACAACGACGAAGAGCCTTGCAATTATCGAAGATTCACTGCTGGAACAGACTTGCTCCCAATTATCAGCTTCGACAAAACTCTCAATGTTATTCCCAGCCAACCGAAGACAACGGATTCCGGTGTTGACCATTCTCTCAGTCAGTCCGCTGCTGTTATCGTTGGCAGTTTTATCCGTCGTGGTAGTAACGCCGCTACGCGTGTCTGTGCTATATTTGCTCCAGTCGTTCTCAACCGCATTGTTTACCATCTCTCGTCCGTGCAAGAGGAGGGACGAGCGGAATATTTGAGCGGCGTGAGAGGATGCAGATGGCGGTAAGGACGCCTGAAAAGGCTTTTGTAGGCTCACAGGAGTAGATGAATCAGCAGTGTGTAGCTGCCATGGAGCCCCAAGTGATCGGCTGTACGTTGCGTACGAAGAACAGAGTCCCTCGATAAATGAAAGAACTCCGGCCTGGAAGGATTTGAATCGGTCGCCACAATAACCCCATGCTATATAGTATAAATGGAGATGGGCAAGGAGCTGGGCCATATCACCGTTAACACCTCGTCCAGGACCTGAGAACTCAAAGTCAATAACTCCAAGCTTAGGCAACTTAGGTAGCTCTGAGCCATGTGTATCCCGGAATGTTTGTAATGACAGGTTCTCAATAAGAATACCGCCTGGCCATAGATCGCCAACGCTAAAACATCTTTCGCCATCCCACTCTTCCTGGCGCTCGAAGTCTTCCTCAATAACGTGGCTTAATTTCTCTGCCTCTTCACAGTTAAATTGAGCAAGATACCGTCGCACAGTCGACACGGCAGCGTCTCGCACTACCTCCCTCATACTATTGTTCTCGAATCGGGCAAAATTAGGGTCACAGCCATATGACTTGATCGAGTTCAGCGTTCCTTTAGCATGAAGAATAGCAAGGAATTGACCGAATTTCTCTCCAGTAGACAGGCACAGAGAGCAATCTTCCAAAAAGCAGGACCCATACAATGAAGGCCAGCCCGGGTAGTGGGAGGATAACCAAGAGATCGAGAGAAGATCCGATAGCGGTGGTAAAGTGCCTAGGTCTTCAAGTACCAGGATATGGGATTCCTCGTCATGAAATACCAGGCTCGGAACTCGTACGGATGTTTCTGTCAACATAGATAGAAGCGGGCCATCCGGCGCAGAAAATAGCGCAAGTGCGTTCTTTTCAACATTCTATACGCCTGGTTAGAATAGTTATAAACATCATCTAGCCTGAATAAAGAGGGGCTGAACTATATAGCCTTACCTGTCGGATCTGGTCGAATGGAGCAGCTTCACCTACGCTAGCTACGAAGGGCGGAGCATACTTCAGTATCAAACTCTGATGGCCCTCAAATGAACTAGGCTGGCCAGCTGCCTCATTCTCCCCACCCGCATATTTATCCTTCATGGCGCGGACTGTGAGGTTGACAAGTCCACCCGTAAGTCGTTTGATCGTCCAGGAGTTAAGGGGATCGAGTTTCTTGAAGTAAGAGTCGAAATCAAAAGACATGCTTCACTAGGAGGTCGGCCGACTTGCCAACCAAAGCAGCCCAGAACCGTTTGACAAACAGGAGATGAGTTAGTTGCCTACTTTCCTCCTACGGAGATGAGGGAGGAAAACTAGATAGCAAGATACGAGAGAAAAACAATCATTTGTTCAATTGGTGGAATATATAGTTGTTCTCTATCGTAGGGCGTGCTTGGCTGGCGGCCAGAGCCCTGAAAGGGCTATACGACCGCCAATCCTGAACTAGAAACTAGGTTGGAAGGTCTACCTACGGGCTGAACAAGCAAAATTAGTATTCACAGGGCCTGCAGAGGTCTACCACTGACGTGTCATTCTTAGTAGATTGTATGGAGTATTAGATACAGATAAGAAGTCTCCATTGGTTCCGCAAATACATTTTTTCACAAATCATCAGGAACGCCCAAGGTAATACACCAGCTCCATAGCATACATATCCTCAAAAGGGAAACACCGAGGACTTATAGAGAGAGGAAAAAGATAGGAAACTAATAACGCAATCGAAGAAGTAAATGAAACTTGAAATGACCTATAAAAGATAGATCACTCGAAGTTATCCGTCCTGTCAACCCAGATATCCTCCAGCTCGGCAAAGTTTTGGAAGTGCAATGGTCTATGCTGGTCATCATAGAATCTCTATTCGATAAAGCAAAAAAATCCAGTTAGTTAAAACTCTCTAAATATCGTAAATTGTAGGAAAGACCGAGGAAGCTTACCATCGGAGTATCGACCTTGACATAGATAGGCCGCTTCTCCACACTGCTGAAAGAACTTCCCATGAAACTGTAGTTCCAGACATTGTTCTCAGGGACGAGGAAATATCCACGAATCCTGTCACTGAGCAGGAGCTGGCACTTGCCACCCATGTTGGTTGAAAAGCCTTGCGGTTGATCGGATGTTGTGTCCTTGTTCTCGGCGCCCCACTTATAGCCTTGAGGAGTGAGAGCCCAGGCCGAAAGCGAAACGGAGCCTGGGGTGAATGAAACAGTCATCGTCACAGTCTTTTTGTCCCATGATGAATGTGCGTTCATTAACCGTGAGTGCTGGGTAACATCCATTGCTGTCATGTATGTCGGTTCGTTGCCGGATAAGGTATGGATGATTCCAAGTGGCTCGAGACCATTCAAGTACTCATGCTGAGGCAGCTGTTGCGGAAGCTGTATATCCCGTGTATTACCAACCTGTGGTATCATGACAATTGTATGGATCTCCTTGACCTGGTCGTTATCTGGAGGGGAGCTTCCATATAGGTACCCGGCAACTTGGACGCGAAGGTCAGAAATCATAATGAACCGTTTCAAGATGTTCTTTGGCATAATGTAGGTGAAATGACCATCTTCCTGGATATCCTCGGAAGATATGTAAATGTTATTTGCTCGTGTGCGTAGGTTGGATGTGGCAATTGCTCGGGTTCGCCATTCTGTCTTGGATGCAAATGATTGCTGCTCGTATTGGGAAGTAGTAGTAACAATGATCTCCTCGCCACGGACGTTTTGAGTCTTGGTTGTAACAGCGGTCAGCTGTTTCTGTTCCTGCTGCTGCTTCTCCATCTCGGCAGCTTGCTGGCGCTGGAGGGATGGTGCACTGATTTCCATACCCAGGATGATATCTCGAACTTCACTTCCTGTAAGACTTTGGACATTGACATTATTTTTCTTTCCGTAGTCATTCAAAATCAGGTCCCGAAGTTGGACTTCAAGTTTTATCCAGTCTTCATCCGACAGTGTCGGCCAGATATGATGCTCCTGCGTAATAACAGTCTTATCGGGTCGCAGAAGGATCTTGGTCTTTTCAATATTCACATGCAAAGCTCGAAGAATCAGAACAAGTCGAGAAAACGCAGTGTATGAAGAGATAGTTTTGAGCCACTCGTCATATAGGTTGAAGAGAACCATCTGCGGCTCTGTGGCCTTTAGAATCATATCAGCGAGCTTTTCAATCTTCATGGCTGCTTGGAATGGGAGCTGCAACTCCGAGGCTCGAATAGAGATGTTCGGGAAATCAAGAAGATGGACCTCAAGGGGATCAAGAAGACCCTTTCTGGTTACAATGAGCTGTTTGGGTTGCTCTTCAACAGGCAATGACCGGATAAGGGCAGCAACTTCTTCGGCAGTCTTCCATTTGGCTAATTGACCCAAACGTTTTTGGCCAGCCCAGACACTGGTATGAATGATCTTTAAGAAAAGTTGGCCAGTTCTTGGATTGAAAATGAAAATTGCACCATTAATCGGCTTCGTCGTCAAGTTTCCTTCAAATGTCTTGTGGATGGTCACGCGGTAGACATTCGTATCATCAATAAATAACTGAATCTGGTTGCTAAACAGCTCAGAGTAGTTTTGAGAGTTTAGGAACTCCTGGTTACTCTCAGAAGCATAGAGTTGTAGACCCTTGCGGATACGCTCTCTCAGGACATACAAAGCAGGGTTAGCTTTCATAATTTTAGCCATGGCCTGTTGGATGAGTGCTTTCAGGCCAGGGAAGTATTGACCGTAAGCTGAATAAAGGTTGTACGCTAGGTCAATACCGATCATCAGACCAGTAGCGGAAGGGTAAATACTCATACTGTCGGTTGTATAATCGAGATATTTGGCGCGTACATAACGTTCAATGTCGTGCGAGTCATAATCTCCGTATCTGAGCTGCACGTCAAGCCAGAACTTGTTGGTGGTAGTTGCTTCAATCACGTCCTTTGTGTCGAATAAAAGGGAGGGCCTTGTCACATTCCATTTATGAGTTGCAAACAAGAGGATGTCAGCGCATGAACTGTTCATCTTGTACGATTTTCGTGGATGGATTGTCTCCTTTTGCACCGTTTCAATACCAAGCTGCTCTAGCTCCTGGTCAAAAACTTGACACAAATCCATAACAACAGACTCGTGGATTTTCTGCCACAAATGCGCTCTGAATATTTGAATCAAGGATATTTTCAAAGTTGGAATTTTGCCATGCAAGAAAATACCAGTGAGATCAAGCTGCACCTGGAAACCAACGTAGACGTTTGCTCGATTTATAGTCGGGGACCACCATAGAGTGAAGCGACGGTTAGGAATTTGGTTCAAACCGGACCGCTGGGCATTTGTCAGCTTCTTAAACTTCATCGACTCTTCGAATCCACTGTTATGAAGCACAAGATAATCATGTCGTAGATATAGCTGATCTTTATCAACTCGGAAACCAGCCCATCCAGTAGTCTCGCGCTCTAGTGTGATGTCCTTGATCATAAAGCTATGAGTCTGGGGAATGACTGGATCCATAGCCGTTTTTCGAGATAGGAGACATGGAATTTCTTTCAAATTGCCAGATATTTCTGCAAATAGCTGAGGGACTTGCATGGCATGAGTAGAATTCCACATCATGCTTCGTGTAGTCGACACACTGAAACCAAGCGAGCGTGCCAATGCGACAGTATCCCAGAACAACGTTGAATTGCATTGTTCACTCTGGCTGAAGCCAAACATGTTCTCCGGGTAGATGAACCATCCATCGCTATCCAATAAACCGGCAAGGACGGCCAGTCGGACAGCACGCGAATTGTTTATGTAAACGGCAGGAATACGCTTACGATCATCCTTCGGGCCAGTTGATCCAGGCTCAGCGACAACGCCAACTCTACGGAGCGCTTGAAGAAGCGAATTAACACCTGGGTTGCCCTGAGACTTTCCGGTGACCTGTTCAAGGAGTTGGTCTTGTTCTTCTTCCTGAAGAGTACCGTAGGCACTAAGGCCGGTCTGAAGACGAACACATTGCTGAGTCCGCGGAAGGTTGCCGTCAAGTTGGCCGTCATCGATCTCACTAGTAGTTCCCAAGATATCTAGATAGCTGTCCAGGTCGCCCTTTTTGACAGCTTCTGGATCTCTAATGAGATCCACAGGTTTGTCATCGGACTGAACTCGGGATGTCACACCTTTGCAGGTGGGATTTTCAGCAGGAGGTTCCCAAATACCAGTCTGGAACGTCCACCCAGCAGCAAGGCGCCGTGAAATGATTGGCTGCCGGGGTGCGCGTTCCCCTGTATTAGTTCTGGCTGCTTCAGCAGCCTGCAACCCTAACTGACCATGTAGATCGAGTTCCGCAGCATGCCTAACGAGGAAGCCTCGAACATCTGCCTCGTGGGAGTAGTCATGAATAGGTGCATTACGGCGTTTTTTATCTCCAAGCCAGAGCCCAAGGAAGTATGGACTACAAGGCACTGATTGTTCTGCGAGATCGAAACCAGGGGAGTTGAAAAGCATGTACTTGCACCTCTCCTCATGCCTCAAAGCGTAAAATTCAGCAGCGGTCATCTCAACGGTTTCATACTGCTCAGGTGTGGGAGCCTCTTGAGAAGCGTGGGCGACAATGAAATCTCCAGAAATATTTTCTAAAGCGTCAATAGTTGTTGCACATTCATCACTCCCACTCTTTTCTTTGTGTAAGACGAGAATGTGGTTTGCTGTAACAACAAGGTCGTCCTTGCGATCCCCAAACTTGATGCGATAGAGCCGATCCTCGCCACTGACTATGTTGAAAGCGCGTCGAGGTCCTCCATCTGGGCCAAGAAGTAGATCACCTTCTTTAACATCTTCGACAGCAACCTGTGAGTGATCATATCGAAGTAGCATCGTACCCTTTGCAAGGCACGCCCGTTCCCAAAAGAGGCCTTCCCAAGATGGGAATGCTGTGGCTTTAAAGAGGGTGTGCTCAAGAATTGTTTCAACACCACCCAAAGCTTGGATAACATCGGTTCTATAGGCATTGAGATTCCATAACTTTCCATCATGTCTTTGACTTGTCCACCAAAATGGATTGCTCTTCATCAGCTGGTATATTTTAAACTCGGTTCTAGCACGGAAACCTTTGTCAAAACTTAGCGTGCTGCGGTCCTTCTGGAAAAGGGTGTTTATTCGGGGAAGTCCACGATCCCAGCTATCCTCCAGATCCTCAAGAGTCAGCCTGCGGTTTTGCTGATTGGCTTCCTGACGCTTCTGAGAGTATTCCATCCATACGCGTTGAGAGTCAATGAACTCAGCCTCCCATGGAATTATATATCTAAAGATATTTGGAATCAAGGTCTCCTCGTCGTGAGACATACCAGCCCGGTAGTGAGTGACGCCGGTGTCTGTCTGCTTTGACCATCGCTTATCACTGGTGGGAATAAGAATGTGTGATCCGGAAATCATACCCAGGCCTCCAAGTTCCTTGGGAGTGTAAAAGACAGCTGGAGGGAAGCGTGATGGCATCTTCGAGTTGAGACCAATCTTGACTCGAGTTTGAATTTTCGTCTCACATTTAACAATAGTGTCCAGCAAGTTGACAGTGGAGACAGCAGCTTCTCTGTAGTAAGTAAAAAGAGCGATCAGACTGGTATTCCATTTGTTGGCGATCTTCGTAAAGGTAGTAGAGCCGGAGGACATGAGGATCTGCCGGATGCGATTATTGAACTTTTGAATATCTTCCTCTGTAACCTGAAGGAATGCATATGCAGTTCGCTCTTTAGTAGTATTGTCTGATAGAGACCACACACTATCCTTAACAGAGAATTCTTCATTTTGGTTACGGATTTTCGGCAGGATACGAACTTCGAAACCACACATAGAAAATAATAGGTTTGGGTTATCCTTGCTATAGACACTTGCAAATGTGTCGTCCCATTCAATAGTCGTGATAGACCGTGGGAGGCGATTCTTCAGGTCCCAGAAAACAGCACGGCCAAGGTTCACATCGTGTCTCATAAGACGCATTCTAGAATCTCTCGGCCAGCATTTTTTATTTCTGTAACCGATAACATTCTCAAAATTTGGGTCAGGCTGCTCTGTCAAGAAACGCTGGATCAAATCACGCGACTCATCTGCGGAGAACCGGAAGAATACCCAAATCTTGTCAATATATCTAGTATAAAGACGAATAGGGTGTTTGCTTTCAGTAGCACGATCCCTGAACTGCAGAAAATCATTTGGACTCTGGGGTGGACCAGCAATTTCACTTGCTCTCTGCAGGCCGAGAAGAAGCAAGTCGATGACCAAGCCGTAGTACTGAAATACGAAGCCAGAGAACTGGAGGCCTCGTATCAAACCGTAACTGTTGGTATGGTTCATGTCCTTGTAGTTAAGTTGGACGTTGTTCTTCGAAGTGATATAATCAGCCAGGTTATGATCCATGATGAGACGGAGAAGACGGTTTAGTAATGTCAGATCAATCTTCTCATATACTTTAGATAGCTGCGTCTCAATCATGACATTGCATTCGCCGTCAGCAGTCTCCCAAACATTGGAAAGATTATTGATGCCTTGGGCCCATTTATATGTCAAGAGAGGTGGTACTTCTGAATCAGATGGCTTGATCCAGGCTGGGAACAAGTGTCGTTGGTCAGCCTGGTACCAGAGATATTGGTCGAGGTAGGCATCTGTGATCTTTTCGATAGGTTCAATGTCGTATACTGGGTTGATGTGGCTGTAGTTATCATTCATGTCAATACCAACTTCTTTGAAAGCTCGTTGAGTAAGAAGGAATCTTTTAATTCTCGCAAGGGTAGTGCCAGGAGAATCATAAGCCTGTTCAATCAGGGCAAGTTCCTCTCGCTGGCTCTGGTTCAAACGACCTTTGACCGAGTAAGCCTCGCGCAATCGTTCAAGGGCTAGGATCAGAATCTTAGTATCATGTTTATATGACACGCTGGGAAAAGGAATTGGCGAAAACTTTCGCGATTCCAGCCAATGAACTGTTGTTGTATAAATAGCAACGGCCTCTTCTGAAGACACATAAGGCCCGTCCTTCATGTAGTTATGCTGTCTTTCCTGTTCAGCTTTGAGCCACAAACGGGTTAATCTTCCAAGATTCTTTTTTGCGACGGTTTTATCAACAGTAGCTCCGCGGCGAATTCGCTCTCTGTTGTAATGAGCAACTGATATCCACCAGTCTGCCTTGCTCTTTACGTAACGTAGGATGATATTTTCAATGGGAGCTGGCAGACCAGGTACTTTCCAGGGAATATTGCTCTTCCAACATCTCCACGCCTCCGACAAATGCTGAAGGACGGTATTAACCTTGTTTTGTTTGATACCTTCTGGCATCATATCCATCAAATCAGCCATGACAGAAGCTCGGAGTTCCAAATCAAAGTGAGATTCAACACGCTGTTTAGTGACAGTCTTGGCAACACCCTTACTATGACGGCCTTCAAATTGCCTTGACAGGAGATTGCCAAGCCACCTCTCGAGGAGTGGAATTATACCGCGAAGGAAGAAGAGCCAGACTCTCCAGGCAGGTGCCCAAAAGCCGCACCCAGGTCCTTTGCCGACTGACCCAGAATTGAACCGGTAGTAAATAAGATGTTTCAAGTCCTTGCATGATCGAATCTGGTGCATGAGTTTGTATTTATATCGGTACATTCCAGTCAATTGACCGACATGGTTGAAAGCATAGAGGATGCCATCCGCAAGCTGAAAAGCGTCAATGTTTCCCAAACGGTATTGAACTTGGGCATCAACAATCAACTTCGTTAAACGGAGAATTTCTCTCATCAAGTGGAAAGCGTTTCCGAACCGAGATTTCTTTCGTTCCTTTGTGGTTAAAGTTTTCACTGGTTTAAGGTTGAAGTTGTAGTCCAAGTGCAAGTAGGTCAAATTCTTTCGATGGATAAGCAAATTCAGCATGTTAAACCCCTGGCGACAAACTTGAAGGCCAGCCTCAACCCAGTCGATAGTAGTTTGTTGAAAGAACTTGGTGCCTTTTAACGTTCTTAAAAGGTTCTGTTTATTCTGAGCCTTGGGTTTCCGCTTATGAAGCTCATTGAGAACATATGTCTTGAGTAGCTTTTGGTAGGATACCCGAACTTTAACTGGCTGGCCCTGAGGGCAATGTTCCAAATACCACTGTTTTACCAGAGGTACGTCTTGTGCACGAACCATTCTTCCAGATCGTCGGTCAAATGGATAAGGAGCCCACCACAAGCTAATGGCAGACGATGTCTCGCTTGTGTATAGCTCCTCATCCGCTAAAAATGGCTCAACAGCCGCTGGGAGCTCAAAGTCATCTTCGTCGTTACTATAGCCAAAGATCTCATCTTCGTGACTGACAGTTATATTCTGTGGCGCAACAGATCGAGAGGATATTGGGTTTATGATAGGATCAAAATAGAATGCTGGAAGATTATGGTCCTCGGTTCTAACATAGACTCCCTGAGGATGAGAATACCAAGAAATTTTCACACTCCTTGGCAAGGAGTTGTAGAGATATGGGAATGCAACTCTGTATTCTGTTCTTATCGGGGCTCGGAATATGATGCGGTCAATCGCATTAAATTCGCCGAAATCTTCATCGTTGGGGTCAATATCTTTGTAAAGAGGTTCGAACCTGGGGCCGCCAGGAATGGCAACATTCAAAGCCTTTGCAGTTAAAAAGCTGTTCAATTCAAACATGTGGAAGTAATTCTTGTCCACAACGTCACTGAGAAGTTGATGGCTTAGCCGGTAGAGAGTAGCCATCTGCGGCAGAGTAAGATTCCATTCCTTGTAGCTTGGTCCGTTGACATGAGGGGTATCGAGTAGAGGTCTATGATCATAAAACCACTCAAAAACGGGACTATCCTCCGCCTCATCAAGCTCCATTTGAATTGGCTCGAGCGGTTCAACGTCCTCGATATTTTCCGACCACGACAGCGGAGGTTCTTCGTCGTCAAAAGGAGGAAATCGCATACGTTTAAAATGTCGTCTGTCACTTTTCTCACGTCGCATACATACCCACATCGCCGCCCATTGTGCATGGAAGACTGGTTCTATAACTCGCGGCGTCTCATTAACCAGGGTCAGACAGCCGTTGACGTGGTAAAGAACCTTGACTTCCCTCGCTGATTCCCAAGGCATAGGCATGTTCTCCAGAAGCTTCAATACGGCATGTGGCATAAACTTCAAAGCTCCAAGATCTGTCTCTTATACACATCTCCGAGCCCACGAGACCAGAGAGGATCTCG
>OJKM01000222.1_pt1 | contig 10771 bp, 9 predicted proteins | sample 1596631 | NCBI WGS metagenome assembly OJKM01 (sample SAMEA3904683, study PRJEB24821) | metagenome | biome: Builtin; feature: hospital; material: surface | place: USA | collected 2013-06-06 | reverse complement strand
CGTCAGATGTGTATAAGAGACAGGTGCCATGGTGATTGCATTCCCCTATCTCTTTTACCCTCCTTTTGCCATGATTCACTGCCAACTACACTGCGATGCAGCAACTCTATGCTATTTACTGTTCTACCGAAAGACTGAGATTAGCTTGCTGCTTGTTTCCCTTTATCCCCCTACCCCCTGCTTTAAGGTCACTCTCTTCCCTTGTGTTCTTTCCGCTGCTGTTCTTGTTTCCGAGGACCTATCTCCGTAAGGTCTGGCCAATCGAGGTTATTGTTTTCCTCCGTTCCTCAAAGTCGGCTATTTTAATGATTTTTTATACACGTCTTTCTTCTGCCTCTTTCCTCTTCGTTTTTCGTTTCCAATTTTTCCCTCTTCTCCATTTCATTTCTTAAAAAAAAAATCATAAACTATTTCCTGATTTTCTGTTTCATCTCATCTCTCTACTCCCGTCCCCCATTATCTTATTTGGCTTTCTGTCCCGGCCCTAATGGTTTGGTTTAGTTTGTGGTATCCGAAGGATTGATTGTTCTTTGCCGTCTTATTTTCTTTTCTTTTATCAAACGGGGGGGGTATTATGTGATAGTTCTTTTCCTATCAAGTTTCTTTTATTTTCAACTCCTATCTTTTGCCTTGCATTTGCATATCAAAGTCTGTGTTATCGACGTTTGTTTGCTTTTTGTCTCGTCTGGCTTCTGATCGAACCCGTGTTTAATGTTGCTGGGGGCGCTCTTTTCCCCCTTCCCGACCTGGTTTTTGAAATGGTGTATAATTTACTCATTTTGATCTATCATCTACATCTACTCTACTGTCCTTACCTCTGTCTGTCTACTAGGAAGGAGAAGTACAACCAGTATATTTCCCCCTGCCAATTGTAAATGCAGTATCAAAACACCTCATAGTGTTAGTTATATTCAATTAATATCTTATACAATCCAGTCATGAGCGACTATTCCCAGCCTTTTTAGCATCTCTTCGATCCCACTCTCTATCATGCCCTGTTTCAAGCTTTCTCTTCCTTTCACGCTCCCTCTTTCTTCCACCGGCACCAGTAATCTCTTTTTCCTTCTGCCGTGGATCAATAACAACCAAATCATCATTCACCTGATGTTTCTTCTTCCAACTTAGGTCCTTTCCAAGGGTATCTTTACCAAATTGAAGCGTGTGCGTCATCCAACCTGTATCATCGTCATCGTCTTCTGCCCCAGCCCTTTCTGACTCAGGGACGTCCCATGATCGACATGATAGACACCCAGCAACAAAGTGTAGATCACAGACCTGTTCTTCCTCCTCGTCCTGGTCATTAGTTTGTTTATCTGTGTCTTCCTTCTCAGGTTTAGAGCTAGTATCATGGCTTCGTTTTGGTTTGGATAACTTATATGCAGAATCAGCGCTCTCAAGTTTGGCTTTGAAAGCATTGAACATGTCCAGCGCAATTGCATCCTGTGATGAGTTTCCTGCCGCCGTCCTCTTTCTAGCACCACGTACTGATGTTTCTGGTATCAGTGACTCTAGAGCTGATTTCTTCCTAGCTGGCTCCGCGGGTGCGGCAGCTGTACTTCGTTTCATAGACGCCTTGAGCGCAGCAATTTCAGCATTTGTTTTGGAGAGCAACGATTGGCGAGGAGGCGGTGATTCTGATTCTGAACTGGAAGGAGATGCAGGGCGAGACGGTGATTCAGGGTCTGGTATTGGAAGTTGTGTATTTGGGTCTGGCTCCCGCGGTGGTGCCTTTGGTATTTCTTTCTTTTTCCTCGCAGGAAGCTCTTTGAGTGCTCGCGCTGGCTCTGATTTATGCATGTCCCTGTCCTCCCTGGTCTTTTGTGCTTGTTTCTTCGCTACCGAAGCAGCCTCTTCCTCCTCTCTGACAAGCCGGGTATTGAACTTCGGCTTTGTCGGTACGATGGCCTCTCCATCCTCTTCATCACCTGCAAAGCTCAAGAGCGCCTTTCCCACCTTGGCTTTCTTTTTCTTCTTCCCCTTCATGGGCGCTTCTTCGGAGGCCTTGTCTGCAACAGCAATACGTTCCCTCCGCCTTAGCTGCCCTTCGAATGGACCTAGCTGATCCACCTCACACCCAGTAATCTTCACAGCATACATTGGCCGATCAGAGCCTTCTACCAGCTCTGCTTCCGCAATGCTAGCAACCTTGTATATGCTCTCTCCTTCTACCCTGCCAAACATGGTACAGCTATTTTTCAAATCTCTCTCCACGTTCGCCAGCGTAATGAAGAATTGGCTTCCATAGGTACCATCTTCGCTCTTCGCCAGACCTACCAGGCCGCGCCTGTTAAATCGCAGTCGGCTGTGGAATTCGTCTTTAAACACGACCTTTTCGCCATCACGAGGATCATACTCGAACTCCGGGTATTCGTAAATGGAGGAGCCTCCTGAACCAGAGCCAGTGGGATCACCACCCTGGATAATGAAGTTGGGTACCACGCGGTGGAAAGTGGTATTCTCGTAGTATCCGTCGAGGCAGTGCTGGAGGAAGTTCTTGCACGCGAGCGGTGTCTGTCGCGCAAACAGGGAGATGTGGATGGGCCCGACGGTGGTATGGAGGGTCGCGGAGGCTGTTGGAGGAGGCTCGGTATCGTAATGAGCAGACATATTTGATTTTCAGGGCTGTTCTTGAGCTCTCGTTGCGAGGGTGATGTTGGGATGTGGCTGTTCTTTGGGGGCTCGGCCGGGGAGCTCGAAGTCATGGACTTCAGCCGTGCTTGTACTTGGCTAGCCAGCTCAGCACAACAACAGCCGGCCGCTATTTAGTAGATTCTCATGAGCATATACCGTATAAATGCAGATTGCTTCCTTATCCATAGCATCTAGCTAGTCCTAAACCCATCTACCACGCTCAAGATAAATAAATTAATTTCCATGGAAAATATGTTCTTCCGCTGGGATGGCCTCAGGTACGTCCACTACCTAGCTCATATATCTCCTCACCCCTTGACTACGAGAATCGAATCTATATAAAAAATTTGTGAATAAAGAGGCTTGAGCATAACGTTTATGTGTATCATTTTATTAGTATCGTTAATGGCTATAGTAGCATCAATTGAGTGGAAGTTTTTAGTGTAAACGTCGAATCATAGCTGTAGTTTAGCAGCTTCAACTACTCGTATGAACGTGAATCGTCAGAGCATATCAGTTCGTAAGAATATTCTCTCCCATCTCATTCTCAAACAGACCCTTGTTTCATTTCACTGAGACTGTTCACACGCTTACTCTTGCGTGCAATGGTGAACCCGCCAACGAAGAAGATTAGAGCCTGCACACCGAGGATTACTGAAAGCGTAACCAAGGCACCGATAACGCCAGCCACTGGCCTGGAGATGCCGTTGTCACTGGTAGAAGGACCGGAGGGGCCGCTGGAAGAGGGAGCACCGGGACATCCTTCACTTGCACTACCACAGGCTTGACACCACTGATCCTGGGAAGTGATGGCAATCTCCTTCATGAGCGAGACGAAGTCGGACCAAGGAAGTAGGGTCTTCTCCTGGCCGAAGAGAGGATAGACCGTTGGCTCCGTCTCAGATGAACCAGGGATGGTAGTCCCGTTGTGGAAAAGGAATCGGACGCTAATTTCTGATTCAGCCGGGAAGGAGTCAGAAGAAGTGCTAGCGTTGGTGACGAGCTCAAAGGCCATGCTAGATGCGTAGTCTGGTATGCCGTTAAAGTCATTATTGGCAGCAGGAAGCTTGGTCAAGCCGAAGAACGAGAGGAAAGTAGCGTAGGCTCCGAACTGGACGTTGACCTTTGGCTTGGTCTTGGGTGATTTGATCGTATCCATGAAGGAGTTCAGTACTTCGCCGGCCAAGAGAGCTCCGCTGACGGCACGAATGGGCTCTGAGGCATTGTAGGCCAGGCCGAATTCATGAATATTGGCCAGGGACTGCAGCTGGGTGTAAACTTCGCTGGACAGAGATGGGAAAGAATCCGATGAATTATGGATGGAAGCAACGTTAAGAAGGTCGAAGACGGTATATGCATTCTTGAAGCTGACCTTGTCCGCAACAATAGTGTCTTTCACCAGAGGAGCAACGTCCTTGTAGAAGCCCTCCGTTGACTTTAGCAGGTCCTTGTACTCCTTTGAAGCGAAATAATCGTTGCTGCTGACCTTAGCATTCTTGCATGCACTGGCGCTCTGCAGCCAGACAACATTCTCGCTGTTGGAGCCAGACTTGACCTGCTCGATGGCAACGAGCTGGTATCCGTCCATGGGGGCCTCGACGACGGTGCCATTGCGCAAAGTCGTCTTTGCTTCCTTGCCGGCCGGCGGGTAGAGGCCCTGGAAGAAGGCGAGGGCCGACTTCTGGAGGACCTCGTCCTGCGGAGCGGAGGCCGTAATCTCCCCGGGAGAGATGATGTTTGGGCTGATACCTAGCACCTGCGAAGAGGACGAGGAAGATATGTATCGGTCACGGTAGTATCTGCCCGACGAGTAGACCTGGCTGTATCCCAGGTCAGTCAGAACAGTAGGAGGAGTCGACTTGGACGTCCGGTCTCCATGGCGGGAGAAGATGTAGGCTCCCAGCACTGTCTCTGCCACCGCAGCCTGGGCCAGTAGGGAGACGGCCAACAGTGACGCCGAGTTCAGCATCTGGTGTTCCTCGCTATTTCTCTTTATCAATTGACTCGAGATATATATTCAATTGACTTGAGATAGATATTCCTCAGTGTTTTCTCTGAGGATTTTTGGAGATAGAAAAAGGATCCACGGCGGTAGTTATATGCCCGCGTAACTTGGTAGCTAGCCAGCCGGCGCAGTCCCTCCGGGCTATCGGCAGTCACCGTCGAGGGGTCCAAGTGGGGGATTGAACTGGCTATAATAATACCTAGTTCATGCTTGTCCTTCTTTGTTTTCTCCGCAGCAACTGCAGGCCTGCTTTTATGGTTATATGACTGGGGGCCCGTTGGCTTGTGGGTGGTTGAACCGTGGAATCCTCACCCGAACTGCGGGCTGATACTCGTATCCAGCCAGTGAGACAAAGCCATGAGTCGAAGATATTCGCAGTCTGGTTCATGCACGAAAGCAAGCATCTGAACGGTGGCTTCCGTCCTTCCCGGCCTCCCTGTCGGTCATAGTTGGGCCCCGATAATGGCTGGGACTCTTCGACCGGAGAACAGCTGGAGTATCAGACATGAATTGATCCCCTTGATGATATACAGAGGCAGGCCATAATTAATTGCTACGTCTCCCGGCTTGTTCAGCACGCAGCAGACTCTTCACTCTTGCTTGGAGATGTCTGGATGGCCGCCAGCTCGTAACCAGACGCGCCCTCCAGCAGGGGGCTTGTTTCTTACAGCCGAGGACCCTTCCCCCCGGGAAAAAGTCGAAAGATGCTTGCTTGACATTGATGTTTTCTTTTTCTCAAAGCCTTGTTGATCAATATTCATTATTATTGAGATTTGCGGGTCGGAAGCTGGGGATGTCGTGACTGCTTTGGCTGCAAAGACCAAACTTCCACACAACGAGTTGAACGATGACTCCGGCATCTGGATCTCCCTTGATCCAACCTCTGCAAGACGAGATGTCCGAGAAGAAAGCGAGTCTCCTCTATGGAGAGCTCGATGTTGAACATCCAGAAGCCCCAAGACGTCCTGGCTGGCGCACCATGGCTCTGCGGCTTGCCCAGCTCCTCTGCTTGACCGGCGCACTCTATGCCTGCATCTTTTATGGCCGTGCTAACCAGGGAAATGGAAGCATCGATGTAGACAAGCTGATGCGAGAGTCTCCATTGATAGGTAAGTTGAGCTACGTGTTCAAAAATCTCACTTGCATGGCATCTGGCTAATCGGCTGAGCAGATACGCATAATGACTTCCCGGAGTTCATTCGCGGGATGTATGGGAATGACATCTACCAGAAGAATTTCACTGTGGAGGACCGTTTGCCCATGCATGTTGACTTCCCCAGGCTACGAAAGGGCCGTGTGGGGGGTCAGTTCTGGAGTGTCTATGTCGATTGGTAAGATATCTCCAGCGTTGCTATACGATATATATATAGCAATGTATAACCATAGCTAACGTAGTCAATAGCCCGGAAGAATCAGACAAGTATGATGATTCAGTCTATTTAAAGAGCGTACATGATACGTTTCAGCAGATCGACCTGGTGCAGAGGCTCATTCAACGATACCCAGACACCCTCGTCGGCGCCCTGACAGCAGCAGACGTGAAGATGAACTTTGCACGGCAACCAGGCAAGATCTCCAGTCTGATGGGCATCGAGGGACTTCATCAGATCGGAAACAGTGCCAGTATCCTGCGAGCATACTACAATCTCGGAGTCCGATATGCTACACTCACTCACTTCTGCCACAACAAGTACGCTGATAGCGAGCATCCTGCAAAGCCTCTCCACGGTGGTCTGTCAGATGCCGGCAGAGACCTAGTGCATGAGATGAACCGCATCGGCATGATGGTCGATATCTCGCATACAAGTGCAGACACACAGCGAGATGCACTGAAGACCTCCCGCGCACCGGTTATATTCTCTCATTCCAATGCCTTTACTGTCTGCAAACATACAAGAAACGCACCGGATGATGTCCTTAATATGCTCAAGGCGAACGGAGGTGTTATAATGGTTACTTTCTTGCCGGGCTACGTCAATCTATCCGGCAACGCTACCCTGTCTGATGTTGCTGACCACATTCAATATATCGGCAACTTGATCGGCTACAAACATGTTGGAATTGGCTCTGACTTCGATGGCATGAGTGGTGTTCCCACAGGGCTTGAGGATGTCTCTCACTACCCGGATTTGATCCAGGAGCTGGCTAACCGTGGAATTGGCGCGGAGGATCTCAAGAACGTGATGGGCCGTAATATCCTGAGGGTCTTGAGTGAAGTCGAAACCATTGCTGCAAAGATGTCTAAACGTACCAAACCTCTTCAGGATTATATCCAGCCACGGTAGTCGCTTTTGGAGCGCCTTGTTATATTTTTATATATACAATACGGGTATGGTTATTTGCACACGTATGCGTCTTTCATGAAATCGACACAGATCAGAAATCAAAGACTAGTCGTCTATTCATTCATTAATATATCTTTGTCTCCCATTAGCTCGCAGCCAGAGCGTATTACTCCAATCATTCCACCCGTCTGTATAACCTCATTTCCACCCCCTGACAGTCTCCATTCGACGTCTGCCAGTCCTTCTATCCAGGAAACCCTTACTTGTGCAGGGACCTCTAGGCTCTGAAGTTCCGTCGATAGTGCGGAGATTATATCGGCCAATGCTAGCCCTTTGTTGGCCTTGAGGGTTTGTACAGTATTTAAACACGAAGTCACGTCTGATGTTGATAGTAAGGTTTCGAGGATAATTTTGATATCAGCTGGGTGTGGTGCAGCGATACATGTATATATCGTCTCTTCGGTTATCGTCTCTCTTTCTCGCTGCTGTTCATTAGCATCGCCCTTTTTCGATGGTAGAGGCATGCCTATGTTGGGCTCGTTAGCAATCTATGCCCATCCAACGAAGTAATAGAGTACCCAAATGATACTTACTGCTTGCGTGGCAGGCTTGAAGAACGTTCAAGGCTCGTCGCATATCTCCCTTGCTCAACTTAACTAGGCTGTCAATGGCATCTGGCTGTATCTGCACTTCCTCCTTTTCTATCACGGTATCAACTAGCCTTCTGATATCCTTTTCCTTCAACGGACTAAATCGAAACCGTGTGCATCGAGACAGGAGTGCGGGCGAAAGCTTGTGTGTGTAGTTTGCAATAATACAAAATCGGGTGTTGGCGGTGTACTTTTCCATAATTCGACGCAGTGCCATCTGAGCCGCGGAGGTCATCGCATCGGCCTCGTCAAGAATAATTAACTTGAATGCCCCCAGCCCAGAGCCGGACGAGGGCGCCGTTGAGAATATTTGTTTCGTACCTACAATGATGACTGTTAGTGATTCTGTCTTGCTTCTGCCATTGTATACAGATACCTACTGGCAAAGGTCTTGATCTGCTCTCTCACTACGTCGATTCCTCTATCGTCACTTGCGTTAAGTTCCAGGACCATCTGCCGCATGTTTTTTGATCCATATATCCGCCGCGCCAGCGCGAGGATTGTGGAAGTCTTTCCGGTTCCTGGAGGGCCATAGAGTAGTAGATGGGGAAGTCTCTACGCATGATATTTTAGTAGGGACTTCACATGCTGGGTATGCTGGTTTGTTCTCACATTTGAGTCGACAAATCTGTTTATCGTGGCAATGATATCTTGGTGTCCAGAGACATCGTCGAGTGTATCTGGGCGGTATTTCTCAACCCTATTTTCTAGATCAGCATTACATCATAACTATCGAGAAACTCCTAGTCATGGAAGAATACTTACCAGGGAAGATTATCTCCCGCTTCGATTGGTAAATCAGCAACTATTCTCTTCCCCTTCACATCTGTAGGGTCTGCAGTAAACGCGGCCGTGTCCCGGGCAGGCGGGGCATCAACGTCCATATCATCCTCGTAGTCAGACATGTTGGCGTGTATTCACAATATCTGGATATTCTAAGAGTAAGTGACAATATATCGATCCTAGAGAGCTATTCTCTAGTATCGCTCGGCCTGGGAGGAACAATTGGCTTCTATCAACTGCTCCTTGATAGCTTCAGCTTACTTTTTGACGCGCGCTCGCGGCGCGTTTAAAGCTGGAATCGGAGAAACAAAAACCCGCGCTTCCGCGGCTGCCGCCCACCTGGCAGGTGTTATCCCGCCATAATCAACAAGCTCGGCGGCCTTGAAGAACTGATACTATATAGATAGACGGCACGCAATCCACAACAGAGCACAGGAGCAATTCTCAATCTGAATTATTTCCACGGTTACGGTACTACACTCCTGTCATAATGCCGGTATGTGGACAAATAGCCTTCCTGCCAGATTACATTGATACCTAACTCGCAAACTAGGCCTACCACTCTATCTTCCTTGATGAAGCCAATGTGCAGACCATAGGTATTCCATACACCTGGACTAGCGCAGTTATCTCTAAGGAATAGACAAGGAATATTTGCTTACTCGAATTAATAGGGAACTTCCCTATTCTTCCCCTCCGCACCCGCACACGCGGACCAGCATATACACTACCTCTACTTCCCCCAGGATCATCCGACCTCGATATCGACCCTGACAGTGAATCGTACGACTGCCTCGATGAAGTCCTCTCGCTATACCGTGCCAATACTTTCTTCCGTAATTTCGAAATCAAAGGCCCCGCGGACCGTATGATGATATACGGCATATTATTTGTGAGCGAGTGTCTTGGTAAAGTTAAACCGAACATGTCTTCAAGAGAAGCAGAGAAGGTATGGTGATGATTCGGACGGCCGGGGCATGTGTACGATAAGTCGCTGCTGACACTTGCTAGGCACTTATCAACGCTTCCCTCGACCACTTTGCCATACCGGGCGACGCCGCCTTCCCTCTTAACCAGGCGTTTGAGCCTCCAAAGGACCGCCAGGATGCTGAGGCTTTAAGACAGTATGTTGTGCTTCTGTCTGTCAGGTTTTGTGGACGTGTACCATGATAAGGGTTTAACGCTGTAAAAACCTAGATACATATCCCAAGTGCGACAAGAACTCGCAATTCGACTACACACCAGATTATACCCAGGGGGTGAAGGGCCATCCAAAGTAAGTTAAAGCTCCCCTCCAATAGACGTTCTATGCTAACACAGGTGACCGGTAGTGGTGGCTAAGCTTTTCGAAACGGAAATTCATGGGGAAGTCCCTGTAGATACTCTCAAGGATTACTTACTGTGCGCTCACTTCTGTTATGATATGGACTAATGCCACACAGGCCGAGAGCCGGAATCCTATGGAGATAGATCTATCGGCTAAGTGTACTTATTTTACATGAGCATACAAGAAATGAATGAATCCTTATTATACAGGTCCCGCAACTTTTGTTTCATGTCTCCGCGCCGGCATTGTCCGTTCCAAAACTCTTTTTAGAGACTGAAATTCAACCCATCTATATTTCTAATCTATCCCGACCATTCAACTGCACCTTTTGAAACTCTCTTGATCCTTCAATCCTACATATCTTGTTTGACGCGACTGATGCATGGGGATAAGACAGCTCTGCTTAAAGCCGGAGTGCCCGGACTTAAGAGACAATTCTCTCTTGCTTACGTCATAAACGTAAACTCCGGGCTTCAAGTCTATCAAGTTGAAAGGCAAGAAAGAAATCAATTAGCGAACCGCTCGATCCTTCATGGAACCATGGAGGAAATCTAGAAACGGGGTTATCGGAATCCCCCTTTCACCACCTCAATGCCTCACAGGGAACTACTTTGATTAGAGATACCAATAACATAAATATGGCCCCAAACAACCCGCCCAGGTCAATTTTTAGCAGTCAATTCCATCTTCTGTCAAAATACCTCGGGCATCTTCAAGTCTTTATCAAGATACCTATTTTGCGGCTAACACTCATCAACTGTTTCGGAGAAATTACTACCATCTCATTTCAGCATGTCTTACCTGAAGAAGGTCGCTATTGTCGGGGTAGGTAGTGGACAACTGATAGTCGGACATACATGTACATACGCTAACTGAACTTCCAGGCCACCGGGACAATTGGACAATATATTATTCGGGAGATCCTCAAAGCTCAAAAACATGAAGTGACTGCTATTACGCGAAGTGCCAGCACTACAGTTATGCCAGAGGGGGTCAACGTTGCCAAAGTCGATTACGACAATCAATCTACTCTAGTATCCCTGTCTCTTATACACATCTGACGCTGCCGACGACTCCTTACGTGTAGATC
>OJKM01000221.1_pt1 | contig 10797 bp, 8 predicted proteins | sample 1596631 | NCBI WGS metagenome assembly OJKM01 (sample SAMEA3904683, study PRJEB24821) | metagenome | biome: Builtin; feature: hospital; material: surface | place: USA | collected 2013-06-06 | reverse complement strand
TGGTCTGTCGGTTAGAAGATGTGTAAACCTGATGGTTTGAGTCTGGTATAACTAGTTTTCTCGCGTCTCTCCCACAGCTCTATCTTTACAAAGTACTGTCGGCCATTCTCTGCGGTCAGGGATCAAAGTCAGACATCGACATGCTACAAGAGTATGTTGAGATGTTGAAGACTATTACTGACCGCCGAGCGGAATCATCACACAATCGCCGGCTATACTGGCTGTCACATATCATCACAGATGTGGTAAACACTAGGAGATCACAGCATAAACGACAGAAGTCAGGCCCAGAGCGACCAGCGAGTATATATCCAGAATCAGAGATTCTTTCACCTCCCACAGGCGGGTATAGGTACACAAACTCAGAATCTCAAGAAAACGCGAATTCATGTTTCGACAGTGCTATATTTCCAGGCGCGGACAGCTCTTTTAGGTTTATGAGCCCTATTAATACAGCAACTGGAGAGATAGCTCGGGAGCCAGATGAGTTTATGCCGCACTTGGGGAGCTATGCAAAGGCGGCTCTCGAAAATGAAAACTTCAGTCTTCTGGCCCATGGAATCGTTTCGAGACTCTGGATTCTTGGAAAGATATTAAGCTTGGTTAGGAATGACCTATCTTTCGATCTTTCGGCTTAGGTACCGATACTAGTATTTGATCTTTTTCATCTTTTTTCCTTGTGGGATAATATATACGCCAACATACTTCGTCTAGAACCAGAAGAAGAAATCACCTAATCGATAAGTATGAGGCCCTCAGCCGTTACTTTATCTCGGTAACTAACTTAAGGGACGGCACGGACCGTATCGAAAGTCAACCTGTGAAATTTAGAAAAAAAAAATGTCAACGGCTCTAGATCGGGTGACTTTTTGAGCCCAATTGTTATTGAAGCGTTTGTGTGTCCTGATGTGAATGGCTGGGACGGTCTGGAATCAGGCCATCTTAGACCACTCGACGTAGATGTCTTGAAAATTTCTGGGTGACGTCTATCTTGACTTAAGCCTGAAACTGTCTATTATTATTGTATGTTGAAACTATGGTCACGCTATGAACATGGCTAAAAAGAAAGGAATCATAACAAAAGAGCACAGGCTAGCATAGCCATTAATGCAACCAGGGAGAATCCCAACTCCATCTTTTGACTACCGGAAGATGCTGGTGCGGTCGGCTTGGCTCCGGATGGAGATTTAGTGGTTGAGGTCGGCGGAGCAGTTGGAGCAGTTGTCCCAGGAGTTGCTACGTTGCCCAACTTATCTCCTGGAATCGGTTTGCCAACTCCAGAACCGGTGAACGGCGTAGGGACTGGGAGGTTGCCGAGGACTGGAGCAGATTCCTTCGAGCCGTAGATGTTCTTTTCCGCACCATCAGGCTTTGTATAGTTGCCATGGATCAGGTTGACCTTGTCACCGCTGCTCGCCTGATAGTCACCCGACGCCAAATTGCCATGGGATCCATCTCTGAAGAAGAAGTTGGTGGTGAATGGATCCTGAGAGTGTCAGCATTTGCCTTGGGATACCCAGCATAGAGAGGTGTGCAGAACAAACTCACCCAGCAGAATGGGAGCTTCCCTCCGTCCAGCAACAGGCATTGTATCCCCGAGCCTGGTCCATTGCCTTTTCCCTTCCCCGTCAGATACATATAAACAGAGCAAATGGAAATAGGATATAAAAGACTCACAGCAGAGCTCCCCCTCCTCGCCTCTTCGCGCAATGACACCATGGTTCTTGTTGAGCGATCGCTTCTCGCGGCCATGTCCATGGCCCTTAACAGAGCTGAGCAGGTCTACATAGAAATCCACCATTTCAGGGCCGATGTCAGGGGGGTTTCCCGGCTCTGCACCCTTTGGATAGCATGGTACGTATCCATTGCTGCATGAACCGGCCGAGGTGGCTGCTGTGGCCGCTAGCCAGACGAGCAGTTGCAGGGAAGACGAACGCATCGTAGCAGACGAATATTATCGAGTCGTAACGATTAGCTATTATTATGTATCGTATATTAGGTTAAGGAGTGAATGTCAAGTTGCAAAACAACAAACGAATGACTGAATCAACAAACGAATGACTGAATCAACAAACGAATGACTGGATATAATCGCTGTATCACCGTATTCGCCCTTTGATCAACATAAAGCCGAAGGGGAATAAGGGGAACACTTGGGCTTTTGGGTCATTATTAGTATTAGTCCAAAGGGGGAGGGGCCTGCCTTGGGCTTGAAATTATTATTTATACAATTGGAGCCTTGTATTGGTCGGCAGGCGACTGCGGTGGCAACAACCCTGCGGGTGAGACACAACAAGGAAGAACTTGCTTCTCCCTCTTTTTATTTTATTTTTTATTTTTTAATGATTTGTTTTAATGCATTATTATCTTTTAGGCGAGTTCGTTCGCGAGTTAGTTTGTTGGTTAACTTAGTTACTTCTTAGGGTTATCAACTCCGTTGTAGGCCCGCCATTGATATGTGCTAACGGACGCTTCTGCACCAAAACAGAACAGAAATGCCTTCGAGATTCAAGCATTTACTCCGTAAATGTTATCGAATTAATACGATCGCTATATACCGCGTACCTTGCATGCCCTGCCATATGTCCATGCAGCGAGCTCATGTTGATCTGTGAAACCGCCGCTCCTTACATCGCCCAGATGGGTGTAGGTGGCGACGATGAGCCCCATAAGGAGCACGTGAGAAGCAACGGGCCGGACGGAGAGACGGCGTGGCTTGAGGGTAGAAGCTGGGTCGAGCTGCTTGAGACGTTAAAAGGTCCAATGCGGAAGAGTTGGCGGGTTAGGAGGTTGAATATTCCATATATATATATACGGAGTAGAGGGGGAGAGAGTAGGAGGTGCAAGAGATTAGATGTAAGAATCAGGTAAATGCAATAAGATAAAATGTAGCTTAAGATACACATGTAAAAAAAAGAAAAGGAGAATACTGCCCTCAGAAGACCGCTTTACTCGGCATGGTTAGGCAGGTGGATATGGTGGTATTCGAGCACTCGCGTGGTTAAGGGGGATGTTGTACATATGTATTCGCCGCACGTCAGCTCGACCCGGTAATCTCGCTGATAGATCTGGCGCCACTCAAGTTCACTACTCGTCCGCCACCTCCTTGAATCACCCCCGGAGCCCTACGACTGCCGCCAGAGCCCTGGGGTTTGACCCATCCAGGAATCTGGCCATCTTCGCGTTCTCGTGCATAGATTGTCTGCCACACGTTTGGAAAACCAGTAGGAAGGGCTCCCTTCAGTCGAGCTCCGGGAATGGCGTACCGTGGGTTCTTGTGAGTGAGATAGCCCCGCATCAGGTCCTGGGTAAGCAGGGAGGCGAGAACATTCTCGAGTTCTTGCATTAGCGGGGAGGAAGCGATTTCTGCTCCTTCGCTGCCGGTAATGGCAGGCTGTTGGTGTTCTTTTTCTTCTTCTGCTTCTTCTTCTGGAATAAGCGTCGAGTATGGATCAGGGACCCCTGCCATACCATCGATCATCCCGTCAACCGGGAGATCATCAGGGCTGTTGACATTGACATGCTGACCGGTGTGGTCAAAGTACCAGTCGGGACGGTTATAGTCGTCAAATGTAGAGTTATCTGCCATCTCGGAGGGGATGTTATTTTCTGGGATAAAGTCAGGATCTAATGGAAAAGAGGTAAGTTGCACACCGGCTTGTCTGGTTTGCGGTGACATTGGTAGCAAATTTGAATCATGTCGTGCACGGCTGTCGAGCCAGCGAACAGCAGCTTCGAGTTTTTGGAGGTAGAGAAAAGGAGGCGGTCCTCGCTGGGTCTGCATCTTCTGGTCTCCATGAAAACCTGCGAGAATAAACACTTTTCGTGTAAGTGACCGCCATACCAGGATCTCACATCGATTCCGAAGAGGGAGTAAGAGTCCCTTTCTGGCGAACCATTCGGCAGTCGGCGAGCTGACTGACAGATAATCTCTGAAAGCATGTATCTCTCCCTTGGCAATATACCGGCAGAGAGGTATAAATCTATCTCCTAGCCCTTCGGCTTCTGGCCTCTGGAGGAGCGTTCGGGATGGGAAACGGCCAAGGATGATATTACACGGTATAAGATACGTGAGAATTAGACCTCTCTGCTTCAGCGCCTGCCGGTGGCATTGATTGTATGCCGCCTCAAGGACGATCATGGCGGGGTAGAATAAATTGTTGGATAAGAGATATCGCCCAAGGTAGTAGAGATAGGTTACCCTTTGCGAAGCAGGAAAGTATTCCAAGGGTGGTGACTGTGAGTTGATGCTTGCAAACATTTGCTCCGCATTACGCAGCTTCCCGCACTAAATACAGTTCTCACGTTAGCAGCCTGACGAGCCCAGATTACGTTTGCCATGATATGTACCTTGAATAGGAGCTTTAGACACAGATTCGCCATCAAATATATCCCTGCTCTTTTTCCTTCTGGTTTTGCGTGGATGCCCGAGGTACCGCTTCTGTCGGTCAGGCATTTGATAAACGCTTCTCGAACGATATTTGTCGATTTTTCCACTAGTGTCACTTTCTCCCCAGTCTCGCCCTGCCCCGACTCTCCTCCTTCGTCCCTGAGGAGGTGTGCTATCAGCTCCGGCTGGCGGTCAAGCCCGATTGCAAGTTTCGAGAGCACCTTGCTAAGGTAAAAGACGGTTGGCAGGATAACAACGCCCATCTGGCTATCACCGAGAGCTATCACGCTCTGGCTGCAGTTAAAGTATTAGAATGTATCAGGAAGAGCAGAGCTGGTGTAAGAACAGTATCTAACCTACTTTAGCAAACCTTTGAGCAGGTTGTATGTTTCTAGAAGGTTGTCCACATTGACATCTCTCAAAAATGTCAAGTATAGACGCATGAAGGGAGGGAATGCAGGCCAGAAACTGCCTAGCTGCCCTTCAGCCGTCAGGCTTTCACATTTTGAGAGTAACTCTGTGTCTTTATTGTCTCCAGCCGGGTATCTTTGCCGCAATTCGGTCGTCATCTGGTTGTAAATGGCAGACAAGGGGGGCTCAAGCTGCAGGAAGTCCTGGAGCTTGGTGCCATCACGGCTCTGTAAAAGACCTCCAATGCTGTCGAGGAAGTTATTGAGGACAGGCGTATCGACGGAAGTGGTATTCCACATTGTTCTTTCGGCTTTTACTCGGTATTTCGCTTCGCCGTTTGGTCAAAGTTTTTGGTGAGCCGGGTGCGTTATGCTGATTAAACTGGTATCTGGCGGAGCGAGATTTAGGCTGCGTAAATATCATCCTGAAGGTAGCATCGTCTCAGCAGTAGTGGCTTGTCCGCAATGGGCCGTAATCCTCAGCTGTTGAGTATCGGTTCACTCCTCCGTGCGGAAACGAGTCTAAACGATGGGTGGTTAACGAGCGAAGGCAGGGTTTTCCAGCTACCGCGCTGCCGTAAGGAGGCCGGCCCAACCTGGAAATTGGTAATAAATCACTTACTCCGTTGACTAACCCTTCGCTAGCGGGTAAGTTGGTTAGCTGGCTCCCTCCGTGTGTTGTCAGTTCGTCGATGCTGTTGGCTGTTGCTTGTGTTTATCCTGTTTTAAGCCGCATGGGAGGAATTGATGGAGGAATAAACTTTCAGAAGGCAGGTTTCATTGGATGGATGTTGGGAGTTTCTGGCAAATAATATCATGTGAAAGCTTTTTATTCAGCCAATCATAAAAATTGGTAAAGTATTGTCCAATAATGTGAAGCTACATACGAGCTAAATTTCTGATACGTTTTGTATTGGACAGCAAGTCTTGCTGGAGATTGCACCCATAAGACAGTCACTGATATCACCCCGTCTATGCCAGGCCGAGTCATATCAACACTCAATTCAGACTACCTTAAGTTACAGGGATAACGCAGAGGTATCATCGGGGCAGATATGAGGTGCGAGCATGAGCAAATGATATGGGCCGCTCACTAGTTAGGAGGGAGTGAAAACCCACATTCTTTTGTGCAAACTGGAAAAACGTTCCCATCATCACTGAATACTCAAATTAACCTAAGTACACCGAGGACATGCAGGGATGCAAGGGACTGTTTGACGGATGACGGGCATGGTGTTAGAGCAGGTGATACTGTCAATAACCCCTAAGGCCCGTCCTCGTGTTTCTAAAGGAAAGGGCTTGAGAAAGGACTAAAATGTTGAAATAGCTATAAGCTGGTCTTAATAGATCTCGAAACGTGGGTTTGAATGAAGTGATGGTTGTTTATTTGTCTCTTACTTAGAACTAAGTAGTTATTCGAAGCTACAGAGTAAGAGGTCAATCCAAGGTAACTAGGGTAAGAACAGGGCCACGTGGTACTTGCTATCCTTCGATTTTGACTCTCCAAGGTGAAATACTCACTAGATAACTCCCTTTAACTAAGAGGTATTTACGGGGGTAATCTATTGAGTATTTCGACTCTAACCGCGAGCACAGAGTTACCTTTCACTCCACGGACGATCACGCTTACAGCGTGAGTGCGGAAAGGAGTTGCGGCCGGTTTGTCCTTCGTGATTGATTGCCAAGATTGGATATTTCGATGCTAGGGTTTGGGTTGCATTTCTCATTGAGGGCGAGACGAGCCGCCTTATAATTTTTAAGGAGTATCATTCGCCGGTTCCCGCATGAATGCATGGACTGTGATTGCGCATGCTGCTGCCTGTAGCCAATAGCTTTGTTGGGAGAGTGTGACTCATGTGCAGGGCATATAATGAAAGACAGGCATGATTGCCCGAGGGGAAAGGTATAAAAAGGTATAAGAGCACTCTTCTCCATACGGAGTACATGTTCAGACTTCCGTTCTGACATTCTACCTCTAAACCAGTTTCCCCTAGCTACCACTCGCAGTTCAGTCAAAGGCTTATCAACATGACTGAGAATCCACGGACGTCGACAGAATATAACATGAATATCTCGGAGGAGGAAGCGCGGCACCTGATAAAATCTGCCGAAGCATCTCAATCATCTAGGGGCAAGAAGCGAGAAAAATCTCTTACGATGAAACTTCCAACCGATACTAAGGTGGCCTAGCTTGAGGCGTCCGGCGAATCGTCACAGAAAAGCCGACCCATAACCAGGCAGATTCTGAGAGAGTACGAGGACAAGCAAACATCGTGAGTATCCACGAACGGCCCTTAAACTATTGCTGAGAAAAGTAGCAGCGCCAAATAAGACCACTTGACGTGGATACGCATTCGCGAGCACCATTCCCTATTTCAATTAAACCCTGGCTGCCGACAAGTTCAATGGGGTTGTCTTCAATTATGAGTGTTGAATCGCGATAATAACAAATTGGTTTTCTGTATGTATAAAGTTATAGAGCTTTATCGTATCTGCAAAGCATGATTGGGCTTGGGGTCGATCACTTTCATTCCCTTTTGTATCCTAAGCTGTCAAATCCCTTAGCTTTCGTTGAACGAAGGCGTCCATTTCCTTACGCTCGTCATCGGTGAATTGGATTCTATTCTCAAGCAAGGCTATTCTCTGCTCGTGTGGTTGTTCTCCACCAAATATCGCCCGGTCGATGAAGGGCCAAACGATATCTAAAGCCCAGCTTTTCCGTAAACCGTAGTTGATCCAGAAAGCACCACTATTCCAACTATTATACATCCTTTTAGAGAGTCGCTCCCCATCAGATAATCGCCCGTCACGGATTGCAATATCTTCATGCCGCGCCATCGCTCGGAGAAAGACCTTAAGCCGCGAATCGTAAGTTACGGCCCAGTCTAATATGCCCGAAGGCCAGTCTTCAGGTGTTTCCAAAAGTAGCCACCATGGGGGACTATACGTGAATTCGGAGGGCGCAGAGTAAGTAAATTCCCAGTCAATCACAGCGACAACTTTGCAGTTCTTATCAATAAGTACATTTGTTGGCCGGAGATCGTCACAGAAAAGCTTATATTTATTGTGGTCCGTAATTTCTTCGCCCGTGAGTTTTGACTGCTCTGCGAGCTTAAGCATTATCTTTCTAATGGTATATTTACGGCGGCAATCCTCCTCCGAGTAGATGGCATCGTTGCGTTGTGTTGATAGATGTGTATATTGAGTCTCGGCAAGGCTCTTAAAATAATTAGATGCAGATGCAAAGGGAGACGATGGTAGAAAATCCTTGGGATAGCCGCCGAGTTGGACAAGCTCGTTCATATTCATTGTCAATGGACGTTTGGTGATAGCCCAGCCGCCGGGCCTAGCAGCTAGGCAACCAATCTTATTAAAAGAACACCTCGATAGCTGTAATATAATATCAGCCATTTGGCCATACAAAAATTCTAGCTTTGATTCATCGATATCGGAGTCGAGCACAGGACGATCCTCTCTAGTATAGCCAGGCTTCCTCAGCTTAGCCGTAAGATTGGATGCGCTGCTAACGAACTCCATCAGGATATATGGACCCATATCACAGGGTCCTTCCATGCCCCAGTCAAGGATAGTTGGAATAGGAATATCAGTATTCTCCTTGAGGTAGAGCATAACAGAAACCTCTGCTTGGGTCTTCTCCTCTGGAAACATACTACGGCCGGGGGATGCGAAACGTAAAAGGGAGGAAGTTCCATTATTAAACTCCATACGGTAACAGAAGTTGAAGGCACCAACACCTATTATACGGGCACGATCATTCGGTTGAGACACAGGGTATTTAGCTGCCATAAATTCAGTGACAGCCCGCAGAACATCCGGGCTTGAGGCTTTTTTCTTGAAGCTATCAAAGATCGTGTCACTTCGTTCCCAAGCAGAATCGTCGTATGCCATTTCCATTTTGGTGGCTATAACGCAATACAAATGTAGATTCTGACTGAAGGGATTGTTCTTTCCAAGGGTGGAGTGCTGTTTTGTGGATTTTATCCCATGTGAATGGAGCAGACTGATCTGATTAATCGAGTTATTTTAAGTTGAACAGTTGAACTAACTAGTTACACGTGACCCATAACTATTGGTGGATGAGTCAGGTAGAAGTATTCGCTACTTCCTATTGGATTACTAATTAGCCGCTAATTGAGTATGTCGATTGGTTAAGAATATCTATTATAAATCTGTGCCCGCTCATTCAACCAATAAATACCACCGGCACCTTATGCTTCGCAAGGAGGTGGCGCTAATTGGTTGTCTGGACGGGCCAGTCAGCTTTATTCTATGAATCTGTGATTGGTTTCTTTTGGTTACTTAAGTGCCGGAGGCGGATCACTATGGATCATAGGTTTCTTACAGGTCCCTGATGAGTGAAAATTGGATGGATGACCCCCCAGCCGTTCATATTATTTTATTCTGGGGTGATGATAATGACTCTCTCTGCAACCAATTAGGGGTTTCCCCTTAAAATTTGTTGGCCCAGCGGCTTGACAAAAATTAACGTCTTGCTTCTCCTTTCTTAGTTGTCCCACTACCATCATCATATATATGGCAAACCTTCCTACCATTCTCGCCAGAGATTTCTGCACTAATATAACCCATTCCTGGTCATCTCGGTTAAAATGGGATTGGTGGACAGGGTTGTCATCTCGATACCTAATTTCAAGTTAACACAATGTAACAAAAAAAGGCGTTTTCCAAGCTAAGCATACTTGATGTCGACTCTCTTCAACTTGCCAAGTCTCTGTCATCTTCAGTGCACTGCATTCAAGATAACAATAGAGCAGGAGGTTCGGCATTAACATACCGCTTCAGCACCTCCTCCTGGGCCTGTGAATCTCTCTACCGCAGATCGCCACTTTTCAGGTAGTTTATTTCTATCAAACCCGGCCCATTGGAGAAGAGCTCGAGCAGATGTGCTAAAGAGGCGAGACATAATGTCTTCACTTTTATCCAAGAGCAAGGTGGGGGAACAGCGGCACAGTTTTGAATGCTTCCAAGCTCCCGAAAAGAGGATTGTGAGAATATCGAGATGATTTGAGTTGCTTCGCCTTCTCCAGAAGTGAGGTTGTACTTTTATACCCCTCTTTCGATTATTAGCACCGCAGAGCCTGGATGATCCTGCAGCACAGACATTATCGAATACGATCTGTTGTCATTTTTATTCAGAATAATGACAAGCAAGGTAGCACTGATCATACGTTTAATTACGTTGTTATTTCTATTGGTTAAGAATATGTAATTCTGTATTTATACCCACCCACTCCACCAATCAACACCACTATCTAGAACCCCTATCACATGACTCAAGAGAGAACGGCTCAGGGGCAGGGAACATATATAAGAACTAGACACGCTACCTCATAGAGCAGCCCGCAGTTGTTCTCCAGCCAACGAATCCCCTACATTGCTCTCTCATCTGACTTACACCACGGAGCTGCCTCCTTAGAATGCACATGGGCAAAGCTCTCCGTGGAACCGATCCAGGGATTGACACTAAGCGAGATTGGAGCAGCAATACGTTCGAGATTTGGAATAATAGCTATAAGAAGATTCATCTCCTACGTATTTTGCAAATTGAAATATATACTTCTGCAGATAGCAATAACTAACATCTCCATTGAAGAAGTTGTACCATCCGCCAAGCTTGCGCTTAATCAGCAATAACTAACTATGTAGTTAGTTATCAGCCAATCTCAATTCATTAAGTTTTAACTAACTAGAGTATTCTGAAAATAAATGCTTTTTGCTAACTAATACTGAGCCTATTGTATCCACTGGATTCATACTGAGTATTTACGAAGCTAGTAGTGCATACAGAATTATTCTATTAGAGGGATTTTGCAACGAATTCGAGGCATATAATAAGAACTAACCTAGACTACCTAATCAGGCCTAGAAAGGCGCTACTAGTAAGGATATATATTTTAACGGGCGTTTTAGCCAAATACACTTATCAGCTAGCCTATAAGATATTATATTACTTAATAA
>OJKM01000220.1_pt1 | contig 10825 bp, 10 predicted proteins | sample 1596631 | NCBI WGS metagenome assembly OJKM01 (sample SAMEA3904683, study PRJEB24821) | metagenome | biome: Builtin; feature: hospital; material: surface | place: USA | collected 2013-06-06 | reverse complement strand
GATCTACACGTAAGGAGTCGTCGGCAGCGTCAGATGTGTATAAGAGACAGGACTAAGGGTCGGCTTGGATGGAGTTGAGTTGGTGTTGAAGACTGGGATGGTGACGGTGACCGCGCTTGCGGGTTTGATGCCTGGAGCCGGCTTGTGGACTGTTGAGAGATCGAAAGGGAGTCCGGCAACGGAAGCTCGTTGTTAGGGGTCGCCATCAGGTTTTATCGGGCAGGCAATCAGCTGCGACTTCGATTCGGGGGTAACGATGGTATTTTTAAAATGGAATGCGTTGATTCTCGTTCGGGACATCGATAAATGCTTGTCTTTGTAATCCGTCTTCCTTCCGTTTCTTTCGACTTTGTTGGTTATAAAAGGAGTGTCTGGTTTGGGAAAGCTAGAGAGCACGCCCTGCCTCTGCTGTCATATCATCACGATAAGCTGGCTGCGAGGTTCGAAACAAGGGGTCTCGATGTTTAAATATATGTATGAATGCCTGGCGAGGTGTCGTTCGAAGGGGGGAAATTTCTTGATGACTGTTGAAAATGTACGGGCTCAACCTCAGGCCGCGAGTGGGAAAAAAAGGGAGCTAATCAGATTAGTTAAAGGGAGACAAGGGGCAGTTCATGCAGGGGCCGAACTAACCCAGGGCGGAGCGTAGACTGGGCCAGCCGGCTAATACAACGATTACGATGGAGACTCACGCTGTTTCTTCACACAAGATGGGTCCTCCAGACGAAGGACCTGTCACCGAGATTGTCGCTCGCTGTCAAGATATTCCCCCGTTTGAAATTTCTTTTTGCTGCTCGGAGGTTTAATGTCCATGGGCGGCTCAGCTTTGCCTTCAGGGTTAATAACGAGCCATCAGCTTCGCGATCAGTCGAATACGAGAATGGGAGGCGAGCTTACTAAGGCCGTTGCCATGAAAAACCACGCAAAAAGACAGCTGGAGGCTCCTGATGGACGCAGACGGACAGGAGAGACAGCTGAGACGACGCAGGTGGTGGTGAGAAGGGCTTGTATCGGGCCTGTGTTTGATGTTGCTGCTGTCCGACGTGAAACTGCAGCAGAGCCGACAAGGGGGGAAAAGAACGGCTTCCATGATATCAAGTGGCCACGCAAGAAGAAAACATCAGATCGTTCGTTCATTCATAATATTCAATCTATCTATACAATACAGAGAGCAAAAAGTCGTCAAAAATCCATAAGAGGCCGAAAAAAACATCGAGGAAGTAAAAACTTCCCCTTTGGGATATCCAGATATCACGTGAAGCATATATATATCCATATATCCAAAATATAGACGTCGTCTCTTTGTACAAGGAATAGACATGAAGGTCTTCGAGTTAACAGAAAGGAGGAAAATAGTAGAAAGCTAATAACTCAGGGGAAGCTGTCGAGGTACTTGCGGTGGGGGCTCAGGAATCCCCAGTTGGAGAATTTGTCCCAGTTGATGGACCATGCCATCAGACCCCTGAAGGATGGGGATTTACCACCGCGAGGCTTGTAGGTCCCGCAAGACTCGCCCTTCATCAAGCAGTCCAGGGCGTCCTGTACGCCCTTTGCGTCGATGAAGCCGTTGCCAGCGCTGACGGTGGATGGTAGTCCAATGGCAATCTGATCCTCTCTCAGCGGTGGGAAGGTGTTGTTCGTCTTGGCCACGGGGAAACCAGCCTTGAGCATATCCGCCATGGCAATGAGGAAATCTGGAGTGCCAACGTTATGGTACTGGTCATCAAGACCAATAATCGGGCCGGAGTTGTAGTTCTGTACCTGCAGAACAGTCAAGTCGTCTCGCATGGCGTGGATAACAGGCAGATAGGATCCCGCACGGGCATCGTTGCCGTTCGAGGGGCCATATGAGCTGTACCCCAGCTGCACGAAGAAAGTCTCTGGTGCCATGGTCAAGACGAAGGCCTTGCCATACTTTCCCTTCAGAGACTTCAATGCAGCAATCAAGTTGACAACCACGGACGTCTTTGGATTCTTGAAATCGGTGTCTCCCTGGTCGAGGTAAAGAGAGTGTCCCTCAAAATCAATATCCAGCCCATCAAGGCCGTATTTGTCGATAATACCTCCCACCGAGCTGACGAATTTATCCCTTGCTTCGGTCGTTTTGAGCTGGACCTGACCGTTCTGCCCTCCGATTGATAGGAGTACCTTCTTGCCTTTGGCTCGCTTGGCCTTGATGGCAGCCTTGAATTCCTCCTCACTTTCGACGTTAGGACATTCTGTCTTGGGGCACATGGCAAACTTGATCTCCCCCGAGTCCACAGATGTAGGCTCCCCAAAAGATAGTTCGATAATGTCCCATTCATCAGGAACATCTGCAAGTTTCAAATAGCCAGACCCGTTAGCAAAGCTTGCATGTAGATACCCGATCATTGCATGCTTGTTGAGCTCCGTCCCGTTGGTTGAAAATGGTCTGGCCACTACTGTTGTTGCCGCGGTCAGGGCCGCCAGTATGGTGAACGGGGTCTTCATGCTGTGCTTGATCTGGCAACTGCGTGACCCGGTTGGTGGCGTACAAAAGGGGAGAAATCTAATATCACCCTATTCAGGCTATGTCCTTGAACAGGTGTCTCGGAAAGGCTTATAGAACTGTCTGTCTGTTTGGACTATGAGACATATCGTTTACCCATTCGAATGCCTTTATATATCTATCCTCTCGTGGCTACTGTTACACAACCGAAGATACTGTTGACATGTTAGAGATGACTTTTGGACGTCATTCTTCCTCATGACTTGCACTGGTGCCGGGCCAGGAACACCACTACAGAAATTTGGCACGTCACCCTTTACCTCTCTGTGGCTTCCATCTTTGACAGTTATCGGTGAGATGATGGACATAAATGTTTTGATGGCTCTTGTGAACATTACGGGGGAATGGGATACTACCCACGGATGGAGGGACCTCCTGTTGAGTACGGAGTGGTCATATTTCGAAAAGATAGCACGCGCAGGAGATGTGACAGTCGTCTATTTCATTCATGTACTCTTGATAATGGTAAGGTTTCGATAATTGTCCATTCTCCAGCCGACTTTTTCGTTTAATAGGACACAAACTAGGAGCCAGGCATCCAAATACCCCATTACTGCATAGTACTTAGGAGTACCAACTCAAATTCGCCTCGACTATATTCCACATTAGATACCGTGGACAGGGTGTTTACTTAGCCTCGTGCCATCGCCCATGTCGGAGAATTCAATATCGCTCCCGTGCAACTGCCCCATTGTCGGGATCGACAGTCAGGTACCGATCCGATGCGAATGAAACGGTCATACCAAACACTCATAAAGAATATAGTGTGGTCATTATGCCACTATGGCTTAATCCACGTGTATATCCGACTAATTGACATGGGATAAAAATGTTAACTCTCTCAGGAATTAGTGCGATTATTCTATTCTACTGGATACACGTTTTCCTTAGTCAATATCCCAGTGCATCAGCTGGGGAGTTTTATTTGGATCGGCCGACCAGCTCGTGAACGGTCAGGTTGTAGTGTTGTCGTCAATCACGCCTCGGTAGAAATCCTGGGCGCTTGGGCTGGCAGTTAGTCGCGTGATATAAGGTCGGTGCAATAAGCGCGAGTCGTAAGAACGCTTTCGTTTTAGTGAATACCAGTATCATTTTCGATCGTAGCCTCAATCATCTCTGCCAAATGGTCATCTGTGATGATCACATGCTTACAGACTTTCGAGGATGAACTTCGGGGCTGGCGATATAATACAACTCTCATCGGAATTCATGAAGGCCAAATGGAAATGAAATTGAAAATTGAAGAGTTACACAAATTTTCAGCCATGTCGATGGCAAAAGGGAGCCTTTCAACATAGATATAAAATGCAAGGTGTATAAAAGGGATATTGTATTGATTGAAAATCGCTGTCCGATTAAATAAATGTCAAATTATAAGCAGCAGAAGCAGATATGATTAGTTAAACATTGGATTGATTCGAGGACTCCTCTTGTCCCATTATAGTTTGTGAGTTGAACGCCACTTATTACTATAACAGTCTAAGGTATTCTATAAGGGCCAGGCATACTAGTAGAGGGTAGAGCCTATGCTCCAAATATAGGTTGATGATAGAGGGAACCTAGCTTAGAGATAAACGGGTCGGGGATAATAAGATCTTTTGAAGACGATGAAAAATAAAGGTTTATATAATCTCCCTTAGGTAGATATTCGCTTCCCTCAAATATATTAGACTCGAACTGCTAGCTATATACCTACTAAGTCAAAAAACGGCCCCTCTAGTTATAACGCGGCCGGGTTTCCCTGCATTTATTGCTGCATTATAGTTTCTACGTGCCTCCTGAGGCTAGCTAGTTCGTTCCTGAAGATACACAGCTTGTTGGGATTCATTACCAGAAGCTATCTACTCCTAAGATTTAATTTCTTATGGAACCTTTATTTAGGTTGGTCCCTGAGGAGTCGTGGCGGGCATAATGCGCGACTACTTCAATTATCCATCCATTTGGACATGTTTCGGGCCGACTGCAAGATGAAATGAAGACGGAGCTTTTTTAATAGTTGTTCTGCTACAGAAAGCTTTTAAATGTTCAAACTATAAAGTGGGGTCAGAACTTATGGCTTTTCTTGAAATTAGCAGGATCCTAATTGTATTCGTAACTCACTCCAAGCACAGCTTTACAATAAGAAAAACAACGATTGAGCATAAGGCTTGTCCGGGCTGTCTCAGAAGCCGTTGAGACCTTCAAAGCTGCTACCGCCGTCGAGGCTACCGATACCATGGCCGGGACCAGCCTCAGGGACGTACTGCCGGAGATACTCACTCTGATATTGGAGAAACTTCCCGACCTCCAGCGCGGCGTCACCCTTGCTAGAAATCACACTCGTGGAGGCAATAATAGGAGTCAAATATGTAAATTTCTATGCATAAAGAATCCTGATGCTATATGCAAACAAGCCTTTTCGACTCTCTGAGCAACTTCTCTTGACGGCCAATATAGAAGCAATAGTATTAAAGGCAAAGAAACCTCTCTCGGGTATATATATCGGCAGACACCCAACGGTCCGACCTCCAATCGGAAAGTATGGGTACTTGATCAACTTGCCCGCCCCTTAGTTGCGACGACCTGATTTGTGCTTGTTAGCTACGTAAACTACGTCTGGATTAAGGAACTTGGTTCAGTGTGGGGCTTGTCCACAACTCGGGCACTCTGACTGGGTGGTTGAGACACTGCTGCCGCAATGATCCGATGGCATGGCGAAAGATTGGAGGACGTTTATTTGAAGATCATTTGTTGGAAGGCCTATCATTGTTATGATAAGGAGGGCTGGCGAAGAGGAGTTATAGCAAGTAGGACTCGCTAGGACTCGCGAGCGAGTGTCACCTTTATAGAGGTCTAAGGGCTGCTGCCTAGAGTTATCGCTCCACGTGACTGGCATCAGTATACATGTCGGGACCGGGGAGTTCTCCTGAATTCCGACACTAAATCTCCTATCATTTTTATTCACTCCTGTTTCTGTCAACTACTATGTCGTTCACCAACCAGATGTTAAACGACCGGAAGGAAAAAGATTGTATCGGTATTATCCACGAAAGAAAGTACTATCGTTCAGGTGTCTCGTTTATCAAGCGCTCACTTCGACCGAAGGAATGGCAAGTCAGCCAATTTAAGGGAACGGTTCAGGAGAGAGAGGATACTGAATGAAGCTGCGACTCTACAGTTATTAAAGGAAAACTCGACCATTCCTATCCCGCACCTATACTGCTGTTTCGAAGACGATGATGCCGTTTATCTCGTGATGGAGTATGTCGAGGGGGTCAGCATGGATCGCCTTACTGAGGATCAGAAAGCGAGAGTTGAGAGTGAATTAGAAAAACATATCTAGAATCTTCATGCGCTCCGTTCTTCGAAGATTGGAGGTCCTACGGGCCTTGTGATCCCTCCCTATCGTGCTATGCAAAAGTCGTTCAACGATGATTGGGAGCCCTAACAGTCAGATAAAGATGAATTTGTCTTTTGTCATAATGACCTCTCCCAAAATAACGTTATCGTTGACCCAAATTCATTAAAGATAAGGGCAATTATTGACTGGGAATATGCTGGATTCTATCCTGCTTATTTTGACCGCTCGTTCTTCAGGCGCAAAGGGCCGTCGGTGGCGATTGACGGTGAAATAGATGATTCAGAGATATTGCTTGATTTCCTCTATTGCGTCTGCAAGGCACCTTAACATAATGACCCTTTCCATAAAAGGCTCATTCCGATACTTGTTAGCTACTCGCCCAGGACTACAAAATATCACGTTGTTATGGTGGAAAAACAGCATGACGTTCGCGGGGAGGGAGGATTCACGTTGTATGCTATGTAAATGAAATGGCAGAGATCCGCTTGCGGTTTTAACGACGGCGAACAGTATGTGAGATATGTAATATTAAAATAAACGATAGCTACCTATATAATTATTAGGTATAAAATCTTAATTATATTAAAGGGTCTAATTCTATCTTTATAATCAAAGTTTTCAATATTAATAAAAAGTTAGTTAGACTAAGTTCAATTAGCTAGCTATACTATAGGTAAGGCTTTCTTCGTTCTAGTGGACGCCCGTTGACGTTATGCCAGCAAGCGACTGTGTTACGTGTGAGTCACTAAGATTTTAAGTCACAGCGCTTCGTAGCCAGCCATAGTCTCGGTGCTGGGTTTTGCATTGCTTTTCTCCGTTTGAGGGGTGGGCCAATTAGCCACCTTGTAAGGAGCATCGTCCGCCAAGCGTCTACTTTATGAATGCATGGGTTGTTGCGGTGTAAGTACACCGCCGCATAATGGGCGGATCTTCTGCCTCACCTGTTGGGTGATGGCCGTAAAGTCTAATACTACCCCAGTAATCGATAAATTCGATCTCGGCAGGGTGTTGAAACTCTACTTGCATAATTAAGTATAATCATAAATTTTGTGTTTGGTAAGGGAACCAAAGCGCCGCGACGGCCCTTTTCGCCCAAAATAACATAATTCCTGCCTTCATGCAGGGCCTGCGTCAGTCAACATCATAGTAGTCTTCATACATATGAGTCATAGCTTTGGGAGAAATGCCCTTTAATCCTACAAATAGCTGGCGTGTGGTTGTTACCTATCTACCAAAAAAAAACTTGGATGTTCCCACCTCAACCTTTAAAGTGAGCAGTGAGCTTTTTTTCATTGAAGAAGCGGATTTCGAGCTTGAGCGTACATTTCAAGAATCGGTAATATCATCTCCCATCTATGGTTAGGATTATTCTCATCAACGTCATAGATTCAAAATGTGCTGGCAGATGCATAAAACCCCAGTGCGATTCCCAGACTGTATCGGAAGGCCGCTGGGAAATTGTATCCAGTTCGATCCTATGGAGGACTACGTTCAATGGTGCCAGGACGCGGAGTCGAGAGGGAGCCAGTGTGCAACGCCAACGCCAACCTCGCAGACAAGCTCCACGAGGCGAAAAATCAACTGCCCGCGCCATCGCAAAATTAAAGCCAATACGTCTCCTTTGCAGAAAGATGATGGGGGGGCAGGCAGCGGCGGTGTGGGTTTGCCGGCTGGATCGGGGGTGAGAGTTGGCGCTTAGTGACAGGGGTGGACTCTGTTTTAATCACTCGTCAACTGTCACGTGTTCACCTCAGTACTTTATTTATTACTCCAGTCTGGACGCCAGATTCTCGAACCGCAAATTTAAATTCCTTGCAGACAATTTTATATCTCAAATAGCCGTTTTCTACAAATCAAATGTCATCACCAGTCCTTGATCTTGACGGTATTTCCGTTCCTCAAGAGCAAATCCTTGGCTATGGCAGGTCGGGGTTGGTAATTCGTGTCGAGAACACCGCGCTCAAAATACCTTTACGATATATTAGGAGCAGCGATGACGAGGTTGAGATAAATACCGAAGTTATCCAACGGGAACAGGAGGCCTATCGACGCTTAGGACAATGTGAAGGCGTTGTGGCCTGCCTCGAGATGTCAGAGAAATCTACTCGGCTTGCTCTAATGGAAAATGGTGATCTCCGCTCCTATATCACCAAAATTCGGCCGTCGAGGTTGCTTCAGCTCTTCTGGTTCCGTGAAACTGCTTTCACTCTTTCTCGCATACATGATCGTCGCGTGATCGTCGCCGATGTCTCAAGTCGAAACCTCCTCCTCGATGCCGACCTTTCTATCAAAATCTGTGACTTTACCGAGTCGTCTATACTCCCGTTAACAGCAAATATAGAGGCTGCCAACGACAACGGGTATTCAATTCAGACAGATATTGGTCAACTCGGAGCCGTGATGTATGAAGTTATAACTGGAGAACAGTGTGAGTTCAATCTCTTCGGGGGTGAGGTCTCGAACGGTAGGGCTGCCTGGCCACGGAGGGAAACCCTTCCTAATACGCAGAATGTTTGGCTGGGCCCGATTATTGCGAGATGCTGGACAGAAGGGGGGTTTCGTAATGTACACTGTTTGTTGGAGGCTTTAGAGTCCGCGGCTTGCCTCGAGGAGCACCCTACGTCGAAAATGGAGGTAATGGGTCGATGGCTCCATAAAGCATACGCTATGTTTTTCAATACGTGACGGTTTATTTTCCTCAGCATTCACCCTTATTTCACCATTAATACTTCTAGGTTTCTTTGCCATCCGTCCATATAAAATAAGCCTCAAACTCGAGGCGCCTTTTTGGTTGTTCCTTACCGTGATGCTAGAGGGTGATAACGTCACGTAATATCCAGTACAATTCTGCTCTAATCTTCAACAGTACAAGTTAATCTGTATAAATATCGAGGGTTATCCGCTCTGTCGTCCCGAATAAGAGGGACATCTGCATATTGAAAGGTGGTGAAAGGGGGTTTTCTGTCGGAATTATTTCCGTTTCCCGCTTTATACACCATCAGCATATGCTGACTAAGCTCACAGCAACCGCATCTGGGAGATGAAGGTTTCGTTGGAAATTTCCAACGAGGCTCTGTGAGTCAGAGGGGCCCAAAGCCAAAAGTCACATGATACCGTTTGATTCCACAGCTATGTAAGCCAAAAAAAAAAAAAATACAAGCCTGTCTGAGCCATTATCCGTAGTGCCTAAGCGAAATCATTGACCAACCCTTTAATCGGATTTTAGGAAGCGGAGATGGGGTCAATTTGCTACCAGCTCTCTTCAACTTGCTGGAGAGCTAGCTTCGTTATAGCCTGCGTGAAGCACAGGCCCTATAGAAAGACCACGGAACTAGTCGACTGATATTTCCGGATGCTACGGTAGATACATAGTTATAAAAAGTAAAGTAGTCTAGCTAGACAAGCGCTTGCGCTTTTTATCCCTGTAACGAAGGCGCTGTAGGAGCACTCGCTGGCACTCCGCCAACGTGGACGACGCAGTTTCCCGGGGGAATAGCTCCTCGACGTCAACCTCCGTAAGTTGAGGACCCGCCTGCTCTCTTCTTTGGACAAATGCATCTAGCTTGCTTAGAATTAGCTTGTGTAGCCCCCTACGGCTGGTACGTCCAACTTTGATAACCATCTCGCAAGCCGCAGAGTCTAGGCGGAGCATCCCACTGCTCTGGAGCGTATCATAGTCGCCACCTCCGGGTCCCCCGTAGAGCCGGATGCCTCCTCCACTTTCGACGGCGACGGACCACGACGCGATATACTCCGCCTCCAGTACCTATATGACGCTTTGGAAGAACCAAGGGTCGCGACCGGCCTGGAGGAGAAGCGTGATTAGCTCCTTAACGACGGGATAGAGCGCCGGAACTCGACCAAGTGGCCGACCCGGCCGGCGCCCCTTACTAAAGATAGACCAGCCGCACGGGGCGCATCGGACGCAGAGACCGATCAAGAAGCCTATAGCCTCCTCGGAGGACAGGCGCCTAGCTAGGACCATTCCGATAGGGATCAGTGCCTCCTCGAGGCCAAGGCCAATTGAGACCTTCCAGCCCTCGTCAAAGAGGCGGCGAAGGGCGTTTCCGTCGAGCTCACGGCACTCGGTAGCAGACAGCAGCCCCCAGAATACTTTGGGTAGGCTGGCCCTCTCATCCATCTTTGCATCAAGACACGTGCACCTGAAGATTTGCCGTGAGATACGCGGAAGGTCGCCCCAAACGTCGGGGCGTGACAGGCTGCGGGCGGCCGAAAAGAGGGAGTAGAGGTCGGGGAGCTCCTCTAATATCAAAGAGAGGATCTCCGGCAGCAAATCCCTAAGGCTTGTCCCAGCCATGGTGTCGGTGGTCTCAATCGCTATAGCGGCTTCGAAGGTCTCAACGCGGCCACGGAAAAGGGGGGGAGACCACGGCGACGATTATAAAGGCACACGCAGTTAGGGTATTAAATTCCTTTGGGAGAATACCGATAGTAGATGGTAGCTACGCGGAGGGAGAGGCCGTGAGTGTGTTGGCCGTTGAGCCATCACGATAGAGGCTATTCAGCCAGTACCGCAGGAAACGGAGAGAGGAGAGAGGGAGAGAGAAGGTGGGGGGAGACCGCGGAGCCTAAGGCCACGGTATACCGGGGGACCTCAATGGATATAAGAGCTGAACAATGCAGGGGGCGCAGGCGAGGCGAGACGGGATGAAGGTGGGCGGGAGGTAAGGCAGAGAATGCGGGCGTAGAGGAGGGAAAGGGAAAGAGGAAGTGCGTGTGCGATAGAGGGAGGTCGACAGGATTTATATAGATATAAGGTAACGCGATACTAGTTCAATAGGGTCAAGGCAGTAAGTAGTGTGCTAAACTGTTTACGGACGCACTAAACCTGAAGGGGCGAGAGCTAACTGGAAGGGGATGACACCAGGCCCGAAGGGGAAGGCGCGGGAGAAGGGGGCTCCACTTGCCATTGTCCTGTTTACTTAGTATTATTA
>OJKM01000219.1_pt1 | contig 10838 bp, 8 predicted proteins | sample 1596631 | NCBI WGS metagenome assembly OJKM01 (sample SAMEA3904683, study PRJEB24821) | metagenome | biome: Builtin; feature: hospital; material: surface | place: USA | collected 2013-06-06 | reverse complement strand
AAAAAGAAAAGTTATCGTCACAAAAGGCCTTTTGTGACGATAACTTTTCTTTTTTCATGAAAGGATCAGCCTGAATGTGAATTCAGGCCATTATTTTTTAAAGGCAGACCATGATGATCTATCCAATGTATATATAAAACAGCTCACCGCTCTGTGTCTTAAACGCCTTTTCTGCCTTATTTTACACCCATGCCCAGCCTGATAGTTTGCAATTCTTTCAGCTTTTTCCACATTATGGTCACATTCTGCCTAAATCTATTCTTCCCCATTAAAGAGGTAAAAGAGCTGGGCGGTGACACAAGGTGGTCGGGGAGGGAGAAGCAGACGGGTGGAGCGGGGCCGAGCAGGGATGCGAGGCACGAACTTGGCGGCCAGTCTTACCACTCGCCAGCTCCCATGACCCATCCCCAGCCGCACCAGCCTTCAAATGGTCCTCATGTGTCCCGCCCTCCACCCGCATATCCTTCCCCTGAGCGAACTTTCCAATCGATTGAAGATGCATACTTTAATCAAGAATTAAAATCCGCCCGGCCCGCCCCGTACATAGACGACTTGCCAGAAACAATTAGCCCCACACCAAGGCTCCATAACGAACCAGAAATAGATACTGATGTTGGCGGAAAGGACACAAATAGGCGTTATGGTTACATACAGTCTATTCAAGTTCCCTTGTTACCGTTGGTAGCAACAGATCTATATGGAGCAGCTACACTGGCTATATCACATAAGCTTAAGACTATCAAGGAAATTACTCTCCCGAATCATGGTCCATCCAGGCCTCCTTTCGAGTACTCCGTACAAAGATGGTTGGTGGAGTAACTAAGAAAGTGGCTGAGGCTTGGCAAATATTTCCCAGCCACAGTTCGATTTATTATTCTACTAACCAACGCTCAACACGACCTTCACACGTCTCTCTTCATTACTCCCTCCCTCCCCTCCCTCTGTCTCTACCATACAGGAATTCGTTTTACATGAATAGCTGGGGTCATGTCGCTCTCTACCACAACGGCACCCTACCACGACTGGTACACATCAACTTCCTCCCAGTTAAGATCGATAAAGTTCGGCCCCCTCCCAGCCAATGGACGCATAGGCATGACTGTACACCTTGCTGGAGATCTGTCAAGTGCATAATATACACTACCTTGCTGGCGCTCCCACACTATTTCATTCCGCATCTCAAGAAGCTCTTTCACCAGAAAGACTGCCCGGAGTCGTTTGGGGTCCGTGAGCAAAGGGCTTTTGTCAAAATTGTCAGGAGTTTTGGCGCACTCATCGTCTCCATCACATATTATGGTGTTCCACGAGGAGAGCGCAGAGGATAGAGAGCTGGAATCCGCATTCGAATTAGAGTTTGGCAGACTGGCATGTACCGTCTGGATACAGGAGGTGTTGAATGTGACGGCTTTCCCTTGGATGGATTGTCGGGGATAGCTGTGAGGGCAGCGGGCGATAACACCCAGCACTGCCCTCTCTTGGCTAAGGTGTGGGAGGGATCTCGATACCGGGAGGCTCAAGTTGAATGCTTCAGCGCCATCCATCATGGTGTCTCGGTGGTAGTCACAGGCGGGGACTGAGGCTTAGGTATACCTGTTGTATCGTATGCACCACGAGTCATGGGGAGTGCAGGGACAATGGGCGACAAAAATTCCGAAGTAGTTCACAAAAAGGAGGATGCTAAAGCAGACAAACTACAACGAACGACCATGGAGGTTTTATAGTGGTTTTATACTTGAATCAACCACCCGGGTCTAGAGCTAGGAAAAATGGTAGTTACACGATCACATAGAGGGTGCTGCAGGTAAGAAGGGTCGGCGGCGGACGGCACGATAGGAAGTGCAAATTCGATGGGCAGATAAGCAGCTAAGGTGCTAAAATAGTGCCAAATGAAATCTATATATCCCCACTACAAGTCCCTTGATGAGGTTTCTTCTATACCATTAAGTCTCAGGGCAAGTTACAAGATGTGCGACTTTATCAAAAGATCATACAAATGTGGATGCGACCCGCACTACCTTGTCAAGGCGTGGTGTATCAACTATCAGCGCTCCGCGCATCCGCTGTCCGCCGCACGTTATAGCAAGGTAAGGCTTTCCCTTAGCAATAGTAATGAAGCAGAAGGGTTTACTAAAATTTGATAGCCAAGTCAATCTTCAGTGCGGTATAAGTTAGCCGTCATTATTATGGAAAATTAAAGTTGCTAATATTCAAGTAGGTAAATGTATACGATCTGGCCGGACACCAACTCAGGTGCAGTCGATCCATAACACCTAGCAGTGATGGAGATTTCGTGGTCTTGCTCTCTCTTAGTGAGCCACCATCATAGCAAGTGTTCTCCTAGCATCGTGGTGTGGGGGCCTAATTGACTTGGTTTATTTTGGCATGTAAAGGGATTTCCCCAGCTTACTATCATAGTCACAAAAAGACACTTTTGGAAATAACTTCCCATGTGTTCTCTAAAGAATGGCTTCTTCCTTATAGGCAGGGTTGAAGCAAGATCACCTCTAGGCATGGTTATAAATAAATTTTCTCATGAAATAGTATTGAACCGTTCCAGCTCCTCATTTTTATGGTAGGTCGCTCGATGTTGGTAGAGCAGGGGGTCAATTTTTCAGGAGTGCACTACAGAATCTATGCCTCAGGGGCTGGTGACCTCTGTCTACTTATTTATATAGTATCTGCGGGCACTCATTGAAAAGCTCACTTTTCCTCACCACTGTCCAATGTGGAGCAGAATGGAGCAAATGATGGTCGAATATGACGATTGCTCGAATGCCGGCCACGGGCATATGTTCCCAGAATTTCACTCTGATACACCAACAACCGATCCTCGAGCCTATCAGGTGATCAACCCAATCCCACTTCAGGGGAAAATATCCAAATATCTGCCTTCTAAGCCAACCGTGAGTGCTTTCACCACCATTGTCTATACGTGGCTAATATTTGCCTGGATAGATTATTATCCTATACAAATATAAGAACGAGTTACTCACCATAGATGAACGCGCCCGACAACAAGATCATCAACGACAGGAGGTGCGAGGAGCTGGCCAAGAGCCTGGACAGCTTCGCGAGCTCGGAGGCCTCACCCCTCCCCCAGGAGTGATGAGAATGGACACGCTCACGACCAAGAAGACGAGCAAGAGCACGTTCGCGGGTATGGCGCTAGCACCCGCGTTGGATAATGTGGGGTGTTTTCAGGGGGGATGGGGCCAAATTAAACTCGGGTATCGGTTCCTTCAAGGATCTTCGGGCAGAGGACCAAAAGTTACTCAAAGTAGTAGGTGTGGGAGTGGTTACTCTTGTCCCGTTACGGCGGTAAGTGGGTGCCGAATGTTGAAGCTGGTAAGATATTATTTGTTAACTATTTAATTAACAAAGGGATATTGAAGTGGTGTCCAATCAGCAAAGAGATAATGAACCGGCGTTTCTCTGGTATGTGTAGAGAGGACCCAACCCCCAATATTGATCACTAACAAGAGCATAGTTTCTGCCTCGTATTGGATAAGCAACCAGCTCGTTTCCGGGAGACAAATATCGGCGTATCTCTGTGGATTAGATTATCAATAAGCCACCGCAGAAAGGTCAAAGTACAGGTGGGTTACGAGAGCGAGCTACAACTACTTTGTCAACTCGGTCTATGTAAGGAACCTTTGCATGACCGTCTTCATAAGTACTATTGGAGTGCCAAAGCATACCATCTAAGGATAGAATTATAACTAGAGCGGTATGGCTATATGGGGCATTGATTAAAAGGCAAGCAGATTATCAAGGACAATTAATGAAAGTAATTATAGTGGTACATAGTATTTTAACTTTGTTACCAACTTCCTCTCTGTTTGTGTCTCCTCTTAACAACTTAGGGGTAGTCAGCTCGGTATAAGTTGTACAGCCTTGAACCATGGTAATTGGCCTTGCATCGTAATAGTAATGAGCCTCCAAGGAATAACAAGATATAGGATAGAGTTAAAGACAGCTGGGGCTGAGAGCGAACTACAAGAACTATGTAGTTAAGGTTGTGAGACTGCAGAGCTCTTCCTTGAAGGAAAGGCTTTTTGCTACTAATGCAGGAGAGTGTGGTAACTAGTTATATGTAACAAGGGAACTTACCTAGGTAGGTACCTAGGCAGTGATGTGTTTAGAGCCTTATCGCATGAGTAGATGGGTAATTTACTAGGCGAACGACTCGGGGCTGAAACTTTACTTCTCAATATGGTGCTTTCTGTCTATGCCAATTTCTACTACATAAAATATGCCTCTATACCTATAAAAAGCCTGAACTCCGCTCAAAGATAATGAATACTCATTTCACTAACTCAGAACCGCAGTCTACTTATCATCATCGCGGTAATGACTTCCTTTCAAGTATACTATATCCCTGATAGGGAATCAGCCCTCCGCAAGATCTTTGAGGTAAATACCTTTCTCCGCCAAATCCAAGGTGCCCACACCCTCCGTGGTCCCCATGGCTGGTTTATAGCGTCCTATACTCCGACGCGTATCCCCTATGCTGTTCTCATTCACAATGACACTTCTCTCGATAAGCAACAAATCAATCAAGAAGACTTTGCAATAGCAGCAGCCGACGCAGCCAACTCCAAAAATATAGACGCATGGTTAGCATACAAGAGGATCGCGGAGCAAAACAATCTAGTTTCCAAAATCGAATACTGGCGTTACTCACAACTGAAAGCCTCACGGAAATTTTATATATCAAGGCAACAGAGCCTTCTCAACCTAGAGGGCAAGATAAACAAAACATTTACTTGTCTCTCCAATAAGACATTGGAAGCGGCTGTTAAGGAAGTCCAGAATCTCTCTGTCTCCCTAGTGAAGATGCGGAAGGAGGGCGAAACACAGTTAGACGAGGAATATCGAATCCTACGACAGGGCGTGAACTTCATCCAGGAGAAGGCAGCTACTTGTGAAGGGCCGGTTGGCTCCATTCTTTATCTTTTCACAACGGCCAAAAAGACCAGGACAGAGGGTGTTCATGCGTTGTTAGTTGCGCACCAGCACCTTACCCAGGTGGTGGATTATATTCGTTCACTGAGAACATTCATAGGGGGAGAAATCCAACGTCTTGAGCAGCCTCTTCAAGATCTCGAGCTACCTAAGGTAAGGAGTTCCCCACAAATTTTCTCTTTCCTTAAAATACTTACTAGGCTATAGATACCAAGACCTCATATTCACCAGCTCTACTTTCTATGTGCTGTACTCCTTTTCTCATGCGTGGAAAACCCAGTCTTCGAGGACCGGCAGCAACAGCTGGAAGACATACTCTCGTAGGAGAAGGAAGATTGGGCAACAGAGTTTAAGTGTATCGAGAACTCAACCGACTATTACCTGGCTATGCACAACCACCTACAAAACATTCCCTATTTCAAAGATAACGGCCTTCCGGAGGGTATAGTGGAAAAACAGTACAAATACCTGGCTGCCAATATCCAGAGTATATCAGCAAATACACCGATACAGCCAGCCGGTCTAAAAGACGAACGTTTTTCCGCCATACAAAATCTCCTGATAATCCGTGCTGGGATTGGGTGGTTCGCGGCTTTACCAAAGGTGACAGGACATCTTCGGTTAATGATGAAGCCTGATACTTTTCTGACAATTCAACGATCACTTCTATATAAATATGTTGATACAGAGGTGATCGGCGACCATGTTGATAAGCTCATCCTACTTTTGGAGCCTCCTAAGGAAAGAGAGTGGTTAAATAAGGATCTGGGTAACGGCAGACCGGCTTGCGGGACGAAAAGGCTGAGCCCATGCCCGGCGGGTGACGAGAGGCCTGCAAAGAAGTAATCCAGATATGGAGGTATCCAGGTATGGAGGCAGACAGATGTTTCGTTTGATTCCCTTCTAGTTTGTTTGATCTTCCCTTTTACATAAATCCGCTTCCATAGCTAGTTAATTAATCCGCTTAATACATTGGCTCACAAGTTAGCAAAAAGGCTTAATAGAGTTGAGAAAAATTTATGAATGGAGTGAGCCCACAGTAATCGCGCGTAGAGATAAAGTTGGTCACTTTGACAGATAGCTTTTAAGCAGGCGGCCATAGGATGGGTATAATTTCCCAAGTAGGGTGCATTTCAAAAATGGGCAACTAGGCGCCATGTAATGTTGGGATTGTGGAACGAGCTCCCGTTCGGTGGTGACTTTTAATAAACTTGTTGTATTAGGAAATGAGACCGTAATCCCAGGAGGCCGGCAGGACTAAATATATTGGGACAAACTCTAATAAAAAATCTATAAGAGTGACGGAAATCCATCCTCTCTACTAGAACTGGACGATAATTAGCAAACATCAGACATGGGGCTCTCTTCCTCTGATGTAGCGACAGCAATCGTCGCAGTCTGCTTTCCCACACTCTCAAACACTCAATCAGGGAGTGCCTACCTTATCCTATCAAAAAAAGCGGTTCCTTATGGGTTCTCTAGGCGACCGACACCGGTACCGGAGAGAGAGATAATGGAATGGTTGGCCGCCGACCCGGGCCTTTTGGACGACCACTCCACTATAGCCATGTATTTTGACCGGACAGCCAAAAGCTTCGAAGATATGGTCAACTTCTTATTTAGCCCTGACGTTGAAACTTGCATAGGCAGCTGGCGTACTCCTACCTCCCCTAACTGTGCTGAGGACTCCCAGGGCGGGGCGGATTGTGTGCTGAGGGTGAATGAATGCATGGTATGTAAATTCCAAATTTAGTGGGATAGGAACATTAATCGTTATTATAGTGGAAGTTGAAATGGCGGCTTGCTCAAAACCTCGTCGATTTCCCCTTGGAAGGTGTCTGCTATTACTCCTTAATCTCGCCTAGTGGTCCACCGGATATCCCCGGCAAGGCTGATTGGTATATCTATTATGATGGGGAACCAATGTATCACGGCGTATGGGAGGTTGACAAGATCTCACCACTGGGTGAGGACGATATACCACACCCCCTCTTCGTACTTCTTCTATCCACGATTTTGATATGTCAATCGAACGGTGACAGCATTATGCTATCTGAAATACAGAGTCTTGATATTCATATGTTAGTTAACTCTCTATATCTTTTGGCCTGCCTTGCATAACTGACCTATGAGTAGATTTGTTGCGATATATGACGGGTCAGAACCGCGCAAGGATGAATTTAAATACGGCTACCACCTGGCTTGGCTATTGATGCAGACATCACATATAAAAGACTCTTCTCAACGTTGGATAGAGTGGTACAATATAGTATGTCGCACGCCTGGTATGTCTTGGCTGTATAGTTATATACTGTTAGTCCATGGTAATCTGGGAAGGCATCCAGTCGACCTACATCTGTATGAGTGAGAGGTTGGGGTTAAGAAAAAAATGTAGCATAGAATATAAAAATAAAAGATTATTTGACTGGCGACATCTCGTTAGACACGCGGGTATTTGGTGCGACCAATACTCTTTACGGGACGATCTCGGCGCTTAATATTTCGACTACGCCCGAGCGTATCACTGGCCGGCTGCTTCGGGAGTAGACAATAGCAGTTATTAAGAGCTCCGTATTATTCTCTTTGTTTGAGACTTCCTCATCTCCTAACCTTGGGGATGGGATGTTGCCGTATAATTCTCCGGCCCATGTATGATGCTACTTTTCCACAGGTGTCCTTCGCTAGAGCGGTCTAAGAACTCTTGTTATGCGTATCATTGCGAACAAGGTTACGTCTGTGGATCTCGAGGAACTGTAGTTGCGTAGCTCCCTTACATTTGCGTTGGGCTTGGCTCCCTCCCTTTGTTATGCCTTCAGCTCGGGTGCGAACTGTCTTTTAGATTACACCAATGGTTTCGCTATTGGTTTGTGTTGATTGGGGTCGGCTGCGCAGTCTGGCTAGAGCGAGCGTTCTGTAGGTCGCCCGATGGTCGGACCCATTTGTCATTATATAAGTGACACTTGCCAAATTTTATTGAGAAATGGTCACCGTCATATTGGTGGAGGTATTCCCGGTTGGAGTAAGAGCATTTTAGTCCACATTCTATGCACTACTACCCCGAACCTGGGAGGGATGAGTTTGGTATCGTTGCCCAGCTCATTGGGACTAGATCGCGCCGCGGATAGGTGGTCCTTGACTCTGATTATAAATTCCTTCTTGGTTGTTATAAGAGTGCTGATTTAAGCGTAGTTGGGCTCCTTCCAAGGTCGGGGGTTTCTAGCTTGCTGGGTGTATTTGGAGCTCGGCCGCAACTGCTACCCGGGTCCTTGCTAGTGGGTTCCATGATAATGCTTCCATTTATGCCCTAAGGTGTGGATTTCATCCTGTAGTCCCTGGCTCTGGGCTTTCTGCGTCTCCTGTCCAGCCCTAAGAAAAGAGCTGGCGTTGCGGATTTAATAAAAGGCTGTCGATAGGTCCTCTGGGCTCCTGGTTGATGACCGCGGGTCCCCACTTCAGCTTCATGCATTTGTAGCATACTATTCCTCAGGCGTCTTGTGGACTAGTGAGTTAGGGAGAATATCGAGGTTGTCGTTCCTCTGCGTGTTTGGCGATTTTGGTTAAATTTTTGGCAATTAAGTTAGATACGTTACCAACTTTCTAGGTAGGTAGAAGAAGGTTAGAAGGTGTTGGGACGGTATATCGTATATCCGAGGCACTAATATCTATAGATTCAAACTTCGCGGAAGCAGAACTGGTAGAACTGAGATTTACAATCTTCATACGCGTAAATTCCTGACTTGATGGTGTTTTGGATTCACCTATTTCCCCGCATAGTAATTCTTTCCGCGGGCCCTCCATCTATAACTTTACTTAAGTCACATAATTGATTTGCCCACTTGGCTTCTCGCCTCATTACCCAAGCACATAGTTAATACACATACTTCCCGTCCGTTATTTATTAACAATTACCCGTCAAATAGCACCTAAAATGATATCGGAAGCGGTTGAAATATAGAGGGAAGCCTAACTCCTATATTAGAGAGACCCTCGGAACAATATAAGCAAGAAAGAATCGATATTCTATCAAAACTACATAACAAACCTGCTTCTACCCATACTCAAGCCTATTTTAAGAGGCTAGAGGAAGGTTCTCCAAACTAGGACATCGACTATTTCATCGAAGGTGCAAGGCGATTTACAGAAGTGACTGGATCTAAAAAAACGGAATATTACCCTGAGGAATTGGGGGGACTAAACTACCCCAATCGGTTTATGGAACAGTGGAATACCAAATATCGCCAACTACCAATCACTATCTGGGGTCAAGATATCAGGCATCAATCACCCCCAGGCTGGTCTTATAAGTTGAGAACGGGGGCTTGTCATATGCTAAGCTACGAGGGTGAAGCGCCCTTGGGCCAAGGTCTTAACCACTTGGTCTGGGGCCCTAGTACAATAGACTGCGGGGTGTACTGTCAACTTCTACTATGGATGGCAATACGTTATCTTATAGGGGACAAGCTTTTCAACGAACTGTTTGATTTCAAAATGGGACAGTTCGCTAAACAAGACTGGGATCAGCCAGATAAAGGAACTGCTAGTAGCCTACTCTACTTTTTATATGACAATCCCCTTCGAGCAGAGACAAGTGTCTCAGAACCAAGAACAAGCATTCAGATAAGGAGCTTTTTTAATCACCCCGACTATCTTGCCAAACATCCAGGAGGAGAGGGCCGCTTGCAAAATGTTATCCAAATTGATAACTACTATATTATTTTCGACTCACTTACACCTCGGAATTTCCTATCAGCAGAAGAACTTAAGTAGAAACTCATTATGGCGTACAACGCTCCCCGAAGCCTGGCCGATCTAGAAAAAATATGGTTCTTTAGAACGTTTCCGGATTATGTGCATCCTGACTTTGCCCCGAAGGATTTCCAAACCTTGGCTGAGGAAGCAAGTAGAATTAAAGATCATACCTTGGGTGAAGCTAAGTGGGAGGAAAGCCGAGTCCAGCGAGAGATAAACGGCCTTGACTTTCATCAAATATTCAATTTCCAAAGGCTAGTTAGCTACCTTATAGAAGTAAGAGACGAATATCAGACCGGAGCCATCAATCAAGAATGCATTCTTGCTAAAGCTATAAGAAGAAAAATCGCCCCACTTATTGCCCACTTAAACTCTTATACAAGTATATAGCAGCCTTCCCCGCCTATTTTATGTAGCTCGAATACCTTGAATCCTTCCACATATCTTAAACCCACACTCTAAATGCTCTTACATCTATAAGTATTTATACTAATAATAGGGGAGAGCGGAATATAAAGATGCCACTCTATCATATTATATATAGTAGATAATCGCCCTCCATATTTGTGAATTTATAGTGGTGATAAATGACTCTATGGTTTAACCTAATAATCAACCATCCTACCCCTTTTATACTCCAAAACGAATGTCGTATAACCCGTCACCATTTCCGTTGTTGATACTAGCGCTCCAGCGATAATTAGCGTTTTTAGTATAATTTTAGGTACCAAAACCTTATGTAGAGCTTGTCCCTCGACACTTTGTGCAGGAAAAATATAAGTTACTTTTCCCTTTCTTCTGAATAATTGAATATTCAAGTCTATATTGCTTTTCTTGTAGTCAAGTTAGTTATAGGGACCTACGTATGATCCAGTATCTTGTTCCATAAGCTTATCCATCCATGTTTTGACCCAGTCAAGCTCAGCTATATTATCAGTTAGGTGTCTAGGTGTAAAAATAATAATTAGAGACTTATATAAACCATTAACCTGCCAGGCTATGTATATATTTGGATATGCAGCTGGCTGTTGTGAACACGTATCGAGAGGATCGTCTGCCTTGATTGTGCAGCCATTGCCACCTAATGGCTGTCTCTTATACACATCTCCGAGCCCACGAGACCA
>OJKM01000218.1_pt1 | contig 10840 bp, 11 predicted proteins | sample 1596631 | NCBI WGS metagenome assembly OJKM01 (sample SAMEA3904683, study PRJEB24821) | metagenome | biome: Builtin; feature: hospital; material: surface | place: USA | collected 2013-06-06 | reverse complement strand
AGATCCTCTCTGGTCTCGTGGGCTCGGAGATGTGTATAAGAGACAGGCCAAAGGCACAACAACAGCAACAGCAAAATGAGGACCAGGAAGAAGTGCTGGAACTGCGTCGCCCAGCTCCCAGGGTGACCAAGAGAGCCTGTCTGGAGAGACTGCCGGTTGAGATACTGGACGAAATTATATCACACCTGGCTCTGGATATTCCACCAAACGGGTATACTCCTCGCAATGTCGACTTGATATCCTGCCTGTTAACCTGCCGAACTCTGCACTCGGCTACCCTGGGAGTGCTGTACAGACACATTACCATTCCCCACTCCATCATCTTCTCCAAGGCTCTCAACCATATTCGCCAGTATCCCTCTCTAGGCACTATTGTCAGGCGACTAGACTTTTCACACTTTACCTCTGTTGGCCTCGGACGCACCCAGCAGATGAATGTTGAAATCCAGAACCTCACTGCAAAGACTCTGCTCCAGTGCCTTGACCTACTGCCAAATCTCAAGGAGCTGCTTCTTCAGGAGCATGTCGAGGATGACGTGGACGGAGACGTTGTGCGCAAGATCTTCATCACCAAGACCCTGCTCCGTGCAATTGACTTCTGTGGCTGCTCCTCTGCCAAATTCTCCTCTGGTTTTCTCAGCGCTGTCACGCAGGAGCCCAAATTTCCCAGTGTTCTCCCAAATCTCCGTCGTATATCCCTTCACGAATGTACTGGGCTGCCCGACGAGGCCTTCCAGTCTCTTCTTCCCCGCCTTATCAACCTCACCCATCTTGACGTTGCTCATACCCAGATCAGCAATAGCACTCTATTCCTGATCCCGTACACTGCTCGGCTCACCCATCTCAACATCTCACGATGCACCAAACTCACTGGGCCAGAGGTGGTCCGGTTCCTCTCTACCCATCCAGCAGTAACCTCTTCTCTGGTCTACCTCAATCTCATGGTCGACGCATCTCGCCATCGAATCCTCGAGGAGGCGGATGTACCAAACCTCCTACCACACCTAAAATCAACCCTCCGCTCTCTCAACCTGGGGGGAGCCCGTATCACCTCCGCACATATGCCTGACCTCCTCAGGCTCTCCAAGCATGTCGAGGAATTAGGCCTGTCCTCTGCAGACCTCACTCTCGACGACATCAACTCATTTTTTGCCCCTCCGCCCTCCTCAGCAAGCGGCTCATCCAACGCGACTCCCTGGCAGCCCTCTCATCTCCGCTATCTTGACCTCACTCGTAATCCGTACTTGAATCAGGCAGCCCTCTTCAACTCCAAGTCTTGTTTGCTGGTGACTCCCCAGAGCTACCCGTTACTTGTCATTGAGATGAGCGAGCGTATCATTGCCCCACTGCGTTCTCGCAGCAAGTCCAACAACAACCGTAGCGGATGGGTTGTCCGCGAACTCGGTAGGCGAGGCTGGTATGTTCGCGAACCCAGCGGTGATCCCTCTATGCCTGTCGATGACGGCCAGAGAAGCTGGAAGATGGGCGCACATTGGTGGGGAACTCGCAAGATCCCTGTCTCTGTGGGCGACGTCGGCGGCATCTATGGACACTACATGTTCAAAAAATGATCAACAAACTCCCGTCTTATCCAAATCATGACATACACAACACAACATAGTCATGGAAGAAAAACAAGAATCAAATCACAAAAAAAGTGTCTGGGTTTCTGGTTTTAGGAGCAAGCGAAATGGAGTTTGTCAGTTATTTGTCTTTCTTCTTTACTCCTCTACTCTTCTTTTTCCATGCATGCTTTTGCCTCTTGTCTAAATATCCCTTTTTCCTGTGTTCCTATTGTATCATTTTTCTGCATGACAGATGTGTATAATGGTGTATCATGGGCATTGTGGTTTTGAGTTCATGATATCCCTATAGTTATTCTGTATCTCTACTCCATTTGCTTTAACCGTTTCTTCTTATCCTTTGTTCTTACTTGTCGTTCTTATCTCAAATTAATCAGTATGTTTTACCTTCCATTCTCTGATAAAAAAAAACTGTGTCAAAAGACAGGTATCATTGCTATTCATATCATACGTACATACTTCAACTATCGAGGAATATACAGAAGTGTACACGTTCAGTCTCCGTACTGAACAGTATATTCTATATTTTTCTTGATAATTAACTTTGTTTTATCATCGTTCCAATCCCCTTCGGGATTCGCTTCTGTCCTATCTCCTCCCCCCGCAGTGATAGCGGTAGTTATTGTTGTTGCCGCCGCAGCCGGAGGGTCAATGATTGTGTCTGACGCCATGGGGCCAGGCCCATGTATCGTCCCGGCTCCAGGGACAGAGCCGTGGGAATCCATCGACCCAGAACCCCCTTTCTCGCCCCTATGTAGGAACGGCACTCGGACTCCACGACTTGAGGTGCGTGTATGGGTATTTTTGGATATTTGATTATGTGGGAGCGATGGCACTGGTGGTGCATTCGCGTTTATGGATGTCATTTCATGATGTTCGTCCGATGATTTCAGACGTTGATGTTGTGCGGTAGGTGATGTTGGAGAGAAGAGTGAAAATCGAGGAAAAGAGTGCTGGCTGAGTTTAGCCTCCTTGCCCGCTATTGATCGGGATAAAGATGTAGAAAGTTGAATCTTTCGTGGTTTTTGCTTCTTTTGACCGTGTTGTGAGCTGGTACCTGTGTAAGGCCTGGAGAAATTATGCTCTTTCGATCTCGAGGTGTATGTACCACTTTCAAGATCGCGAGAGTAGCTATTGTCAACAGTACTTCCGTTGCTGTTATTTTTGGAGTTTTGTAGCGATTGGTCGCCTGCTGTGCCGTAGTTTGTGCTTACGGCTGCTGTAAATGGCTTGAGTGCGAAGATGGTGCAGGCGATCACATTGTAGTTCAGACTGATTTGGGTCCAGACTGATGAGTCGATTAGATCCAGGGTGAGATTCGTTTGTTCACCGCATATGTCAAGATAATGAAGCCGTATAATAGCTAGAGCTATTATCCTATAGGTGTGCATTAGTTTTAGTCAAATCTTCGAATTGCGCTATCCTAGGTGAAACTCACGGTAATCGGGCAGCAAAGGCGCTGAGAACCACAAGTTTTGTTTGAAGTCGCATTTGAAGCTCTCTGATGAGGTGGACCGCGAGAAGAAATATTATCACTTCGGATAAAACGTCAAAGGAGACAATGAATTTCCATTTGACAAGCTTGAGTAGACATGTCAGCCTTTACTATACATATTTGAACACCTAATGAGGGTAAGCTTACCTTGAGTTTGCAATAGGAGACGCTAACGGCCCTCACAGTGTGCGTATCTAGGATACCACTCCTAATACCGACTGCCATGATTGAACCGATAGCCCATAGTGTACAGTAAACAAGTGTTCCCAAGGTAGCACGGTTATGTGTTTTCTTGGGTGTTAATTTGAGAAATATGCAAATAACACAACATTTCGCAAGGTAAAGAGTAACGAGATATAGAATCTCGCTGGAGAAGAAAGCCTAACCCTGAGTAAGCCGGAGCTCTCCTAAGAGTCCGTATGGCAATATCAGGAGTAGCTACTTACCCGCCGCAAGGTCACTAGATCGTCGTGATCTATTAGGTCGGCAGAAGTGCCGAACCCCTTGGATACGGAGACGAATATTAATATAGACTGACACAAAGCGACAAACTAGAAGTCCATATGTAAGTAAAGATTGCCGCACTAATTGTCATAGAGTAAATACTTACTGCTGAACCCAGAAGAAAGTAGTCATCTCGCCCATAATGTGGGTTGATGGCGAGATGAATGTACAGCCTGATGAGTAGGCCGGTCAAGGTGACGGCACCTGCGATCGCGCCAGCAATGACGACCAGGGACCCTCGGTGAGTAGAGTCGAGCGGTAGGAGAGGCGGGGACTGATAGGGTAGTAGAGCCATCGTAGTCGCTGATAGTGGATCACCCGCGACTAGGAGGGGTCGCAAACGATATCCGAGCAGGAAAGTCGCTTGTTTAATGTTTTAAACGAAACACGCATTCCCCTCCGAGACAAAAATCAGAGAGAATCAAGACGAACTATCCATCCCGAGGAAAGGAAGCACGAAGGAAGCGAGAATATAGCGGGCGTTAAAGATAAGAGCAACAAAACATTTTTCGTCTGATCGTGCCTCGCAAGCGTATAACTATAGATCTGAAAAAACGAAAATCGGGTGGGAAAGGGGAGAAAACTAGAAAGCTAGGTTCCGTGATCCGTATATATGTATACCAGCGCATGCGACACATGCAGCCCATATACCTCTGGTATGGTCATCATGCTCCAGGTAAGAGTTGCACAAAGGATGAAAAAGGCGAAAACCGTAATGCCGGATCGTCTTCCGGGCTAGTTATGATAGCCAGTTAACGGGAGGTATGCAAGCCGAGGCAGATCCTGGTCCTTGGGCAGTTCTATTTTTGTTTTTTTTCTCCGAGCTCTTTATTTTCTTTTGAGGAGAGGTGACGAGAGTGATATCCTGCTTGATCTCCCCGTCGAGAGAGCGACTATCAAAGGGATAGCGACAGGGGGAGCGGCACTAAACTGTAGCGGTCACTAGTGGATCCCTTGGCGGTAAAGCGGGAGGTGGGCCTAATGGACAGAGCTTAGGTTTGATGACTCATCCTGATCCCTGGGTCAATTTATCGGGGCCCTGAACCTAAAGCCGACGTCCGTTCTCTCTTCTCGCCTAGACACCTACATATCAGCTCTGCATCCGTTGACGCTTGAAAATCAAGTTGGATATTAACGTGCTGCATAAGGGAAAAAGCAAGGGGAGAGGGGCTGAAAAGCGAGAGCCAGACGGCAGTTGGGCGACAGGTCGATGGCCGCGTATCGTGATTTCTGATGGGTTCGATTCTTGCCCGAGACTCACCTGATCCCTGGGTTTTGCTTTTGCTCTGCAGTGTAACCAGCCTCTCATTCGTGGGGCTTTGTGGTCTCTCTCCTGTGCCTCGCAGCCATCATTGTCGCCGCTCTCACCTGCTTCTTCCTCCTCTGCGCTTCCACCTCCCACATCCTCAGCGCCTGACGTGCGATTCCCCTTGTTATCGTCGTGGTCCAAGAAAGGAACTCTCTCCGGACTATTAAAACCTTAGTTTTCTAGAGTTCGGCCCCATGTAGACAAAGCAGACTCGATGTTGCGTCTGGATAATATATAAAATCCAAAATAAATACCCACACTCAACCCCATGAGGTTCTTTATATTAGTACGAAGACATGGAGAATCCCTGCCATGTATCTGCACTCCACCACGATATAACGTGCAGCTTGCCTGTGTGGTGGTTGCCCAGGGACCCGGAACAGGAAAACAAGGGGCGGCTTAAACTGCCTGGGGTGCCTTGTGGGCTGTTCAAGTAACAGTCATATTCCATAGCCGCGTTTTCCTCCTTGCGTTTTTTAATGGACTTGCTGTTGTCAAAAAATCAAGGCTAACTCCTACTATTACCCTGTGTCTGCGAGTCTCTTCCATTTGCGGCTTAGCAAGAAGCATTCATATGCTTGATCTCCTCCTAGTTTTATAAGGTTATTTAAGGTAGGAAAAATATGCCTCAGGCTTCCATCAGTCCCTTGAATGCTGAGCTGGGATTTAGTATTGGACGAGCCGTTATCTGTAAGCCAGACTAGATATTGCCAAGTGGGAAGACTTGTCTTCCATTCCTGGCCATCGATTGGTGTCAGCCGGTATGCCGTCTTCCAGTCATAAGAGGAGATTTTTTGAGCTCGAGGGATTCCCAGTATCTGAGCTAGCTTAGCACACCGCCTGCATCAGTCTCTCTGCAGACAACCGGTTTAGCATCTCCATGCGGTGTACGGAGTACAACAGAGTACTTTATTCCAAACCCTGCTTGAGGTATCCGTAGATTCCCCGGTACTGAGACTGAAAGTGAGTCTCGGTGGGTACACGGGACCTTTATCTCGCCTAGAAAAAGGTGATAGATTCGAATGACACGCTCAGGCGAAGTTTGTATGGAGAACTTGGGATCTGTCACCTATAAAGGGTTCAACCGCAATAGTTTCTCATCCCTTAGGCCTTGGCTCTCGGAGGCTCAAGGTCCAAAGGGTAGACCCTGAAAATCGCAGTCTCTCCTCGTGGATTGGATCTAGAAACGTTCTTGGGAGAGGCAATTTAATGTTTGTGAGCTCGCATGTTTCTTTAACAGGTCTAGAATACTAAACCGTAGCCGAATCAGTCAATTCTCTGTCGTCATTCTCGAGTTGAAAAGACGAAGACGAAGACTTTTCGTGCTGGGGGGATGAGCGGAGAGTCGTGTATTGTGATATACGATGTATTTATCTTATTCAGGCCATCTATTGGCCTAGGCTCTCTTTTTATTACTTAGTCATCAATATCATACACCCTGTAATTATCACGAGTTCAACCGGCAACATCAACGACACAACCACATTCCAACCATGTCACGGCAACGGAGACATAGCCTAGAGGGGCCATCTCTTCGCTCCGTTTGACCATGCTAGAGGATAATATCGGTATGGATAACGGGTGCAGGGTGTTCCAAATATCGCACAAGGCAGTTAGAGTTTCCAGGGTTATTTGGCTCGAATGAAGACCTCTCGCAATAGCTACGAATCAACAGCCATCCGACCAGTCGCACCGCATCCCCCGAACAAGATTCTTTGTCCCACAGCTGGACCAGCCGCGGGATGCAGAAAACGAGCGAGGCAAGGAGCGCGGATGCAGACATCCGTTATGCGCACGGGACGGGACTCCCAGCGCTATGGTGTGTGACGGGCCCAGGGTGGCCACTTGGGTGGACATGGCCGACCAGGGGGGAAGAGGGCAAGAGTTGGCTTCGTGGCGGTTGACAAGGACGCCTTCTGTTCTTTGGGTAGAGGACTGATCAGATCTGATCGACGCTTGGCTCGGCTCCCGGTTGGCCATGATGCCTCACTCGAATCCTCTGATTAGGGGGCAAGGGTCAAGATAGTCGAAAACCCATTTTCTTTCCGCCAGGCCTAGCTCGTGTTTGGCCAGTGCATCCTGCGGACGGGAAAGCCTGAGAGTGTGCGCTTTGAGAGCTCTGATATCGCTTAGCCAACGGTGTCAATAGTTCATGGCGTACCGAGCGCTGTACAGAGTGCTATTTTTGTCTACCAGTGGCTAAACTCCTGGCCTGGGCCTGTGAGAAACAGAAATTTAGCTCTTCAGGCGGGCTTCGTGTCTTTGCCATGCAAAAAATCGACTCTAGGATCAGCCATTCCACAGATACACCTTGTATGCGCAACGAGTTTATTTCCTTGCATGGGCTGGGACCCTCGAGGGATACCCGCATCTTCGTTATGCTTCCTCTTTACTTTTTCCATCCCTTTTCTTTCCCACCATCCCTTAGTTTGGGATAACTATTCCAGCCCACGATATTAACATTGTGCTATACCTCGTAACATTCTTTTTAAAAGAGGTCACTTCGCCCTGTAGTGCCTGTGTCCCCATTATTGAACTTACGATGGTGTTAATATTGGGCAGGTTTTTCTTCTTTTCCTGTCAACGTTGCAGGTTTTCCACGTTGTTCAAAATTTCCGATCTTCGCCCTCTTTCATCCATCATCATTGTGATTTCATTCCTTCGCAACCTCCAGTTCCCCAGCCACTCACTCCCTTGCCCCGTCCTTCCAGTCTGACGGTTACCTTGCCCATCCCAGTCTCAGAGGGTCCAACGGGTAAAACTATATTCTGCTCCTACCTTTTGCCCCGGAAGCTGTGAATATCAATCAGTCAGTTCAGGGAGGGATATCTTGCTGCATTTGGACATCCCAGACAGACCCAAGCAAAAATGTCTTCCGACTCCATTTCGACGAAGCGGTTGAAGAGCGCTGAGGAGAGCGTTGGACATCCAGAGGAAGCCCTCACGTATGACGAACAGCATCAGCATGTCCCAGCCAAGTATATGGGCACGTCTCGAGATCGAGATGATATGTGCCAGCTGGGAAAGACACAAGTCTTGAGAGTAAGCCTCCTTTGCACTCGGCCATTGATTTTCTCTAGACGCGAAGATTAACCTGCTATCCTTCTCATAGAGAAACTTCCGTTTCGTCTCTATTCTTGGATTCGCATGTACACTGATTGCAACTTGGGAGGTGGTGTTGAGGTACGGGTTGCTGTTACTCAATTTTAGATCTTGAATAAATAACTGACAAGAATAGTCTTCTCGGATTTGCTTTACTTGACGGAGGCACAGCTGGCCTCATTTGGGGCTTTCTGGCTGTCTCATGCGGCTTCTCTCTGGTATTCGCCAGTCTTGCAGAGATAGCTTCAATGTAAGTTCTCTCCGCCGCTCCTATTTTACACTCATGCATCATACTGACTGCAATCAGGTCCCCTACGGCTGGTGGTCAGTATCACTGGGTTTCCGAGTTCGCCCCACCGAGCTGCCAAAAATATCTTAGCTATATCACAGGTAAGAGCCTCATTCTAAACCTTTTTGTCCGTTCTATATCCTAAGAAATGACCGTAGGTTGGCTATGCTCGACCGGATGGCAGTGCGCCATCGTTACAATTGCATTTTTAGCCGGAACGATTATCCAGGGTCTGTTGGTATTAAATCTACCGGAGTACGTTCCCCAGCGCTGGCACGGCACGATGCTGGTCATTGCCATCTCAGCATTTTCGATCATATTCAACACCTTCCTAGCGAAGAAGCTCCCCTTGGTAGAGGCTCTTCTTCTCTTGCTTCACATAATCGATATAATTGCAATCATTGTACCACTCGTGGTACTTGCTCCCCGCAGCAGCGCCGAAGTTGTTTTCACGAAATTCAACAACGGCGGAGGATGGAGTACTGCAGGGGTCGCGGTCATGGTTGGGCTGCCCCCAGCCATTGCGTCGATGATAGGCTACGACTGTGCAGTGCACATGGGTACGTATATTTCTTCATGCAAGAAACCCTGCAATAGCTGCCTTATCCCTCGGACAACTTGCTGATATGTTATACCTTCCCTTTACGCTATAGCCGAGGAAATCAAAGATGCATCGAAAACACTTCCTCAAGCCATGATGAGTGCTGTGGGAGTCAATTTCATTCTAGGCCTGGCTGTTATTCTCACTATATGCTTTACTGTCGGAGATATTGACGCAGTCCTTGCAAGTCCAACAGGAATCCCGTTTATCCAGGTCTTCTTCAATGCTACCCACAGTCATGCAGCAACCAATGCCATGACGTCGATCGTCGTCATTACGCTCGTTGCAAGCACTATCACCGAAGTGGCAACTGCTTCCAGACAGACTTGGTCATTTGCCAGGGATAGGGGAGTGCCATTTGCTGATTTTCTGTCCCACGTAAGTAAAAAAAAAAAAAACTAATTACCCCGTTAACATTCTGCATGGCTACTCAGGGTTTTTTATTTTCTGTTCCCTGCTGACATGCTACAATTAATAACTAGGTCAATCCCTCATGGAACATTCCTCTTCACGCCGTGATAGTCTCGCTGGTTGTGACTATCCTCCTGGCACTAATCAACGTTGGCTCAACTACCGCCCTAAATGCCATTACTTCTCTGACAGTCGCCTCCTTGATGAGTGCGTATCTGATTTCCATCGGGTGCATTTTGCTCAAACGCATCCGCGGTGAAGCACTCCCTTCCCGGCGCTGGTCTCTTGGCAAATATGGAGGGTTCATCAACGCTGCAGCGATGTTGTTCCTCCTCCCGCTGTTTGTATTCTCTTTCTTCCCATTGACCAAGGAAGTAAACGCCACGACGATGAACTGGAGCTCGCTCATCTACGTGTCAGTCATCTTGTTTGCGACCGTCTACTACTTCGCCTATGGCAAGAAGTCATATGTTCCTCCAAGCTCCCTTGTGAGGAGGCCTTTCAAGCCCTGAGGTTTCACGATGGCTGATACCTGTGTTTTGCACTTCTATTTTTTCCCCCTTTCCCCCTTTTTCTCCTCTCTTAGCATTCCCAATTCATATATACTTGGTACCCCGAAATCGGCAATTCGGGACGGCGAAGGTGGCTTGTTTTGCGACTTTATTGTTTCCTCTTTGTCTCTTTTACCCCTTGCTTGCTGTACCTATATAAAACGGGCGCTCTTGGTTTTGTGGCTCGAGCGGGAACTATATACAACTCGCCCGTTGGCTCCCCCATTCGTGAAGCTGAATATCAAATCAAATCAAAACAAAGCAAAAAAAAAAAACACAAAAAGAAATACAATGGCTCCAGTTATTACAGTTTACGGCTAAAATAATACGGATTTCTCCTTGTGCTAAGAGGAGCAGCATTGTAAGACCCAGCGCAGGTTGGGGGATATGCCTGGAGCTTCGATCAAGGGGGAAAGTATTTCCGCGGGTTCTGCAGGATGGCGGAGCTGCCACGATAGCAGATTCCCACATGAGCTGCCATGGATGCAGGCCGGGGCTTCATGTTTCTGGAGCGTGGCCGGTGTTATACAGCCATATGGAAGACTTTGGCGTAATTGTGCACTGGGTCGGAGTGGATGTGATACATATACATATTATGCGAGGGTAGGACGGGATATCGAGCGAAAGTACCAACGTCGAATCAACGGCGTGCTTTCCCAGGCTCTGCCCGCTCGTTATCGACATCTCCGGCTAGATGGCTGGTTTATAAGAAAGTACAAGGAGTACCTTGGCTATCTTAGTTATGCTTTCTGCAGGGCCTGTTTTTCGCGGGGGCTGTGACGGGTTATACGTGGGAGTGCGCCTCTATATAAGTTGAAGACAAGCCCCCTTTTGGCGAGAGCGAGATATCCAACACACAGCAACACCACCTATTCCCAGTTAGCCATCTCTGTTACTAGAGAAAGGGAGAGTGGTAGGCCATCGTCATGATTTATCTGCTCGCCATTCCCGTCCTCGCAGTCTGCGTGTATCGATACGTCATCTACCCCATAAAC